>Ga0160423_10003085_pt1 | contig 13883 bp, 16 predicted proteins | sample CRUFie14St8metaG_FD_108191 | JGI IMG/M metagenome (GOLD analysis project Ga0160423, IMG submission 108191) | Marine microbial communities from the Costa Rica Dome - CRUD Field 142mm St8 metaG | ecosystem: Environmental > Aquatic > Marine > Oceanic > Photic zone | place: Costa Rica: the Eastern...
GTCGTGGTAGCGTTGTTGGTAGCTGGTTACTTGATCTTGCCGCTGATGTACTACGGAGCGATCACGAACTTGGCGGATATGATGGAGGAGTTAGCGACAGTGGTGAAGGTCGTTGGACTCTTCACACTGCTGTGGATCTTGGGGTTCCCACTCCTGTCCTTAGTGCTGCATTATTTGAGAGGTTCAACTCTCGAAGATTAGGTACATTTGCAAACCGTGTACTCAATGGAATGAGATACATGTTCGGAGGACACAATGTTAGGTGAAGCACTCAAATTGTTGGCCATACCGTTTGTACTGGCCACGTTATATTTCGGGCTACGAAAAGGTGAAAATGTCTACTACGAGTCGGAGGACTACAAAGGAAATGGAACCGCTCACTAAAGGTATAGTAATCTTCGGTGCAACTGGAGATCTATGCAAACGAAAATTAATTCCTGCATTATATAAACTCTGGCAAAAAGAACTTTTGCCAGAGAATTTTTTAATTACTGGTTCTGCCAGGAGAGATCCTACACCATCAATGTGGAAAGAATCTCTTGGTGAATATCCAGATGATTTTTTACATCATTTAGATTATCAATGTGTTGATCTGGACAATGTTGAAACATTAAAACATTTACCAGAATACATTGATGACATGACGTATTTCTTGTCCGTACCGCCAGAACGCTATGAGAATGCTATCATCAATCTCAAAGAAGCAGGATGTCTCGACGACCCCGACCACTCCAGGTTGGTTATCGAAAAACCCTTTGGACGTGATTATCAATCTGCTCATCATCTACAGTCAGTGGTTGCTAGACATCTACGCGAGAAGCAAGTTTATCGCATTGACCATTATCTTGGTAAAGATACTGTTAATAACATTCTCGCTACTAGGTTTAGCAACATTCTGTTGGAACCTCTATGGAACCGTAATTACATAGAAGAGGTTCAGATCTATGCTTCAGAAACTTTAGGTTGTGAAGGTAGGTCTCAATATTATGATACTGCTGGTGCAGTTCGTGACATGTTGCAAAACCACATCTTGCAAGTTTTTTCTCTGGTTGCTATGGAACCTCCATGCAAGATGAATGCAACAGAAGTTCGTCGTGAAAAAACAAAAGTTCTTGCCGCAACTCGCTTAGGATCAGATACTATTCTTGGACAATATGACTCATACAAATCTGAAGAGGGCGTTGATTCTAATAGTAACACTCCTACCTTTGTTGCTGGTACTTTATACTGTGATAACTGGCGTTGGGAGGGAGTTCCTTTTCGCGTAATGACTGGTAAAAAACTACCATACCAATGTGTAGAGGTAGTAATCAAACTCAAAGCACCACCGCTTAAATTGTATGAAGGGGAAGTCAACGATAGGATTGTTATGCGTTTACAACCTAATCCACATCTCGATATTCGCATGGATATTAAGTCCCCTGGTCTCAACGACAAACTGGAACTCGCCACCCTTACCCACGACTATCCACAAGAACGAGCCATCGATGGATACGAAAAACTTCTTTACGACGCCATAAATGGAAATCAATCAAACTTTGTTCATTCTGAAGAAGTTATGGAATCCTGGCGAATCGTTGATGATCTTCTCTGTACTGGTGACGATTGTCCCATTCGTACTACTCCTTTTGTCTATGTTGGCGGATGGGGACCTTGGAAACAAGTAGATGAAATTACGAGTTGGGATTATCCAGCATGAGTTTGCATAAACGTAGGGGTCCTCTTAATGATGAGGAAATGCAAGAACAAAAAGAAATGAAAAAACAATTAAGAGAACGCATTAAACAACTTCGCATGGTAGAATATATCGATGATGACGAAGAACCCGACGTTTACATAGGTGAAGGAATTTGATTGAAGCACCACCAGAAGTATATGAGTATTGTGATTATTTTACATTTAATACAGATCGTGAAGATTTAAAATACATCGACTGTGTTTATATGCATTTGGGTTATTATGGTAATGCTCCCGAGCATCTTGAAAACATTCGTAAAAAAATTATACCTGTTTTCGACTAATGAATTTTATTCAACTATTTGTTAGGCATACCATGGAAACACCATGGTCATTAGGTTTCCTATCACTAATACTAATTGTAGTTCCTATTATAGGAATGGATCTGGTTCATAAATATGGTTGGGAACACTGGGAACCCTTTACAAAAAAACATAATGAGTGACACAGAAAAACTTTTGAGAATTATCGCTGATCAACTTGGCGGAAAACTGAAGCACTATGAATGTAGTGACCTAAGATCTCAACACAAGAAATATGTGATTGAATATGGCCATCAGGAGAAGTCTAAATAATTTTGAACCTCCTGCATGCCAGCAAAAGACCCCTTGACATTTGTCGGGGGGTCTTTTATAATGGACCCATCTACCTCTATGCCTATGAACCTAAAAGTAATACAGTTCACAAATGGAACTCACATCATCGCTGATGTGGAGGAACTGGAAGAGGAACCATCTTGTTATCTCAAGAACTGTTATCAGATTCTTGATGGTGAACTTAGTGAGTGGCCTGAGTACAGTTCAGAACGCGAAGCACTTATCTATGCTGATAGAATCCTTACAATATCCGAACCACACCCCGAGATCGTAAAGAAAATCCCTTCATGAAGTTTTATACTAACGTCCAACTTGTCGGAAACACTATCCTTTACCGTGGATATGAATATGGGGAACGTGTAATTCACAGAGATTCATTCTCTCCGACTTTGTTCGTGACTGCTAACAAAGAAACGAAACATAAAACGCTGGATGGTAAGTATGTAAAACCAATCAAATTTGAATCCGTTCGTGAGGCAAGAGACTTCATGAAACGGTATGAGGGTGTCGAAGACTTTGATGTCTTTGGATATGAAAGATTTCTGTATCAATATATCTCGGACAAAAATCCACAAGAAGAGATGAAGTTTGATATGTCTGTGATGAATATCATGTCTCTTGATATTGAGGTTCAAGCAGAGAATGGGTTCCCCGATGTTGAAAATGTTGCTGAGAAAGTTCTTTGTATCACAATCAAAGATTTCAATTCTAAGCAATTGATCACTTGGGGTGTTCGTGAGTATGATAACAAAAGAGAAGATGTAAAGTATATTTGTTGCGACAATGAGAAAGATCTTCTACTAAAGTTTCTTGACTATTGGGTGCAGAACACACCTGATGTTATTACTGGTTGGAATGTATATCTTTATGATATTCCATATCTTGCTCGTAGAATTGATCGCATCCTAGGAGAGAAGTATAAAAAATCTCTATCTCCATGGAATCTAGTCCAGGAGAGAGAAATTTATATTCAAGGTCGTAAGAATCTTGCTTACAATCTTGCGGGTGTTTCTTGTCTTGACTATCTTGATTTATACAGGAAGTTTACCTATAGTAATCAAGAGTCTTATCGACTCGATCATATTGCTATGGTTGAACTTGGTGAACAGAAACTAGATCACTCGGAGTTTGATACATTCCGAGACTTCTACACAGGTAACTGGCAGAAGTTTATTGATTACAACATTCATGACGTAGAACTTGTTGACCGTATGGAAGACAAGATGCGATTGATTGAATTATGTTTGACTATGGCTTATGATGCACGTCAAAACTATGAGGATGTTTATTCTCAGGTAAAGACGTGGGACAATATCATTTTCAACTTTTTAAGGAAGGACAATATTGTTGTTCCTCAAAAAACTAATCACAACAAAGATTCTGCATATGCTGGTGCTTATGTCAAAGAACCGATTCCTGGGAGTTATGATTGGGTGGTCTCTTTTGATCTCAATAGTTTGTATCCCCATCTTATTATGCAGTACAACATCTCTCCCGAGACGTTACAAGATACTCGACACGATTCAGTTACGGTCGATAAGATACTGAGTAAACAGTGTATCATTCCTGGTCCCTATGCTGTATGTGCAAACGGTGCCCAGTATGAGACTAAGATTCAGGGATTCCTCCCCAAACTTATGTCTCAGATGTATAATGATCGTGTTGTATTCAAGAAACGAATGCTTGCCGCAAAGCAAGCATACGAACACAAACCAACAAAAGAACTAGAAAAAGAGATTGCACGTTGCAACAATGTGCAGATGGCGAAGAAGATTTCTCTGAACTCTGCTTATGGTGCCATCGGTAACGAATACTTCAGGTATTTCAAACTTGCAAACGCAGAAGCAATCACTTTGTCTGGTCAGGTATCAATCCGTTGGATTGAGAACAAGATGAATGTGTATCTAAATACACTATTAAAAACTGAGGATGTGGATTATGTCATCGCATCAGACACTGATTCGATTTATCTTAATCTCGGACCTCTTGTTACTAAATTTTTTAGTAATAAGTCTGACGATAAAACAGCAATTGTGGGGATACTTGACAAGATCTGTCAAGAAAAGTTGGAACCATTCATCGAGTCCTCTTATCAGGAACTTGCGAACTATGTTTCGGCGTACGAACAAAAGATGAGTATGAAACGTGAGAATATCGCTGATCGTGCCATCTGGACTGCGAAGAAACGATACATTCTCAACGTGTGGGATAGTGAAGGTGTTCGTTATGAAGAACCCAAGATGAAGATCATGGGTCTTGAAACCGCCAGATCTTCCACACCTGCATTTTATCGTGACAAACTGAAGAAAGCTTTCAAGATTATCATCAACAAATCAAATGATGAGTTGATACAATTTATTGATGATGTCAAAAAAGAAACTAGGAAGAGAGACATCGCTGAAATTTCTTTTCCTAGAGGTTTGAATGGATTGTCTAAGTACAAGTCTAGTTCCGACTTGTATGCCAAGGGAACTCCAATCCACGTTCGTGGTGCAATCCTATATAATCATCATGTCAAAAAGATGAAACTGGATCAGAAGTATCCCATGATTCAGGAAGGTGAAAAAATTAAATTCTGTTATCTAAAGAAACCAAATCCGATTGGGGAAAACGTTATCGCATATCTCCAGGCGATGCCGAAAGAATTTAACTTGGAGAAATACATCGATTACGATCTACAGTTCAGTAAAAGTTTCTTGGAACCTCTGAGAAACGTTGTTGAAACTATTGGTTGGCAAGTCGAAAAGAAAGGAACACTTGAAGCATTTTTTGTATAGAAACTATGTCATTTTTAAAAACTGTTATTTCGGAGTTAGACAATGAATTTGCATCCGTTGCCGACGACGGCATCGCCGCGGGAGATTGTGATACGTTTGTGGACACTGGCGCTTACATATTCAATGCTCTTGTCTCTGGTAGTATTTTTGGTGGTCTCCCATCAAACAAAATCACTGCTCTTGCAGGAGAATCCAGCACAGGTAAAACATTCTTCGCACTCTCAATTGTAAAGAACTTCCTGACACAGAATCCTAATGGTCAGGTAATTTACTTTGAGTCTGAATCTGCTATCACTAAGTCGATGCTTTCGGAACGTGGTATTGATGTAAAACGTTTGGGTCTTGTTCCTGTCACCACAGTACAAGAATTCAGGACGCAGGCTATCAAGGTTGTGGATGAGTACACCAAACTCAAGAAGAAGGACCGCCCACCCCTGATGTTCATCCTAGACTCTCTTGGTATGCTATCCACTACAAAGGAGGTTGAGGACGCTTCTGCGGGTAAGGAGACCCGTGATATGACCCGTGCCCAAGTGGTCAAGTCTATCTTCAGGATCCTGTCTCTCAAACTGGGTCAAGCAGGTATTCCTTTGATCGTTACTAACCACACATATGATGTTGTTGGTTCGTATATGCCACAGAAAGAAATGGGTGGTGGTTCTGGTCTCAAATATGCTGCATCTACTATCATCTATCTGTCAAAATCTAAAGAGAAAGATGGTACTGAAGTTGTAGGTAACATCATCAAATGTAAAGCATTCAAGTCTCGATTTACCAAAGAGAATTCTATGGTTGCTACACGTTTGTTCTATGATGAACGTGGACTAGATCGTTACTATGGACTGTTAGAACTTGGTGAGAAGTATGGGGTCTTTGAGAAATCAGGTAACCGCTACAAGATTGGTGAAACCAGTGTATATCCCAAGTCTATTCTTGCTGATCCAGAGAAGTACTTTACACCTGAAGTGATGCAAGCCCTTGACGAAGCAGCACAAAGAGAGTATAGTTACGGTAGCTTTGAGTGAGTATGAAGATTGAATCCAAGATTCTGTGTCACCTTATCCATGATGAAAAATATCTGAGGAAGGTTCTGCCTTTCCTCAAAGATGTTTATTTTGAAAACCTCAGTGAGAAAATTATCTTTGAGGAAGTCCAGAACTACATGAATGAGTATGATGGTATTCCAAACAACAGCATACTCAAGATTGAATTGGAAAAAAGAAAGGATATCTCTGAAGAGATTTTCAAAGAATCTGTCACTATGTTGGATGGTCTTCGACTAGAGAAGACTGATCCACAGTGGTTACTTGACACCACAGAGAAGTGGTGTAAAGAAAGAGCAGTTTATCTTGCTCTAATTGAGTCTGTCAAGATCGCAGATGGTCGCGATAAGACTAAGAATCGTGATGCTATTCCATCTATTCTATCCGAAGCATTGGGAGTATCATTCGATGATCACATCGGTCACGACTATCTTCAAGACTTTGAAGAACGATTTGAATTCTACCATCGGCAGGAAGACAAAATTCCATTCGATTTGGATTTCTTCAACCGTATCACAAAAGGTGGTCTTCCTAACAAGACTCTCAATATTGCTCTTGCAGGGACTGGTGTGGGTAAGTCTTTGTTCATGTGTCATTGTGCTGCTGCCGCCCTTAGTCAAGGCAAGAATGTTTTGTATATCACGTTGGAGATGTCTGAAGAGAAGATTGCTGAACGCATCGACTCCAATCTCTTGAATGTAAACATCAAAGATTTGATTGATCTACCAAAGCAATTGTTTGAAACTAAAGTGGATAAGATTGCAAAGAAAACACAGGGAACTCTTATCATCAAAGAGTATCCAACCGCTAGTGCTCATTCAGGACACTTTGAATCTCTACTCAATGAACTGTCCCTGAAGAAAGGTTTTGCACCAGATATTATTTTTGTTGACTATCTGAACATCTGTGCATCCAGTAGATTCAAAGGTACTATTGTAAACTCTTACACATTTGTTAAAGCAATTGCAGAAGAACTTCGTGGTCTTGCTGTAAAATGCAATGTTCCTATTGTATCTGCAACACAGACAACACGTTCTGGATATGGTAATTCTGATGTAGAGATCACTGATACTAGTGAATCCTTTGGTTTGCCTGCTACCGCTGATCTTATGTTCGCTCTAATCTCTACGGAGGAACTAGAAGAAATGAATCAGATCATGGTCAAACAATTGAAGAATAGATACAATGATCTTAATATGAACAAGAGATTTGTTGTGGGTATTGACAGAGCAAAGATGAGGTTGTATAATGTAGAAGCGAGTGCCCAGGGAAACATCATTGATTCTGGTAAAGAAGATCTGGTTGAACTGGACAACAAAATCCGTAATTTTGAAGGTTTTAAAGTATGACTGTAAACACTGACGCTTATCTTGAATTTGTAGATGCTGTCACTTCAATCCAGAGTAAAGATCATGAAGCGTTTATCTATCGCATTCAAGAACTTCAGGGGCAAGACTTTCATGCTGAAAGATTGCTTACTGCTGCAGTTGGTGCGTGTGCCGAAGCTGGTGAATTCACTGAGATTGTAAAGAAGATTGTTTTCCAGGGTAAACCTGTCAATGAAGAAAACATGTTCCACATGAAACGTGAACTGGGTGACATGATGTGGTACATTGCACAAGCATGTATGGCACTGAATGTTAGTATTGATGAAATCATTGAGATGAATGTAGATAAACTTAAAGCACGTTATCCAGGTGGTGAGTTTGATGTTCACTTCTCTGAGAACCGTCAGGAAGGTGACGTATGATGTACTTTGGACAAGCACAACTTGACCTGGTAGATGCCTGGAACATGAGTTGGGAAGAAGGTATTCAGTTTATTATTGTTCTGGTTGCCCTATACTATCTCAAGAAACGTATTGATCTGTACTTTGCAAGAAAGACTGCACAGAATACAATCTATAAAGTAAAAATTGTAGAGGGTCACGTTGATATTGATCGTGGTGACATTATTACACATCCGCAAAAATACTAATGACTAAAAAATCATTTAAGAACAAGCATCAACAGGAATGGGAGTGGGAAGAAACTCCCGAACTTAAGGAAGCACTCAAAAAACTTCACGCTAGTAAAATTAGTGAGTTAGAATCAAAAGCACCTGATTATGGAGTTGGTAAATGAAAGTCCTAACACTCGAAGATTATCAAAAGGCAGGTGAAGAGTTCTGGCCTAAGTATTGGTATGTTGCCAAAGAACTTGGTGAAGATGCAAAACCCGAAGAGATTATCAAAGTTTTGGAAACACTCGGTGCAGTTGCATTAAAACTAAAACTTGAAGATAGTCGTGACCCATTTGGTTTCAATAAAAAAGACAAAGATGACAGCACTAATTGAACCTACTGATCCTAGATACTTCAGACAAACCTCTAACAAATCATACGATCGCCACATCTACAAAGTTGTATTCAAAGGCAAATCATATAAGTTTGATAGTTGGGATTCAGCAGTTGGTTGTTGGTTGGAGAAGAAATCATTGGGTCAATTTAAAACTATTGAAGTTTTAGATAGGAAGAAAAAACTATGAATGCTTGGGCACTAGCTGCTTCTATTTTAGACGGAACTTTCGATGAGGAATATCCAGTGGTAGATAACGATGACAGATATAAAAGATATGAATTTGGTGGTCGAGAAATAACACCTACTCATATCTTATTGTTAATATCTGACATGGAGGGCACATATCAGAATCTCAAATATATGGGATTCAAGGAAGATATGGACACTCTGGAAGAGATGAAAAAGAGGTATTATAAACTGTACTTTCAAAAAGTAAAGGAAGAAAAGCAATCTAAATAAGAGGGTAAGGACCCTCTTTTTTAATGGCTGAAGCACTAGGAAAATTAACTTACAGCACTCTTAAAAGAAGAGCTGGTAGGACTGATGTCTTTCTTGATAAATTTAAGAAGGGAGAGGAGTTTGTTTTTATTGATGGTAGTTCATCAAAGTTGGATGGTATTATTGTAGGAAGTGGTTCTGGAGTAACTTATACAAAAAATGATTGTGAAACTTTAAAAGTTGTTTTTGATAATAATGATAAACTTACTCTCAAATTAAAAGTAGGACCAGCTACAAAAGCTTTTGGAACACTTGCAAAGACATCAGAGTTTGGTGGACAAGGATCTACTTCTTCTGGAGGTGCTAGTGTTGGTGGTAAAGTAACAGAAGTTCTTAGTGAAATTGGTTTCTGTTTTTACTATTCATTATTGGTTAATGGTCATTTAGATGATTACAGTTTAGAGGTATGGTCAACCGTTAAAGATATATCTACATTTAAATCTCTGTGTGAAACATACAGTGGCGTTCCAAAAATGTTGAAGTATCAATATAATGATGTTAAAGATATTAACTCTAGAATTGGAACCATGTATTCCTTCTTGAAGGATCATGGTTGGGACGAAGTATTAAGATCTCAAGTAAAAACTTTTAAAAGAAAATATTCAACTGTAAATAGTTCTTACTATCTTGCTAGACCATCAGCAATCCCTAATACATTTAATCCATATTTTACATATAGATTAATTAGTGGTACTGTAAAAGATTATGTTGGATTGTCTAAAAGTATTGGTGAAGATAAATGGAATCCAGCTGACTTTTGGATCTTCAATGATAGGGGTATTCGCTTGATGACTCAGTGGAATGAGAAAGCGAAAAAATTAAGAAGTTTGAGAACTGAAAACTATAGTGTCAGTTATATGAATCTGGTCAATAAACAATTGATCAAGTTATTTAAACAAGGTTTGGTATATCCTGTATCACTTAAGAGAACTACGGGAGTGCCTCAAATAAAAGAAGTCAATAGTGGAAGGGATGAAGTTTCTCAAGTTGTTGAATATGATAAAGTAGAACTATCAAATACAAACTTAGATGTTCAAATTTATTTTACAGTAAAAACATTTGAAGAAAAATCTTTAATTTCAACTAAGAAGTTAAAAGCAAAAATGAAAACTAAAGCAGGTGGATTCCGATTAGAGTTGGAAGAAGCTAGTGGAGGTTCTGCCAGACATGGATCTATTGGTCAGGGCATACAACAATTTATTATTAGAGATACATCTGACCAAGGCATTAAAAAATTGCAAACAATCAGAAATGATAAAAAATTTGAACCAATAAGAAATGAGTTCCCTGCAAATGGTTCTAGACAATGGTTAGGTACTACTTCATATATTAGATCCAGGAACATTGAATCATTGGTTCCATACCTAAGTGAACTAATGTCAGAAGTTAATCCAAGGGCTGATGTAGGACAGTTTACTAATAAGTATTCTGGATCTGAACAGATAGGAACTAAGATAGGTGCAGCTGAACTTGCAGTAGCTATCGATAAAATCGTCAATAGGTTCTCCAGAGACATTGTTATGGAGAACTTATATAATGCAGCAGGATCACAAGGTATTGCTGCTGGTGTCTCACAAGCTCAATTAGACAGAAGGAGACAATTACTTGGAATGAGTGAGAAAGATATTCTCACTATTAAAAATGATACAAAGGCTCTGAACGCAGTTTTCCAAGCTGGGTTCCACCTAAAAATTATGTGACCTTGACAAACCGCTAAAAGTCTGGTAGGATACAGCCATGGCAAAGAACACACACCTCGAACACCTAGAAGACGACATCCTGAACAACGGGAGTCAGGGTGGTATAGCAGCAGTTGCTTTCTTGAGATCTTTGGGGGACATGCTCTCTCAGGGTGACGGTGGAATGAGAGTTACAACTAAATGGGACGGCGCTCCTGCTATTATTTGTGGAAAAGATCCTGTAGCAAATGCATTTTTTGTTGGTAATAAGTCTGTTTTTGCAAAGACATCGCCAAAAGTTTGTTACAATAATGAGATTGTAGATAAGTATTACCCCAATTCTGGTCTTAACCAAATTCTAAAAGATTGTTTAACATACCTTTCCAAGTTAAATATTGAGGGTGTAATTCAAGGTGATCTTTTATTCACCGAGAATACTAAAACTGTCACTACCATTGGCGGAAAGCGATGTGTAGTATTTCAACCGAACACTATCACATATGCAATACCGTTGGATACAGAACTTGGTAAGCGTGTTAATAATTCTAAGATTGGTATTGTTTTCCATACCACTTATACTGGTGCTTCTTTGGCGGGGATGTCTGCAGGATTTGGTGTTGATGTATCTCCGTATCAGGGACATGATGATATTGCTGTTTTCTCTTCCGACTTCAGTGACGCAAGTGGTGCTGCAAATTTCAATATGTCGGAACTGAGAACTTTCAGATCATCTATCAGTAAGGCAGAAGGTTCACTGAAACAAGCATCTAGGTTCTTGGATGCAATGGCTGGTACTGATCGTTATTCATTCAACGTTATCTTCAAACAGTTTTTCAATACTTATATTCGTGCTGGTAGAAGTATTCCTCCAGTTGCTAATGTCGTTCGTGATTTTGCTGCCTACTATGAGAAACTTATGGACACTGAGATCCAGAAGAAGAAAACTGATGCTGCAAAAAACAAGTGGATCAAAGTCAAAGATGATGGTTTGAAGTTTATTGCTGCTAATAAAAGATCTATCTACATGACTGCAGCATCTTACAAGAATCTTACTGCGGCAAAACTACTTGTGATCCGCAAACTAGAGAAGGTCAAGGATATTGGTACGTTCTTGAAGGACGGAAATGGATATAAAGTTACCGCACCAGAGGGATTTGTTGCGATTAAATCTGGTCGTGCTATGAAATTAGTTGATAGACTTGAGTTTTCAGTTGCGAATTTCACGGTGGACAAAAATTGGGACAAATAAATAATATGGTAGAAACCATTTGAGGTTTTGGATGAAGTCGTTTAGCAATTTTTTTGGTGAGGCTCGTACCAAGGCTGGCAAGGAAGCTGAAAAGAAAGGTTTAGTTCACACTGGTAAAGGTTATTACGCCGATAAGAATGGTGCTATTGTCGCCAAAGCTGAAGGTGGTGAGAGACTAGTTAATCTTTCTGCTAAAGAGAAAGAGAGTTTAAAGAACGGAACTCCTTTGATGCCTCCTCAGTCTGCTGCGGATGTAGATACGATGCAACAGATGGCATCTGGCCTTCAATCAGTGAAGGGTGGACAAGAACAGCCTGCTCCAGAAGAACCAAAAGCTGAAAAAGAAAAAGGTGATGAGGAAGAACCACTAGTACCTCGCAATGAGGGCGGTGGGGAAGTCGTCATTACTTTTGGTCGTTTCAATCCACCTCATGTTGGACATGAAAAACTCATCAATAGAGTTGCTGATGAAGCACATTCTAGTGGTGCAGACTACATGATCTATCCAAGTCATTCAAATGATCCTAAAAAGAATCCTCTGGATTTTGGAACTAAGTTGAATGCCATGCAACACATGTTCCCTAGTCATGCTTCTAACATTGCAAATGATCCGCAAAACGGTAGAAACATTTTTGATGTTCTGAAGAATCTACATGCACAGGGATATGATAGTGTAAAGGTTGTCGTTGGTGATGACCGTGTGAAAGAGTTTACTAATATGACTTCCAAGTATAATGGGAAGACATACAATTTTGGTAAACTAGATGTTGTAAGTGCTGGTGAAAGAGATCCTGACTCTGATGATGTAGAAGGAATGTCTGCATCTAAGATGAGAAAAGCAGCAATCGAAAACGATTATGATGCTTTTAAGAAGGGTCTACCAAAAGATATGGCATCGAAAGAAGCAAAAGCAATCTATATGCAGTTGCGTCGTTCAATGAATATTGATGAACATGCATGGCAAGTCGCACCTAAACTAGAAGAAGAAAATCTTCGTGAAGCGTATCGTAATGGTGAAATTTTCAATGTTAATGACATTGTAGAGAACTTAAATACAGGTGTGATTGGTAGAATCATCACCCGTGGTACAAACTATGTCATCGTAGTTGATGAAGAAAATCGTGTCTTCCGTAATTGGATCAAAGACATTATGGAAAAAACACACTGGGAAATTGGTACGGATGAGTACCGAGATGCTGTTATGGCAATGACTCCAGGTCAACCTGTGGTTGATTTTACAAAGAATACAATCTCACTAAATAGTAAAAAAACGAGCAAAAAGAATGGACTTAAATAAGTATTCTTCATATCTTTCTCTGGATCCTTCCGCACTATATGCGGCACAAAGACTGGTAGAAAGAGTTGTTAGATATCATGACGACCATGAATCCATGGTGCAAGAACTAGAAGAGTCTCTACATGGTAAGACTCTAGAGTATGCACTGGAACTCTTTGGAGAAACAATCTCTGAGGGTATGGAGTATATGGGTGTAAGTATTGCCTTCAATGGTAAGACTTACAGTGCTCCTACTGTTGGACTCTATGGTGTTAAGTCCAAACCAGAAATTAAGTCTGGTATCAAAGCAAAGGTTCTCGCGAGAAACGAAAGAGAAAGTCAGAAAGAAGAATACGAAGTCTCTGTTGCTGATAAGAAAGGTAACACTAAAGCATATCAGAACTACAAAGCTGGTATGAAGAACAAGTTGACTGGTAAACCTCTATACAAAGCAGGTAAAGGTGTTGAGGAAGCACTTGATCCTGTAGGTCAGGAAGACGATGATGTCAACAACGACGGTAAGAAGGACAAGACTGATAAGTATCTGAAGAAACGTCGTGCTACAATCAGTAAGGCAATTGCTGCCAAAGAAGAACACGAAATCGAAGCACTGGTTGATTACTTTGTAACCGAACAGATCGCTAAGAGTGAAGAAGAACTCGACGAGATCATGCATGAGATCGATGAGGA
>Ga0160423_10003086_pt1 | contig 13883 bp, 16 predicted proteins | sample CRUFie14St8metaG_FD_108191 | JGI IMG/M metagenome (GOLD analysis project Ga0160423, IMG submission 108191) | Marine microbial communities from the Costa Rica Dome - CRUD Field 142mm St8 metaG | ecosystem: Environmental > Aquatic > Marine > Oceanic > Photic zone | place: Costa Rica: the Eastern...
CTTCGAGAAGCTTATGGAATATGCAGGACTTGTAATGAAGAAACCGAAGAAGAATACTGCGAAGAATGTGAAAAGGAATTTAACGCACTACCTTTCATTGAGAAGGGATAGTTTTCATTTTTGATTTGGTTGAAAAGGGGTTGCTTTTGTGATCCCTTTTTTTTTGTTTAAATTGCAAGAGTAAAAACGTTATAAAAGTATGAAGGTTGAAATCAACGTACCGGAAAACCTTGAGCAAATAACTCTTGAGCAGTATCAAAGATTTATGACAATCTATGACAGAAAAGATATTGATGAATTCTTTTTGATGCAAAAGATGATTCAAATATTCTGTAATGTTGAACTTGCAAAAGTTATATTTTTTAAGGCATCTGATATCAAAGAAATAATTGCTTCTTTGCACGAAATATTAAACAGGGCACCGAGGTTTACAAAACGCTTTATTTTTGAAGGAACCGAATATGGTTTTATACCCAACCTTGATGAGATAACAATGGGAGAATATATTGATCTGGATGAGAATTTACAACAATGGGAGAACCTGCATAAAGCAATGTCGGTGCTTTACAGACCGATTGAAATGTCAAGCGGAGACCGATATACAATTGAAAAGTATAAGGGCATAGAAAACGAAACAACAATGAAAAAAATCCCTGCTGAATATGCATTGGGAGCTTCGCTTTTTTTTTGGAATTTAAGGAACGAGTTATCGGAAACTATCCTGAAATATTTGAGCAGTCAGATGAAAGAGAGTTTGACGGAACAGCAGAAGGAGGTTTTGCTCGAAAATGGGGTTGGTTTCAATCACTATATGCACTCGCTGACGGAAATGTTGAACGAATTGAAAATATCACAGAATTATTAGCACATCAATGTTTTATGATGCTGGCTTTCAAAAAAGATAAACTTGAATTAGAAAATCAAAGAATAAAAAGAAATGGCTAACGAAGGATCAAGAGCATATTATCTGATACTTGACAAACTGAAAGATCAATTAATTGCAGATGAAAATGTAAACAGCGTAACAACTGGGGATTTAACAGAGGTTGATCTTGAAAAACAATCAATGTACCCGATATCCCATATTATTGTAAACAATTCAACGTTTGCAGATAATGTTATAAACTTTTCAATAACTGTGATTGCTATGGATCTGGTTAATCAAAGCAAAGAGGAAAGGACAGATAAGTTCCGAGGTAATGATAACGAAGCAGATGTTTTGAATACACAGCTTTTAGTTCAAAACAGATTATATCAAGAATTAAAAAGAGGAACGCTTTACTCAGATGCTTATCAGCTTTTGGATGCTCCATCTTGTGAACCATTTACAGATCGTTTTGAAAATCAAGTGTCCGGATGGGCAATGACCTTTACATTAAGCACAAGAAACAACGTACAAAGACCAAGCTGTGACTGACCTGAAAGGATTTAGAAATACATTGAACGATTTTGCAAAGCTTGTTATCAAAGGTGCAAAGGAAGAATTGCGCAGACAAAAGAAAATCAACACAGGTGCGATGCTCAAATCTTTGGATTATCAAATTGAACCAACTACTCTTGGTTTTAAACTTTCATTCATTGATACAAGAGATAAGCCGATAGCTGATTTTGTTGACAAAGGTGTAAGCGGGATAGTACAGAAATATAACACACCGTATTCTTATAAGCCGGGAGGAGGATCAAAACAAAAACCACCACCAAACGTAATCATTGATTGGGTAAGTTCCAAGAGGTTTCAATTTAGAGACAGAAAGACTGGAAGGTTTTTAAGTTATAATCAAACCGGATTTATGATAAGGGAATCAATTTACAAAAGAGGATTGAAGCCAAGTTTGTTTTTTACAAAGCCGTTCAATAAATACTTTGAAATGCTTCCGGATCAATTGTTTGAAACGTTTGCAATAGAGATTGACAGATTTTATTCAGAAGTATGATTAATTCAAGAAGTCCATATCACATTGAATACGAAAATATTGTTGCAACAACAACTTTGGCAACCACAACAACAACAGTTGCACCTATCTCAACAACTACAACATCTCTTGTTTATGAAAGCTGTACTGTTACAAATTTAAGTTCTACAGAATCTTTAAACTTTAGTTATGCTGATCAAACATCTTCTATTGAAGCTGTAGATTTAGCACCATTATCAAGTGTTAATATTTGTATGTATAATCCAGAATTCTTTTTTTCAAGAGCATTCGGATCAACAATATTTACGTTTGCAAAAAACGGAGTAGCTTGTACTCCATAAAAAAATTGAAATGATAAATACAAGAAGTCCATTTTTTATAACATATTCAGGAAGCTAATGATACATATTTGCGCACAACCATCTTGGTTTTATTACTCTTGGCAAATTGATGCAATGCTTCATTCGTTTCAAAAGATTGAAATTGAAGATGAGATACATATTGTTTCGGGTTATGTAACAAAACCACACAAAAGTTTTAAAAAGCTACAAAAAAAATACCCCAAGGTAAAGTTTTTCTTTTATCCTGATACAAGGGATAATCCAAAGTACGTAAGTTCAATAAGACCACATTTACTTTTGAAACATTGGAAAGCAAATCCTTGGCTCGAAAAAGAAACAATTTTTTATCACGATTGTGATATTGCACTCACAAGAAAATTAAATCTTCCGGATGATGATGTTTGTTACTTGAGTGACACAAAAAGTTACATAGGACACAACTACATAAAAAGCAAAGGGGATGATATTTTAGACTTGATGAGCAAGGTTGCAAACATAGATAAAAGAGTTTTGGAAGAAAGACAAGATCAAAGTGGCGGTGCACAGTACATTTTAAAAGGCATAGACAGAGGATATTGGCTTGAGGTATATAACGATGCCGAAAATTTATTTGAAGCTGTTACAAGGCTTAATTTGAAAAAACAAGAAGTTGATCCAAGTTATCACGAATTGCAAATCTGGTGTGCAGATATGTGGGCAGTTCTTTGGAATCTATGGAAAAGAAATAAAAAAACAGAAATCATTGATGAAATGGAATTTACTTGGGCAACAAACAAAGTGAAGCATTGGGAAAAAAATGCGATATATCACAATGCCGGTGTAACAAGTGATAAAAAAGGAATGTTTTACAAGGCAATATATCAGAAAGAGTTGCCACCAAAAGATCTTGAAATAAATGAAGATTTTGCTTCAAAAAAATATTACGATTTACTGTGCGAGACATTATATTAGTTGGAAACGGATCAAGTATGCTTGAGAGAAGATTGGGAACGGAAATTGATGCACACGAAAAGGTTGTGAGATTCAATAGTTTCAAAATTAAAGGATATGAAGATTACGTTGGAACAAAAACAAATGTATGGTTTACAGTTAATAAATCACATATCAATCGAGTTTATGATTTTGATGAAGTTCTTTTTCACAGTTGGGCATCTGAAGAAAGTTGCCTTTTGTATGAAGATTTTTTAAGACATAGATCAGTTGAAAAAATAAAAAAAGAAACAATAAAAGAAACAGGAATTGAAAACCCAAGTACAGGATTGATTGCAATATTTCATTTCTTAAAAAAACACAAACAGATCAACATTGTTGGCTATGATTGGTGGGTGAGAGAAAAGCATCATTATGGTGATAATGAGGTCAGAGGAACTTTGCACAATCCAAAAAAGGAATTGCAAGTAATAAATGAATTGAAAAACGTAAAATTTATCTGATGCCAGTATTAAACAAAGTTGAGTTGGATATTTACATTTACACTGGTTTGTCAAGTGCATACACAGGTAACAGAAAATATCAACTTTCAAAGACAAGAATTTCTTCTCAAAGTAATATAACATTTGAAATTGCTAATCTTGTGAGGGATTATATTTCACATAATTTTAACAACGATTATCCAAGTGATACAGTTTGGGTAAGAACAGAAGCAAGACTATATGATCCGGATGGAACAGAGTTCACAAGTGGCTCTCCCGATGTAGATACATACATAGCAAAAGATGGGTATGGATATTTTGAAGATGGAATCAATCCACAGCTTTCAGACAATTTGCTGATGACTTCAAACAACATTTATTTAAATGAGGGAGAAACAGGAAAGTTGCCAATATTTGCAGAAGGAGTTGGGAAAGTAACAATTGATTCTTCAGATACTCAAATCACAGATGATGGAAACACAAATCAAAAGATACAATACATAACCATCCCAACAACAGCTTCCACAATTCAAGTTTATGATACTGATGATACAACACTTTTAAGAACTGTAACTGTGCATCATATTTGTGAGCCAAAATATACACCATTCAAGGTAACGTTTGTAAATAAATACGGAGCGTATCAGGACTTATATTTTTTCAAGAGGACAGATGAATCATTTAACATAACGGATGAAAGATACAAGAGAAATATTGTTGATCTTGATGCAATAACATATCCAACATACAAAGGACAAAGTGCAAGGTATAATGTTAAAGCAAACACATCCTTGAAAATGAACACAGGTTTTATTCTTGAGGATATGAACTCAACCATTGAAGAACTTTTTCTTTCTGAAGATTGTTGGATCAGATTTGAAAATAGTACGCTTCCAGTAATTCCAAGAAATAAAGAACTCACATTTAAAACAAGTCTTGGAGAAAGGCTTACAAGCTATACAGTTGATTTTGATTTTGCATTTAATAAGATAAATGATGTAAGATGATAAATTTGCAGTTATATATCGAAGGGCAAGAAGTTGAGTTGTTTCAAGATGAATCGATATCAATCAATCAGTCAATTCAAGATGTCAGGGATATTGGAAAAATATTTACAGACTTTACAAAAACCTTTGATGTTCCTGCTTCAAAAGAAAATAATAAAATATTTAAGCACTTTTATGATTTTGCAGTTGTTGGATATGACACAAGAAAAAAGAAAGATGCTGAAATATATTTAAATCATCAATTTTTTAGAAAAGGCAGAGTTTCTCTTGAAAGTGCAAAGCTACAAAAAGGTAATCCAATTTCATACTCTTTAACTTTTTACGGAAGTATTGTAAATTTAAAAGATTTTTTAGGTGAGGATAAAATTGATTCTCTTTCAGATTTAAAAGATATTGTAATTCAATATACATCTTCTCAAGTATCAAATCTAATGTCAGATGCTGTTGATAAGTATGTAGGCACAAACTTTGTTGATGATGCAATTTTGTTTCCATTAATTTCACATACAGATCAAGTGTTTTATAATTCAAACAGTGAAGTAAATGAATCTTTAAATCTTTATCCTGCAACATCTGGAAGCATAACTCAAGGACCTTTATTTACACAATTTAAACCGGCAATAAGATTATATGCAATAATTAAAGCAATTGAAACACATTATTCAACAGCAAATGGATTTGCAGCTAATTTAAAATTTGCAACCGGTGGATTTTTTGACAAAACAAACCTTGATTTCTATGATTTGTATATGTGGTTGCATAGAAAAAAAGGAGATCGATTTGAAGAATTAGAAGGACAGTTTTTTTTATTTAATGCTCAAGGCAAAAATGAACCTGAATTACAGTCAAGTGCTTTTACTTCATCAACATTTAATTTGATTGAACATCCAAACACAAGGGAGTTTTTTATAAATATTGTTTCTACCGGAACAGTTGCTGGATATAATGTAATTGTGAAGAAGAATGGAGAGGAATTTATGCGTGTTGATAATATCGATTCAGGTAGACAAGAAATTATAACTTGCTTGTCAGGATATGCCGGTGCGCCAAGCTTAAGAATGGGTGAAGGAATTTACGAGTTTTTTATTGAAAGTTCTTTGCCAGTTACTGTTAATATTGACGTATCAATTAAAAAGAGATTTCCACCAACATTTCCACAGATAGGAACTCAGGTGAGGGTTGCAAGCGTTTCAGGAACTCAAACGATAACTTCTAATGAAGAAATGACTGCAAAAAATGAATTACCTGAAATGAAGGTTTTTGATTTTCTTACCGGAATTTTCAAAATGTTTAATTTGACAGCTTTTGTAAATCAAAATGATGAAATTGTTGTAAAAACTTTAGATGACTTTTATTCAGAATCAGAAAATACTTGGGATATTACAGAATTCATTGATGGTGCGCAAATGTCAGTTGAACCCTTAACACAATTTAAATCAATTATTCTTAGGTATCAGGGATTAGATCAGAAACTAACAGTAAATCATCAACAAATTGCAAACAAGGAATGGGGAACAGCAACATACAAAGGAGAGGATCAAGGTTCAAAAACATCAGAAGGAACAGATTATAAAATTGAACTCCCTTTTGAACATTTTAAATTTACAAGATTATTTGATGGAGGAAACCTTGCATCTCCAACAGATGTACAGGTTGGATTTTCTGTAGATGATAGTGAAAACCCATATAAAGGAAAACCATTATTGTTTTATCCAGTAAAAATAACAGGAGGGACTGAAATATCAATCCGGACATCAGGAACCACAAAATTTACAAAAACAGATTATTATATACCATCAAATACAAGAGAACTAACGGATTCTCAAACAATTCATTTTGATGCAGAAATAAGTGAATATGCAAATCAAACATTTGGAAATTCTTTATTTGATTCTTTTTATAAGACATATATTTCTGATATGTTTAAAACAAACAGAAGGTTGCATAAATTAGAAGCTTTTTTGCCTTTAAGAATTTTGTTAAATATTGAATTGAACAACAAGATAATTATTGCAGGAAACCTTTATAAAATCAACAGAATTGAAACAAACTTTCAAACAGGAAAATCAAAGATTGAATTAATAAATGAAGTAACAGAATTTGTACTCAATGATAATCTTAATGATCTTGCAAGAACAGTTGATAAACCTTTTGTAAAAGTTGACACAGATAAAGTAAAGGTTGATGTTGATACAATAAGTGTATAATGGAGCAGATTCTTGATCTTTTATTGATAGCAAAAAAATTTAAGCTGAATGGTCGTTATATTAGTATAGCTTTAGGAAAACACAAACTCCCTGAAACACCAAAAGAAGCATACAAGATTTTCAAAAGAGAACTATGGCAAAAAGAATCATAGAAATTGAAGCAAAGGTTGCAGAAGCTGCCAAAGACCTGAAGCAAATAACAGACAATATTGAAGCTGCAAAGGAGGAAACTATTCTTTTTCAACAAGAGCTTTCTCGACTTGAGAGGGAACTAATAAAAACTCCAAAAGGACAACTTGCAAAACAAAAAGCACTTAAAAAAAGTCTTAATGAAGTAAAGCAAAGAATATCAGAAAACAAAGCTGATGTTGCGGAATTAAATATTGAAAAAGCTAAATATGGAAAAAAGCTAAAAGAAACCAAGACTGAATTAAACAAGGCTGAAAAAGCACAAGCTGATTACAATAAAGAAGTAGAAAAAGCAACAGGACTTACCAAATTATTAGACCGATTGACTTTTGGTATGTTTTCACAATTCAAAAGTGGAACAAAAATTCTAAAAGCAAACATAGCACAATTAGGTTTGTTCAGGGTTGCTTTAATTTCAACCGGTATTGGTGCTATTGTTGTAGCATTAGGATCATTTGTGGCTCTCCTTACGCAAACTGAAAGAGGTCAAGACTTGCTTACAAAAGCAACAACAAGACTTTCAACAGCATTTGGAGGAATCAAACAATTTTTTATTGACATTACTGATCCATTACAAAAGTTTGGAAGTGGTCTTTTAAAACTATTTAAGTTCGAGGGAAAAGCTGCCCTTGATGATTTCAAAGATGCTCTTACTGGTGTTAAGGATGCTGCGATTGATGCAAACAAAGCTGTACAGGATGGTTTTACAACTGGAGCAGAAATTGCACAATTAAGAATTGATGCGGAAAAAGAAGAAAGAGATTTAATTGTTGATAGGGAAAAGGTAAATACAAAAGTTGCTCAATTAAGAATCAAAAGTTACAATAAAGAAAAGTTTGATCTAAATGAAAGAAAGGCATTTTTAGAAGAAGCTTTTGCTCTTGAGGAAGATATTGCAAAAAGAGAACAAGATAACGCAAAAAGATTACTCAAAGCCAAACAATTAGAAATTTCAAGCACTAAAGATGCATCAAACGAACAATTAAATGAAAGAGCAAAGCTTGAAGCAGAAGTTGAAAAACTTGCTAGTCAAAGTGTAAGAAGGCAAACAGAACTTGCATCTCAAATACAGACAATAAGAAATGAAGCATTAAGAGAAAGGAGAGAAGAAATTAAAGAACAAGGATTGCTTGGAGAACAACTTCGTTCAAACCTTCAGATTTTAGAAGATGACAAAGCAAAAAGAGATGAGGAAGCAAAAGAAAAAGAAGATGAGGACTTTAAAGAAAGATTACGTAAAAAAGCAGAAGAAGCACGAATTGAAGCAGAAAATGCATTAGAAAAAATAGAACTTGAAAAAAATAAAAATCAATTTATTGCACAAGGATTAGTTTCAACAAGTAATTTAATTGCAACAGTTGCAGGGAAAGATTCTAAAGTTGGAAAAGCTGCTGCAACAGCATCGGCAGTTATATCTGGAATAGGTGCTGTACAGAATGCTTTTAAATCTGCACAAGATTCACCGATAACAACTTTTTTTCCACCATATCCTTTTGTTCAGGCAGGAATAGCTGCTGCGTTTACAGCAAAACAAGTTCAATCTATTAACGCAGTTGATCCATCTGGTAAAGGAGGTGCCGGAAGCATAACATCAAGAGGTGTTGGAGCACCGGCAATAAATGTTGTAGGGGCATCTCCGGTAAATCAACTTGCAGAAACGATTGGACAGAAAGAACAACAACCGGTAAAAGCTTTTGTGGTTTCCGATGAAATTACAAATCAACAGGCTTTAGATCGTAAAATAAATGATAACGCTTCAATAGGATAAAATGAAAATAGTTGAATTAATTTTGGATGAGAATGATGAATTGAATGGCATTGAAGCCATCAGCATTGTTGAAAAACCTGCAATAGAAGAAGATTTTGTTGCATTGAAAGATGAACAAGAAATTGAACTTAAAAAGATTGATGAGGATAAAAGAATCTTACTCGGACCAATTTTAGTTCCAAACAAACCAATTTTGAGAAAAGGAAAAGAAGATAATTATTACATATACTTTTCAAGAGATACTGTGAGAAAAGCATCCGAATTATATCTTAAGAATGGCAATCAAGGAAAAAGCACCCTTGAACACGAACATACAATAAAAGGATTGACACTTGTTGAATCTTGGATTGTTGAAGATGAGAAAAAAGACAAAAGTAAATTGTACGATATGGATGTTCCACTTGGAACTTGGATGGGTGCAATTAGGGTTGATAATGATGAAATCTGGAATCAATATGTAAAGTCAGGAAAAGTCAAAGGTTTTTCAATTGAAGGATATTTTGCAGATAAAACAGAGAAACCTCAAGAGAAAGGAATTAAAGACAAATTATCAGAAATTGAGGAACAGGATAGGGATCACTTAATTAACTCATTAAAAAACCTTTTAAGTGGCAACAAAGAGGAATTAGAAAGCTTTTCAGATTATCCGGAGGGAGTTCGTAACAATGCAAAGAGGGGAATTGAATTAAATGAAAAGGTTGGAAACAAGTGTGCAACGCAAGTTGGAAAAGTTCGTGCAAGGCAGTTGAGCAAGGGAGTTGGTTTGACATTACCAACGATCAAAAGAATGTACTCATATTTATCAAGGGCAGAAACTTATTACGATGCAAACGATTCCAAAGCTTGTGGAACAATTAGCTATTTACTTTGGGGTGGATTATCTGGTAAAAATTGGGCAAAGTCAAAATTAAAAGAACTTGGAGAGCTTGAGTTGGAATCGAAAGTGATTAGTAATACTCTTGCAATTATAGATGATAGACTTGCGTATTCTTCAAAGGAAATGGCTATGAAAGCTGCTGAAGATATTGGTTGTGATGGTGTTCATACTCACGAGTTTGAAGGAAAAACTTGGTATATGGCTTGTCCGGAACACAAACTTAGAAAAAATCCTTGTTGGGATGGATATCGACAAGATGGTTATAAAATGAAAGGAGGAAAAAGAGTTCCTAATTGTGTCAAGGCAACCGAAGATATGGCAAAGGTTGGAAAGCGTGGAGGCATTGTTCCAAGCAAAAAAGCACCAAAGTCTGGAACAAAAAATACAAATCCAAAAGGCAAAGGAACAGCAAAAGGAACAGCAAAAGGAAAAACCGGAGCAAAACCAAGTGCAAAAGATAGAGCAACGCTTCAAAAAAAAGCTGATGATTTTAATAAAAGATATAAAGACAAACTTGGATATGGTGTAACAGTTGGTCAATTGTCATCAGTTTATCAAAGAGGATTGGGTGCTTTCAATACATCTCATTCTCCGAATGTAAGTTCAGCTTCTCAATGGGGATTTGCAAGAGTAAATGCTTATCTTTATTTGATAAAAAATGGCAGACCACAAAATCCAAAGTATATCAATGATTATGATTTGCTACCAAAAAAGCATCCAAAAAGCAGTAAATGAAATATCCAATACCACAAAATAAAAAAAGAGGATGTCTTTGCAGGGATGGAAACACTTATTCAGTTGAGTGCTGTGGAGAAGATTATTTCAATCAAGGAGTTGGATCGGTTACAGGAAACTTTCCGGTAACAACTACAACGATTGCTACAACAACAACAATTTTATCAACAACAACAGCTTCCCCCACAACGACTGTTTCACCTACAACAACAATCGCAGGAACAACAACGACTGTAGCACCTACAACAACTATTGCACCGACAACCACAGTTGCCCCTACAACTACTGTTGCCCCAACAACTACATTAGCACCAACGACAACAACTGTTGCCCCAACAACAACTATTGCAACAACAACAACTGTTTCTAAAGTTTATCTTTCTGGCACAAATGTAGGAAGTGGAGATTATATTGCAATTGATTTTGATTTTACAAGTAGCACACCTGAAATTTCAATTTGGGCAAATGATCCAATTACAGGAAAAAGTCACGCAGATTCTATTGCAAATGAGATAGGGGATTACCTTGCACAACAAGTAACAACATTAAATGGAAGTTATTCTTTTTTACAAGGAGAGAATTTTGCATTTTTTAATTCATCAAACACTCAACTTGCATCTTTAGAAAATTCACTTGGAATAGGCACATTCAATTACCCATCCCCGGCAACCACCGGCTCTTTTCCTTCAGTACCATATGGAGCATCAGCATCATCAAGTTGGTCATCAAGAGGAATTAAATTTGGAAGTTCAGCAGCGTATTCAACTTCAGGAGGAACATCTGGACCACATATGATATGGTCTAATGGATCAGACCAAGGATTCTACTTTACGTTTCACACTTAGAAAATGCAAATTATTTTTAACATTTCGTTACATAAGTATGAAAAATACAAAAGATATGTTGAACGAAATCAAAACCCTTCTTGGTGTTGAGGAGCAAGAAACTGTTCTTGCAAAACTTAACCTTGAGAATGGAACTGTTTTAGAATCGGAAGATTTTAAAAACGGAAGCGATGTATTCATTTTGACAGAAGATGAGAAAGTTGCATTACCTGTTGGTGAATATGAACTCGAAGATGGCAGATTTTTAGAAGTGGCAGAGGAAGGAATTATTTCTGAAATCAAAGCTGAAAAAGAAGAAGCAAAGGACGAGGAAGATGAGAAATCTGATGACAAAGAGGAAATGGCTTACGCAACAAAAGAAGAACTTGCGGAGGTTGTTACGATGGTCGAAGAAATCAAGTCTATGATAGAAAAAATGGGGGATAAAAAAGAAGAAGAAAAAGAAGAAGAAATGGCTGAATTAAAAGAAAACCTTTCAGAAGCTTCTGCTGATCCAATCAAACACTCTCCAGAAAAAACAACTGAAACGAAATTTAACCTTTATTCACAACAAAGACCTTTAACAACTCTCGATAGAGTTATGGAAGGCATATCACAAATTAATTAAGATGGCAACAACAACTTCAATTACAACAACATACGCAGGAGAATTTGCAGGTCAATACATCTCCAAAGCGCTTCTTTCTGGTGATACAATCGCACAGGGAGGGATAACTGTAAAACCAAACGTAAAGTTTAAAGAGGTAATTAAGAAAGTAGATACTAACGCAATTGTGAAAGATGCAACTTGCGATTTTGATCCAACTTCAACAGTAACCCTTACTGAAAGAATTTTACAACCGGAATTTCAGCAAGTTAATTTACAACTTTGTAAAAAAGACTTTCAAGATGACTGGGAAGCAATCTCAATGGGCTTATCTGCTCATCAAGCATTACCAAAAAACTTTACAGATTTCTTAATTGCTCACGTTGCAGCTAAAGTTGCACAAAGAACAGAGCAAAGTATCTGGGCAGGCGATACTTCAAACAATGGAGAATTCAACGGATTGACAACTCAAATCGCTCTTGATGCTGATTTACCTGCTGCTCAAGAAGTAGCCGGAACAACTGTAGATGCGAGCAACGTTATTGCTCAACTTGGAAGCATTGTTGATGCGATTCCATCAACAGTTTACGGAAGTGAGGATTTGTTTATGTATGTATCTTCAAACATTGCAAGAGCATACATCAGAGCATTAGGAGGATTTGGTGCATCAGGACTTGGAGCTGCTGGTACAAACAATCAAGGTACTCAATGGTTTAACAACGGAAGTCTTTCTTTTGATGGCGTAAAAATCTTTGTTGCAAAAGGTCTTGCTGATAATACAGCAGTTGCAGCCGAAAAATCAAACATATATTTCGGCACTGGTCTTTTGGCTGATCACAACGAAGTAAAAGTTATTGATATGGCTGACCTTGATGGAAGCCAAAACGTAAGAGTTGTAATGAGATTTACAGCCGGTGTCCAATACGGAATTGTAGATGACATCGTAACTTATGGAATTACTAACTCTGCAAACTAATCATTAATCAGATAGGGGAGGGGAAACCCTCCCTAATCTTAAAACATCACTTATGGCTTGTACATTATCGCTTGGGAGAAAAGAACCCTGCAAAGATGTAGTCGGTGGGATTAAAAACGTATATTTTGTTGACTTTGGAGGACTCGGAACAGTTACAGAAACTAATGATGAGATAACAAATTTGACAGGAGATGGATCAAATAATCTTACTGCTTACAAATATGAATTAAAAGGTGCAAACAGTTTTGAACAGACTGTAAATGCATCAAGAGAGAACGGAACAGTTTTCTACGAGCAAACGCTGAATATAAATTTGAAGAAATTATCAAAGGAAGATAACCAAGAATTGAAATTATTAGCTTTTGCAAGACCACACGTTGCTGTTGAAGATTATAATGGCAATGTGATGATGATGGGATTGGAACACGGAGCAGATGTTTCCGGAGGAACAATTACCACAGGAGCTGCAATGGGTGATTTGTCAGGTTATACTATGACATTAACTGCTCAAGAAAGAAAACCGGCTAACTTTATGGCATCAGATACTATTGATTCTGATTTCCCATTTAGCGTAACGGATTATGCAGGATTATCAGGAACAATAACTGTAACAGAAGGAACAAATTCCTAATTCTTTTTTCATTGTTCGAGAAGAGGGTGTCAGTAATGATGCCCTTTTTTTTATTAAAATATTTTGATAATTCAAGAATATTTCGGATATTAGTTGAAATGTTTAACTTAAAATATCAAAAAATGAAAAAATTTAACAACATTAACACAATCGTAAATGCAAACGCTATCGAGATGAAAGATGGCAGTAAATGGATTCTTTGGGGTTATGAAAGAATAAAAGAAGGAGTACCAACGAGAAATCTGGAAAAAATTGCGAGATTGATTACAGAATAAGCTGACAAAGTTCAAGAGTACACTATCAGCGAAAGGAGGGCAACAGAAATGTTGCTCTTTTTTTTTGCAATTATTTAAACTATCTTCGTTATATAGATATGAAGATTTTGACAACAAGCAC
>Ga0160423_10003087_pt1 | contig 13881 bp, 11 predicted proteins | sample CRUFie14St8metaG_FD_108191 | JGI IMG/M metagenome (GOLD analysis project Ga0160423, IMG submission 108191) | Marine microbial communities from the Costa Rica Dome - CRUD Field 142mm St8 metaG | ecosystem: Environmental > Aquatic > Marine > Oceanic > Photic zone | place: Costa Rica: the Eastern...
AGCAATTCCATGAGGGCGTTGATCTCCTCCTTGGGACGGGACCAGTTCTCGGTGCTGAACGCATACAGGGTGAGGTACTCGACCCCGAGCTCCCCGGCCGCGCGGACCACGGCCCGGACGCTCTCCACACCGTGGGCATGGCCGAACACCCGGTCCTCTTCCCGTTCGCGGGCCCAGCGCCCGTTGCCGTCCATGATGACGGCCACATGGCGGGGCAATGCGTTGGCGGAAGAGGCGGAATCGACCATGGTGTTGTGCGGCTGACTTCGGGCACGGCGAAGGTGACCCGAACGAAAGCGTGCCGCAAGGTAGCGCCCCCCGCAACGCCCGTCTTTGGGAGTTTTTCACCTAAAGCCTCAGACGGTCAACGGTCCCAACACGTGGTCGGCGACTTGTCGATGCGGAAGGTGAGGGACACGCTCATGACCGCAAACCGGTCATCGATGCCATTGTACCCGCGCATCTGGCCCACGGGGTCCTCGATGTCCCCTTCCCGTTCGATGCGGGACTCGCTCAGCAGCTCGGACAGGGGGCCGGCCTCCTCCTCGAGCACGGCGAGGCTGGCGTAGTAGCCCGATACGTCGTCGAGGTGGTCCGTCCACGTGCGGCGCATGCCCCACTCGAAGTTGAGCGCGGAAAAGTGCCCGAGGTTCCACTTGAACCCGAAACCGAACGGGATGGCAAATCCGGTGGTCGCATACCGGTCTTCGGCCCCCGAGGACGACGTGCCCTGCCCCTCGGTGCCGAGGGGCTGCAATTCATACCAGATGCCGTCGATTTCCGCTTCGGGCATGTGGCTGTAAAGCGACAGACCGGCAAAGAGGTATCCGGCAAACCGGTCCTTCGTGTTGCCGATCTGGTACCGCGAGTAGTTGAACTCCGCGACGACCGAACCTTCCGTGATGGCGTTGCGGAAATGCAGGTTGCGGTTGGCGATCCAGGGGTCGTTCGAATCCGAATCGTAGTACAGGAGGTTGGTCCGGTTGATCGCTGCGCGCACCCCGAATCTGCGGTTCATGTTGAAACGCATGAAGCCCCCGAACCCCGGCTGGTAACGGCCCTTGAAGTGCCCATAGGGGTTCATTTCACCGAGGTAATACCCCGTGCCCACGGTGAGCCCCATCGTCTTGCTCTTCTCGAATTTCCGCTGTGCATCCGCCTCGGTGCCCACCATCACGAAGGACAGGAGCAAAACGAAGGTGACGATGAAACGGAGTGGGGTGTGCATGGCCGAAGGGTGCATCCTCAACGCGATTCCGGGCTGGTTTCGTGTCCCCCGGCCCGGGACGGCCCTTCCCGGCCGTCGAGGCCGAGGTGCAGTTTGCGCCGGACGGTCTCGATAAAGTCTCCGCCGGGCAGCTGCACGAGCAGGAAGGGGCGGTCCGCCCTGCGGACGAGGAAGCGCGCCGGAACCGCCACCTTGTGGGAGCGCGTGTCGAGGGTGACCATCAGGTGGTCGTCGCGTCCCTCGGCCTGGATTTCGAGGGTGCCGTCGGCGGGAATGACGAGCGGCCGGTCGTTGAGGTTGTGGGGCGCAATGGGGTTGAGCACGATGGCGTTGCTCGCCGGATGGACGATGGGGCCACCACAACTCAGGGAGTACGCCGTGGAGCCGGTCGCCGTGGAGACGATCAATCCATCCGCCCAGTAGCGGTTGATAAAGGTGCCATCCCGGTGGACGGAAATGCGGATCATGCTGGCCACATCGCGGCGGTGCACGGTCACCTCGTTCAAGGCCACACCGCCCGACTCGAGGTCGAGACCGGGAAACTCCACCGACAGCATGTTGCGCTCCTCCACGGTGTAATCGCCCGCCAGGATGCCGCCCATCAGGGAGGTCGCCTCCTCGAGGGGCACGTGAGCCAGAAATCCGAGGCGACCGGTGTTGATGCCCAGCACGGGGATGGACACTGCACCGTTCATGGAGGCGGTCTCGAGCACCGTGCCGTCTCCGCCCAGCGACAACACCATGTCCGGAGCGGAGGGTGAGTCCGGGGTGTGGAGCGTCATGCCGTATGCCCCGGTGTCCAGTCCGTGACCCGAGAGCACATCGGCGTAGGCCGGCGTCAGGGCCATGGCCACCCCCTGGTCCCGGAGCAGGGCAAACAGGTTGCGGACGGGCTGCAGGAGATCGTCGTCCAGGGCCTTGCCATGGAGGAGAACGGATCGGACTGATGCACTGTGGGCCATCGCGTCAGGTGTTCATGTAGCGCATGAAGGCGGCCATGCGCTTCTTCATGTCTTCGGCATATTCCTCGGCCCGATAGAACGCACTGACCGCGTAGCCATGGCGCCGAAGGGAGTCGATGAGGGGCTCAATGTCCCGTGTGGACAAACGCAGGGCGACTTCCGCATGGTTGGCCTGGGCGCCGTCGCTGACCAGCACCTGCAGGATTTTGACGCCTTCGGATTCCACCCTGTGGGACACCTGGGCCAGGCTGTAATCCTTCCACGGCACTTCCAGGGTCAGGATGCTTCCCTCGCTGTAGGGCGTCAGGCTGTGGTGGAAAGCCCGCCACAGGTGGGCCCGGTCGATGCTGCCCCGGTATTCTCCACCCTCTACCACGGGAACGACACTGACATCGGCCTCGCACAGGACATCCACCACTTCGAGGAAGTGCTGTCCCGGGGCCACCATCACCGGCATGAGCTGCACATTGGTCAGGAAGGTCGCGTCGCCCTCTTGATCGAGCAGGTGCTGTTCGGCCACCAGCCCGAGGTATTTGCCCTCGGCGCACACGGGCAAATGCTCGACCTTCAGCTCGTCCATGGCACGCAGCGCCTTGTCCAAGGTGTCTCCTGGATCGAGCGAAATCAGCTCGGGGTTGGTGATGCTTCCTGCGTGCATGGACTTGATGGACCCGAAGGAGGGGTTGACGGGGTGTTTTGCGAAATTAGCGGCCCGGCAGATGTCCTGCCTCCCCCCGTCCATGGAAACTTTCCCAACGCGACTGAGTGTCAACGTCAACAAGGTGGCCACCCTCCGGAACGCCCGGGGCGGACGCGTCCCCTGCCCCATCGAAGCCGCGCGCCGCATCCAGGAGTGGGGCGCCGATGGCATCACGGTCCACCCGCGGCCGGATGCCCGGCACATCACTTACGACGACGTGCGGGCCCTGCGGCCTGTGGTTCACACGGAATTCAACATCGAAGGATATCCCTCGGAGGACTTCGTGGAGCTCGTCCTCGAGGTCCGGCCCGAGCAGGTGACGCTGGTGCCGGACCCCCCGGACGCCCTGACCTCCAATGCCGGTTGGAACACCCTGGCCGAGGCAGACAGGCTTCGGCCTGTGCTCAGCCGGTTTCGGGAGGCGGGCATTCGCACCAGCCTCTTCATCGAAACCGACGACGCCCGGATCCGCGCTGCGGCCGAACTCGGCGCCGACCGGATTGAGCTCTACACCGAAGCTTTTGCCGTCGCCTACCCGCGTCATCCGCAGTCGGCCGTGGCCCCGTTTGCGCATGCCGCATCCACTGCTCACGAAGTGGGGCTCGGGGTCAACGCCGGACACGACCTCAACCTCGACAACCTGGCCCATTTCGCCGCTTCGGTCCCCCACCTCGAGGAGGTGTCCATCGGCCATGCCCTGATTTCCGACGCCCTGTACCTCGGACTCCAGAACGCGGTCGGCCAATACAAAGAGGCCCTGCGGCCGCGCTCCTGACCATGGTGCTCTTCCACCGCATCCTCGGTGCGATACCGACACCGGAAGGCCCGACGCCCCTCGTCGTCCTGCACGGCCTGCTCGGCTCCTCCGACAACTGGCAGACCCTCGCCGGCAGCTGGGCCGAACACCGGCCCGTCGTGCTGGTCGACCAGCGGAACCACGGCCGCAGCCCCCACCATCCGAGCCACGTCTACCCCGACATGGTGGTGGACCTGCTCGACACGCTCGACCATCTCGGCATCCAGCAAGCGGACCTGCTCGGACACAGCATGGGCGGAAAAACGGTCATGCATTTCGCCGACCGACACCCCGCCCGTTGTCGGAAGCTCATCATCGCGGACATGGCCCCCATTGCCTATCCGCCTCACCACACCCCGCTCTTCGACGCGCTGGCCGCGCTCGACCTGACGCAATTCGGACGGCGACAAGAGGTTGACGCCGCCCTCGCCACCGCCATTCCCGAGCCGGGCATTCGGCAGTTCCTGCTCAAGGGCCTGCACCGGGTGGCGCCGGACCGCTTCGCCTGGCGCTACAACCTGCCCGTCCTGCGGCGACATTTGGCCGACATGACGGCCTTCCTGCCCCTGGGGACGGTCGACCTGCCAAGCCTGGCCCTCTATGGAACCCGCAGCGACTACGTCACAGGCCGCGGACTGGAGGCCCTCCAACGGCATTTCCCTCGGCTCGAGGCCACCGGGTTGGAAGCGGGCCATTGGCTCCACGCGGAGCAACCGGCCGCCTTCGCAGAACGCGTGGAGGCATTCCTGTCCTGACCTGTCCTCACCCGCCAAAACAAAACGCCCGACCGGTAGAACCGATCGGGCGCCTGGAACAATTGAAAGGAACGGTCAGCCCTTGGAGCCGACCATGATGCTCACGCAGCCCTCGTGCTCGATGACGGCATCCGAGGAGGGAACCTGGACCCGCACGGTCATCTGTTGCGTGTTGGCGACGCGGAAATCGAAATGATTGCTCTCCTTGTCGGTGCTGTCGTAGATGCCGTTGCCCCGGCTGTCGAGCACCTGGAAGGTCAGATCACCGAGGACGGGGTGTCCGCACACCAGCAGCCGGTAGGCCCGGTCGCCGAAAAAGGTGAGTTCGAGCTCGGCCTCGTCACCCGGGATGAGGACGGCCGTGTTGTAGTTGTCGTTCTGCACGTAATCCTCCAACTGGGGAAGGCAGCGCTTCTTCGTGAAGGTCCGGCATTGGGCGTCCGCATCGGTGGCGCTGAACAGCACCATCAGAAGGGAGAAAGCCGCGAGGGAAAATTTCTTGATCGCAGTCATGGCGTTGGACGATACGTTCATTGTGCGTAGAGGTTACGAATCTGGGCGACGGATCTTGCAATGTCCGCGAGGGCGTTGTCGTCATAGCGTACGTCAGGGCCACCGCTGATGACCACGGTCCCGTCTTCTGCTGCGGTGGCGGCCGCGGCATTCTGCTGAATCTTGACGTTGGCGTAGGCCGCCTCCACTTCGGAGAGGGCGGTCTTCATTTTGGTCAATTCCTCGGTGGGGGGGTAACTGTCGATCAGGCCGAGCAGATTGTCGAGGGTCATCTTCTGTTCGGCGATGCGCAACTTCAGGTCCTCGTTGGAGGCGCTGAGGTTCCGGGTGCCGAGATAGACGCCTTCAATCCAACCGCCAGCCGCCATCAGGCCGCTCACCTCCTCCATGCCGTTCTCGCGGAAACGCGCATTGAGGTCGTAGAAGGTCTCGGTCACGATGTGCACCAGCGAGTCCCGAACCTCGCGGTTGTTGTCCGCCCGCTCAATCAGGTCTCCATCGATGATGTCGCCCACACCGAGGCCGTCGCACAGGCGGCGGCAGGTGTTCAGGTAATCCACGGACTTCTGGTTCTGGTTGAAGATGACGCTGTAGCTCAGGTCACCGGCATAGATGCCCAGGTTGACGGCTTGGGCGGCCGTGGTGCTGTAGCCCAACGCCTTGTCGATGGGGTTGAGGGCTTCCGGGTCGAAGCGGATTCCACTGCGCTCGAGGAGAAGGGCCGTCTCGATCGGAGAGGGCACGGCGTGGAAAATCTTCTTGAAGGCCTTCTGGCGGCGGGCGGGCATCATGCCATCGGCCTCCATTTCCACCGTCTGGGCCGCCTCGGCACCACCATCACCAGACTGCGGCGCTTCGCCACAACTGAACAGTAAAAACAAGGGCAACGCCATCAGGATGGAGGCACTCCTCCCGGGCTTCAATCGGTCAAACACGCGTCTCATGGAGTATTCGGATTCGTTATTGGAACAAATAGACTCTGCTCCGCGGCGCTCGCGGGCAGGCATCGGGAAAGTTATCCTCGCCGCAGGGTGGATGCCTGTCGGCGCAGCGCTGAAGCGCTGTGGGAATCGGCCGAATGCGGCGGGTCTTGCTCAGTGGGCTTCGAGCCAATTCGCCCCGGTCTGCACCTCCACCTCGAGCGGGACGGCCAACTCGACCGCGCCCTCCATGTGCTCGCGCACCAGGGCAGACACGGCCTCCGCTTCGGACTTCGGCACGTCGAACACGAGTTCGTCGTGGACCTGCAGGATCATCCTGGCACCGTAACCGCCTTCCCGCAGGGCCTGCTGGATGCGGACCATGGCCACCTTGATGATGTCGGCGGCCGACCCCTGGATGGGCGCGTTGATGGCGTTGCGCTCGGCAAATCCGCGGACCACGGCGTTAGCGCTCGTGATGTCGGGCAGCCAGCGCTTCCGGCCCAGCACGGTTTCGACGTAGCCGTTCTCCTTGGCCTCTTCCACCACGCGGGTCTTGTAGGCCTTCAAGTCGGCAAACTCGGCGAAGTAGGCCTCAATGATGCCCTTGGCCTCCCGACGGGGAATCTTGAGGGTTTCAGCGAGCCCGAACGCGCCCTGTCCATAGAGGATGCCGAAGTTCACCGCCTTGGCCTGGCTGCGCTGGCCGCGGTCGACCTCCTCTAGGGCCACACCGAACACCTTGGCCGCCGTGGCCGTGTGGATGTCGGCCCCATCGAGGAAGGCCTGGCACAGACCCCGATCCCCACTGAGTGCGGCGACGATGCGGAGCTCCACTTGGCTGTAGTCGGCGGCGAGCAGGACATGGTCCGCATCGCGGGGCACGAAGGCCTTGCGGATCTCCCGACCCCGGGCGGTGCGGATGGGGATGTTCTGGAGGTTGGGCTGGCTGCTGCTCAACCGGCCCGTGGCCGCCACGGCCTGCATGTACTGGGTGTGCACCCGCCCCGTCACCGGGTCGACGAGCTCGGGCAGTGGGCGGACATAGGTGGACAGGAGCTTGTTGAGCTGGCGGTATTCCAGCACCTCCGAGACAATGGGGTGCGCGTCGACCAGCTTCTGGAGGATGTCCTCCCCGGTGGCATACTGTCCGGTCTTGGTCTTCTTGGCCTTGTCGGTGATGGCCAGGTGGTCGAACAGCACTTCCCCGAGTTGCCTTGGGGAATCGATGGAAAAGGGAACGCCGGCGTGGGCCTGGATGGAATCGGTCAGCTTGCGCAGGTCCTCCTCCAGCCCGGTGGCCATCCCGTGCATGGCCTCCACATCCAACCGCACGCCCTCGAGCTCCATGTCGGCCAGGACCGGCACCAGCGGCATCTCGATGGTCTCGAGGATGTGGCGTTCGGGGCTGCCTTCCGGCATCCGGGACGCGAAGGTGTCGGCGAGGCGAAGCGTGATGTCCGCATCCTCGCAGGCATAGTCGACGACCTGCTCCGGCGGAATGTCCGCCATGGTTTTCTGGTTCTTGCCCTTCTTGCCCAGCAGGTCCGTGATGGGAATGGTGCGGTACCCCAACTCGGTCTCGGCGAGGTAGTCCAACCCGTGTTTCAGGTCCGGCTGCAAGACGTAATGCGCCAGCATCGTGTCGTACACCCGGCAGGCCACCTGGACGCCCACGCCCAGCATCACCTTGTGGTCGTATTTCCAGTTCTGGGCCACCAGCTCCTTGTCCGCGGCGTTCCAGATCGGGTTGAATTCGGCGAGCAGCCCCTGTACCTCCGCGTCCTCGGACTGGGCCGCATCCGGGCTGCCAAGGGGGACGGGCACGTACCAACCGGTGCCCTCCGCCAAACTGAAGCTCATGCCCACGAGGCGCGCGGTGCGGGCATCGAGGCCCGTGGTCTCCGTGTCAAAGGCGAACCGGTCGGCGGCCTGGAGCTGTGCCATGAGCTCCGCCCGCAATTCTGCGGTGTCGGCCATCCGGTAGTCCACCGTTTCGCGGTCAATCGACGTGGGACCTGAGGCGGCATCCGGGGCATCCCCCGCCGCATCGCCCCCGCCGAACATGTCCATCTGCGCCTGCCCGCCGGCAGACGCGGTCGACGCCGCCGCCGCGGGTGCCGCAGACACCGCGGTAGCCGCCGCATCCCCCAAGACCCGGCGTGCGAGCGTTCGAAATTCCAGCGACTCGAACACGGCGGACAGCTTCTCCGCGTCCGGCTCCTCGACCACCATGGCGTCGAAATCCGGCTCCACCGGCACGTCGAGCGCGATGGTGGCCAGCCGCTTCGACAGCAGGGCCTGCTCCCGGAAATTCTCCAGGTTCTCCTTCTGCTTGCCCTTCAGCTCCGCCGTGGAATCGAGCAGCACCTCCATGGACCCGTACTTGCTCAACAGCTTGGCCGCCGTCTTGGGACCGATGCCCGGTACGCCAGGGATGTTGTCGGCGCTGTCGCCCATCAGGCCCAGCAGGTCGATCACCTGCTCCGTCCGCTCGATGCCGAACCGTTCGCACACCTCGGCAGGCCCCCAAATCTGCGGAGGGTTGCCGGACCGGCCCGGGCGGTACATCCGCACCTTGTCGGTCACGAGCTGACCGTAGTCCTTGTCCGGCGTCATCATGTAGACGTCGAACCCTTCCTTTTCTGCCATCACCGACAGCGCACCGATGGTGTCGTCCGCCTCATAGCCCGGAATCGTGATGGTCGGGATCCGCATTGCCTCGGCCACTTCGAGCACGCGGGGCACGCTGGCCCGGATGTCCTCGGGGGTCTCGTCGCGGTTGGCCTTGTATTCGGTGTACTCCTCGTGACGGAACGTCGGCCCCGGCGGGTCGAACACGACGGCGAGGTGGGTCGGCTTCTCGTTCTTGAGCACATCGAGCACCGTGGTCGTGAAGCCGAAGACGGCACTGGTGTTCTGGCCCTTGCTGTTGATCCGGGGGTTCCGGATGAAGGCGTAATACGCCCGGAAAATGAGGGCGTAGGCGTCGAGCAGGAAGAGCTTCTTGTCAGATTCGGCGGTCAGCATGGGGCAGGCAAATTAGCCCGAAGGCCGCGCCACACCGCACTTTTCCGGCCTTGGGTTATCGCGACTTGTACACGGGAACCGTGCTGCACGGTTCGCCAAACATCAGCGACTTCACCACGGGTTGAAGCCGCTCGACGATCCGCATGGCCGGCCCGGCGCCGGACGTCAGGCCGCACCCCTTGACCACGACCCGTTGTCCGGCGTATTCCGCGGGGTCCACTTCCTCCGCAATCCGCGCCAGCACCAGCGCCTCGAGCGCATTCGGGCCGCAGTCGTGCACACTGCGCGCGACCCCCATGAGACGGGAGGTCACCAGCATCCATACCCACTCCGGGAGGATGGCCTCCGCACTGCAATGGATCGCCACGTCCGCCCCCTCGAACGGGGCCACATCGAGATCCTTCAGCCAGCTTCGAAACTCCTGTTCCCGGATGGCCAACCCCTGCCACAATTGGGGCGCGAGATCGAGATCGCGCAAGGTCCGGTCGCGCAACAGGGCCGACAGGTCCAATTGCACGATTCCACTTTCCTCGACGCGGTTGCGAATGGGCTCCTCCATGGCCGCGAAGGTCGCTCCATGAGAAGGGTTCGAACAAACGAAAAAGCAGAGGTCAGCCGGCCTTCTGGGCACCGGCTCGGGTGCCGACCAGCTTGCGGGCTGCGGCGGCAATGTCGTCCACGTTGTAGCCGCACTCGGTGTAGAGCTCCGGCTGCGTGCCGTGCTCGATCCAGCGATCCGGCACACCGAGGCGCACCACGCGGGCGGCGTAGCCTTGGTCGGCGGCGAACTCGAGGACCGCACTGCCCATGCCGCCCTGGATGCAACCATCCTCGACGGTAATCACCTTGTCGAACTTGCCGAAGACCTCGTGCAGGAGCGTCTCATCGAGCGGCTTGACGAAGCGCATGTCGTACATGGCGGCCGAGATGCCCTCCGCCTCGAGCTGCTCGGCGGCCTTCAGGGCGTGGTTGCCGAGGTGGCCGATGCCCAGGATGGCGATGTCCTCACCGGTCCGAACGCGGCGGCCCGTGCCCACCTTGATCTTGCGCAGGGGCGTCTTCCACTCGGCCATGACGCCCTTGCCCCGCGGGTAGCGGATGCTGAACGGGCCGTGGTCGTCGGCGGACGCCGTGTACATGAGGTTGCGCAGCTCCTCCTCGTTCATCGGGGCGGAGACGATCATGTTGGGGATGCAGCGCATGTACGCCAGGTCGAAAACCCCGTGGTGGGTCGGACCGTCGGCACCGGCAAGACCGCCCCGATCGAGGCAGAAGACCACGTGGAGCTTCTGGAGGGCCACGTCGTGCACGACCTGGTCGTAGGCCCGCTGCATGAAGGAGCTGTAGATGTTGCAGAACGGCACCATCCCTTGCGTGGCCATGCCCGCGGAGAAGGTGACGGCATGCTGCTCGGCGATGCCGACGTCGAAGGCCCGATCCGGCATGGCCTCCATCATGAACTTCAGGGAGCATCCCGTCGGCATGGCCGGCGTGACCCCCACGATGCGCTCGTCCTTTTCGGCGAGCTCGATGATGGTGTGGCCGAAGACGTCCTGGTACTTCGGCGGCTCGGGCGATTTGGGCGCGACCTTGATGATCTCGCCGGTGTCCTTGTTGAACAACCCCGGAGCGTGCCACTTGGTCGGGCTGCCTGCCTCGGCCGGCGCATAGCCCTTGCCCTTGGTGGTGACGAGGTGCAGGAGCTTGGGCCCGGGAATGTCCTTGAGGTCGCGCAGCACGTGCTCGACCTGCTCCACATCGTGGCCGTCGATGGGCCCGAAGTAGCGGAAGTTGAGGGACTCGAAGAGGTTGGACTGCTGGAGCAGCGACCCCTTCACCATGTCGCTCACCTTGGACGCGATGGTCTGCGCGTCCGGTCCGAATTTGGAGACCTTGCCGAGCAACTGCCACACCTCATCCTTGACGCGGTTGTAGGTGTGGGAGGTGGTGATGTCTGTGAGGTAATCCTTCAGCGCCCCGACGTTGGGGTCAATCGACATGCAGTTGTCGTTGAGGATCACGATCATGTCGTTGTCCTGCCAACCGCCGTGGTTCAGGCCCTCGAAGGCGAGTCCCGCCGTCATCGCGCCGTCGCCGATGACCGCGATGTGTTGGCGCTTGTCCCCCTTGATCTTGTTGGCCACGGACATGCCGAGGGCCGCACTGATGCTCGTGGAGCTGTGGCCCACACCGAACGTATCGAACTCGCTCTCGCTGCGCTTCGGGAAGCCGCTGAGGCCCTTGTGCACGCGGTTGGTGTGGAAGGCGTTACGACGGCCCGTCAGGATTTTGTGTCCGTAGGCCTGGTGTCCGACGTCCCAGACGATTTGGTCCTCCGGGGTGTTGAAGACGTAATGGAGGGCGACCGTCAACTCCACCACGCCCAGGCTGGCGCCGAAGTGGCCTCCCTTTTCGCTGACCACATCCACAATGAACTGGCGCAGCTCGTCGCACACCTGGGGAAGATCCTCCACTCCGCATTCGCGGCGCAGGTCGGCGGGCTCGGTGATTTTCGAGAGGAGGGGGCCGGCGGCGTAAGGTTGGTCGGACATGGTGGGACCCGGTGATTGCGGGCGTGGGGGTGGAACAAACTTAACCCATTCATGTTCCCTCGCTCGGCGGAAACCGTGAAGGAAGGCGAACCTCGCCGGATCCGTTTCGGAACGCCCGGTTGGACGTCGTGATCAGACAGCCGCCACCGCGGCGGACAGGGCAGCGAGCATGGCCCGGCCATCGGTGTTGCCGAGGGCCTCGCTGCAGGCCCGCTCCGGGTGGGGCATCATGCCGAACACATTGCCCGTCGCATTGCAGACGCCCGCTATGTTCTCGATCGAGCCGTTGGGATTGAACTCGTCTCCGATGCCGCCGTCCGGCCCGCAGTAACGGAACAGGATCTGGTCGCCGTCCTCGAGGGCGTCGAGCCCGGCATCGTCGATGGTGTAATTGCCCTCACCGTGGGCGATGGGGATGCACAACGGTTGTCCGTCGGGAAGGCCTGCGGTCATGGGCGCCATGAGCGACTCGGGACGCAGGAGAACGTTGCGGCAGATGAACTTCCGGCTCTCGTTGTGGCGGAGGGCCCCCGGAAGGAGTCCGGCCTCGCAGAGCACCTGGAACCCGTTGCATACACCGAGGACGAGTCCGCCCCGGCCCGCATGGGCGACCACCTCATCCATGATGGGGGAGAAACGCGCGATGGCTCCACTGCGGAGATAGTCTCCGTAGCTGAAGCCACCGGGCAGGACCACCAGGTCGACCCCCTTGAGGTCGCGGTCCTTGTGCCAGAGCCGCTCGACGTGGAACCCGAGTTCCGTGCCGAGGGCGTATTCCATGTCGTGGTCGCAATTGGACCCCGGGAAGGTGATGACGCCGACTTTCACGACGGCGAAGTTCGCAATCCCGGCTCAGATTCAACGGGCCAATCGCCAAGTCTTTTGTCGACCCGTCGTTTCCCCTGCCCAATGGATCAGGGACACGGCCGGCAGCATGGACCCATCGAGCAGAATCGGAACCCCTGCCGCGCCCCGGACTTCGTGGATCTGACGCCCCGTCAGGTCGAAGATCTGGACGACGAATGCTTCCTCGGGGTGGAGGATGGACCAACCCTGTGTCTGACGTTCCAGAACGGGATCCGCTGCGTTGGACAGGCCGCCCACGCTGCTGACCACCTCCACGGTGACCACGATCTGGTGGGTGTCCGAACAGTAGTCGTTCCACGCGTTGAGGCCAACGGTGTATGACCCGGCAGCCGCGTAGAAGTGCAGGGGGTTCGGTTCCGCGCTGACGTTGCCGTCCCCGAAGTTCCACTGGTATTGGGTGGCTCCCGTGCTCGTGTTGGTGAAGGCCACTTCGGCCTCGCCATCGATGAGGGCCACCACCGGCTCATCCACCTCGGCACCGGCGGTGACGTGCGGGGCCGCGAGCACCTCGACGGACGTGCTATCGGCGCATCCGGCCGCATCGGTGATCACAGCGTTGAACACCCCGGCCTCGGTCACCTCGATGGAAGCGCCCTCGGCTCCGTGGTCCCACATCACCGTGTAGGGCGCATACCCCCCATCGATGTCCAGGCTCACCCCACCGTGGCCGTCGTAGCACCCGATGTGATCGGGCAGCGACACAATGTCAAACAGAGCATCACCCGACCCACCGGCGCCCACCTCCACGGTGCGAAGAATGTCGGCACACCCGTCGGTCAGGGCCGTCACGGTGTAGGTTCCCATCGGAAGGCCGGTGAAGGTTCCCCCTTCGGCACTGCCCTCAAACATTCCTGCAGGATCGCCTTCTGCATCGACCAACGAAAATCCTGTGGTCAAGCCCTCCGGGCCCGTCACGGCAATGGCCCCGTCCGAAGCGCTCTCGCACGCGGCATTCGTGGCTTCGGCCATCATGTCGTTGCCCACGATCAGGTTAAACCGGTGGTGGTCGGACCCGCTGGTGGGAGAGAATTCATAGGTGAATCCGGGCTCAATGCCTCCCGTCCACCCCGTCTCCACGTCCTCCAGAACGAGGCACAGGTTGGGGGCAATGTCCGGCGCCTCGAGGGTCAGCAGAGAACCGATACTCGCCTTGATCCATACCGGAATCACCTGGCTGGCCGACGTTGTCCGGTTCACCATCACGCTCACGGAGTCCGCTGTCTGAGAATAAATGTCCAGGTTGTTCCGGCCGCGGAAAGACGAAGCAAACTGCGCATCCTCGCTGCGGTTGAACGCTTCCTCTCCCCCTTCGAGGACAATGGCGCACTGCTCGACGAGGAGGCCGTTGCCCATTTCGAGGATCAGCATGGACTCGGGAATGGCGCTGGACTGAGCGGTCCACGTGCTGTGGTCCACCAGGCTTTCGTGGTCAAAGGACCAATTGTAGGCAGTGTCGGCGATGGTCCAGAAGGCCTCCCCTGGCGCCACGATGCCGGCGTGGCCGAATTGGCCCACACCGCCGACCTGGGCCACCCAGGTCTGCAAGGAGTCCACCCAA
>Ga0160423_10003088_pt1 | contig 13877 bp, 22 predicted proteins | sample CRUFie14St8metaG_FD_108191 | JGI IMG/M metagenome (GOLD analysis project Ga0160423, IMG submission 108191) | Marine microbial communities from the Costa Rica Dome - CRUD Field 142mm St8 metaG | ecosystem: Environmental > Aquatic > Marine > Oceanic > Photic zone | place: Costa Rica: the Eastern...
GTGTACGAGTGGTATTCTTCTGGGCCTAGACAGCGTTTGCAACCGGGCGGAGCAATTGTGATTGTGATGACTCGCTGGGGAAAAAGAGATTTAACAGCTCAAGTTGTAAAAGCTTCTGTTCAAAGAGGTGGAGAAGAATGGGAGGTTATAGAGTTCCCTGCGATTATGCCAAGTGGTAAACCTCTTTGGCCTGAGTTTTGGGATTTAAAAGAATTAACTGCTCTAAAAGATGAATTACCTGCTCACAAATGGTCAGCTCAATATATGCAAGAGCCGACAGGTGCTGAAGGAGCGATGATTAAAAAAGAGTGGTGGAAAGTTTGGGAAGGAGATAGACCTCCAGCCTGTAATTATATTATTCAGTCTTGGGATACAGCTTATTCAAGAAGCACACGTGCTGACTACTCAGCATGTGTTACGTTAGGTATCTTTCGCCGAGATGATGAAGATGATAACTCACAGGATAATCAGATTATTATATTAGATGCATTTAAAGATAGATTAGAGTTCCCTGACTTAAAACAGAAAGCATTAGAACTTTATAGAGACTATGAACCGGATTGTTGTATTATAGAGGCTAAAGCAGCAGGTTCACCTCTAATTCATGAATTAAGGAGTATGGGTATTCCTATACAAGATTATACCCCAACCAGAGGAAATGACAAGATTACCAGAGTCAATGCGATTACGGATTTCTTTGCTTCGGGAATGGTATGGTACCCACAAACCAGATGGGCAGAAGAAGTAGTGGAAGAGTTTGCTTCTTTTCCTGCGGGTGAACATGACGACTTAGTTGATGCGACAACACAAGCTCTTTTACGTTTTAGACAAGGCGGGCTTGTACGTTTAGCGTCTGACGAACCCGATGAAATTACATATTTTAAAAGCCCAAGACGGGCTGGATATTATTAGGATAAATCATGGCTAAAAATAGTATAGAAAAAAGTTTATATTCCGCACCAGAGGGTATGCCTATGGAAAACGCTATGGAACCTGATGTGCAGATACAAATAGAAGATCCGGAACAGGTAACTATAACCACAGATGATATGCAAATTATCATTGATCCTGATGCTGACGTAGGCACAGGCATAAAAGAGTTTTCAGCAAACTTAGCTGAATATCTGGATGAAGAAGAATTAATTCAAATATCTGAAGATTTAATAGCGAGTTTTGAAAGTGATAAAGCTTCAAGAAAAGATTGGGAAAAAACTTACAGAGATGGACTTAAATTACTTGGATTAAAAATTGAAGACAGGAGTGAACCTTGGACGGGGGCATGTGGTGTCTTTAACCCCATCTTATCAGAAGCTGTTGTCAGGTTTCAAGCTGATGCAATAATGGAAACTTTTCCTGCACAGGGGCCAGTTAAAACACAAATCATAGGTAAACTTACTAAGGAAAAAGAAGAAGCTGCCAGACGTGTCAAAGACGACATGAATTATCAACTTACTGTAAAAATGGCAGAGTACAGACCTGAACATGAAAAGATGTTATGGTCTTTGGCTTTAGCAGGAAGTGCATTTAAAAAAGTGTATTACGACCCTGCGTTAGAAAGACAAATCTCTATATTTGTGCCAGCAGAGGATTTTGTTATTTCATATGGTGCATCAGATTTAAAAACCTCTGAACGCTATACACACATCATGCGTAAAAATGCAAATGAGGTAAAAAAACTACAGGTGGCTGGTTTTTATAGAGATGTAGAATTACCAGAGCCGGAAGAAGTAAGTCCTGACTATTCTGAAATACGTCCTGATATGGAAGAAGCTAGTGTCAGTGCAGATGATCGTTATATTTTGTTAGAAGTTCATGCTGATTTAGTTATTGAAGGCGACCCATTAAAAAGTGAAGATGATATAGCTGTTCCATACGTAATAACTATTGAAAAATCTTCTGGAGAGATTTTAGCTATTAGAAGAAACTGGGATTCTGAAGATAAAACTTATCAAAAGCGTATGCATTTTGTCCATTACATCTATATTCCCGGTTTTGGATTCTACGGATATGGTTTAATTCACTTAGTCGGAGGTCATGCCAAGTCAGCAACCTCACTTTTACGTCAATTAGTGGATTCTGGTACGTTAAGTAACCTTCCGGGGGGTCTAAAAACACGAGGATTACGTATAAAAGGCGATGATACGCCTATTTCTCCGGGAGAATTTAGAGATGTGGACGTTCCGGGGGGTAAAATTAGCGAAAATATCACATTTTTACCGTATAAAGAGCCTTCCCAAACGCTTTTAGCCCTTATGAATATGATTGTAGAGCAAGGAAGGTCACTTGCAGCAGTTGCAGAGCTAAAAATATCTGATATTAATAAAGAAACTCCTGTTGGAACGACTTTAGCGTTGTTAGAACGTAGTTTAAAGGTCATGTCAGCAGTACAAGCCCGTATTCATGCGGCTATGAAGACAGAATTTCAGCTTTTAGCTACAATAATTAGTGAATCTGCACCCAAAAACTACGAATATACCCCGAAATATAACGATTCTGAAGGTGTAACTACTAGAGAAGACTACGATATAGTCGAGGTTATTCCTGTTTCTGACCCAAATGCGTCAACAATGTCGCAAAGAGTTGTGCAATATCAGGCGGTTTTACAGTTAGCTTCATCTGCTCCTCAGATGTATGATATGGCTCAATTACACAGACAGATGCTAGAAACTTTAGGTGTAAGAGCAGTTGAGAAGATACTTCCGTTGGATGATGACCAAAAACCTTTGAATCCAATAAGTGAAAACATGAACGCTATACAGTTACGACCTTTAAAAGCGTTTATATATCAAGATCACGAAGCACATATAAAAGTTCACATGAACGCTATGCAAGATCCTTTGATTCAACAAATGATAGGACAGAATCCAAACGCAAAAGCAATAGCTTCTTCTTTACAGGCACATATTGCAGAACATTTAGCGTTTGCATATAGACAGAAGATGGAAGAAGCAGTTGGTTCACCTATGCCAGCTCCTGAACAACAGTTATCAGAAGAGGTAGAACTTCAACTATCTCGAGTTGCAGCAAAAGCTTCAGACATTGTATTGGGTATGAGTAAACAACAAGTTGCGGCACAACAAGCTCAACAAGCTAAACAAGATCCACTTGTGCAAATGCAGCAAGCTGAACTTAAACTTAAACAAGCAGATGTTCAACTTAAGCAAGAAGAACTCAAACGTAAGAGAACTAAAGATGTCATGGATTCAGCAGCTAAAGCTGACCAGATTGAAGTTGAAAAGCAAAGAATTGCTACTCAAGCCCAGATTGATGGGGCACGTATTGGTGTAGATGCTGCAAAAGCGAAAGATAAAATGGCGGCTGACCAACAAATTGAAGGATTGAAAATAGGTATGGACATAGCCAGAGAAGCGGCACAACGGCAAGAACAAGAGTCTGTAGACGATACAAAACCAACCCCACCGGAAGGAACGCCAGATGCCTAGATCGTTTGAAGAAGTAATTGTAGAAAAACTTAGAGAGCATATGAATAGTTACGCTGATGGATTAGCTTCCGGAAGTGCACAAAATTTCCCTGACTATCGGTTTCAGGTTGGGGTAATTCATGGACTGTCTCTTGCTGAAAGAGACATCCTTGATGTAATTGAAACTGCGAAACAAACAGAGGATAGTACATGAACACTAGAATAGGTGCGATAGATAAACAAAAAACGCAAAAACTAGCTGAAGAAATTGGAGAGTTAAAACTCCCACAACCGTCAGGATATAAGATCCTTATTACTTTACCAAAGATTGAAGATACTGTGGGAGATGCTGGAATTGTTTTAGCAGATTCTACAAAAAGAGCTGAAGAGATCGCTTCATGTTTAGGTTTTGTAGTAAAGCTTGGGCCTCTTGCTTATAAAGATGAGTCGAAGTTTCCTGATGGGCCTTGGTGTAAAGAAGGCGATTTTGTAATTATGAGAAATTACTCTGGCACTAGATTCAATATCCGCAATGAAGAATTTAGATTAATTAATGACGACCAAATAGAAGCGGTTGTCGATGACCCTCGTGGATATACCCGTGCGTAAGGAGAATGAAATGGAAAACCAAGAAGAAAAAGTTGAAGTAGAAGCAGTAGAACAGGAAGGTACTCCTGTAGAAGAAACTGAACCAAAAAAAGAAGCGAAAAAAGAAGAGTTAGAAATAGAAGTAGTAGATGATACCCCCGCAGAAGACCGTGGGCGTAAATCTATGAAGACTCCTCCGAAAGAACCTACTGAAGATGAAGTTAAAGAATATAACGCAAAAGTACAAAAACGAATAGATGAGATGAAACGTGCTTGGCACGATGAACGCAGAGAAAAAGAAAAAGCATTTAGAGAACAACAAGAAGCTATTAAATACGCAAAACAAATTAAAGAAGAAAATGAAGCGTTAAGACAAAAATTATCAGATGGTGAGAAGACTTTGATGGAGCAATCCAAACAAAAAGCAGAAGCTTCTATTGCTATGGCTAAGAAAAATTTGACTGCTGCACAAGAATCAGGAGATGCTGAACAAATATCTCAGGCGATGGCAGAGCTAACTCAACAAAACATTGAGTTGGAAAATTGGAAGCGGTATGTACCTCAATACGATAAAACAGTTGAAAAAACTTCAGAAAATACTTTACAAAAAGAAGAGAAAGAGTTACCGTTAAATCAACCTGTTCAACAGCCAGCCCCACCAGATGAAAAAGCTATGGCTTGGTACGACAAAAACAAATGGTTTGGGGTTGATGATGAATTAACATCATTTGCTTATGGACTGCATACCAAACTGGTAAAGGACGGGACTGATCCCCGTTCAGATGAATATTACGAGAAGATAGATTCTCGGCTGAGACAAGTATTTCCAGAGAAGTTCGATGAAGAACCTCAAAAGGAAACTACTAGCCAACAACAAAAAACGGTGGTAGCCCCGGCGACAAGAACGACTCCAAGTAAAAAGATTACGTTGACAAAAAGTCAAGTAGCTATTGCTAGGAAATTAGGCGTTCCCTTAGAAGTTTACGCTAAACAAGTTGCACTACAGGAGAAAAGATAAAATGGGTAATCGTGTTGATCGAGAACTTCAAACGAGAGAAAAAGAATCTCGTGCTATGAGTTATGCACCTCCACAACAACTACCTGACCCGAAACCTATGGACGGTTATAAATTCCGTTGGGTTAGAACTGCGATAAATGGACAGTCTGATGTCCGTAATGTTTCTGTTCGCCGTAGGGAAGGTTGGGAACCTTGTAGAGCGGAGGATCATCCGGAGTTGGCTCTGTCTTTAGATGATTCATCTAAGCAGTCCGGTAACGTAGAGATAGGTGGTTTGATGTTATGTAAAGCACCTGTTGAGATGACAGATAGTCGTCAAAAGTATTACGAGGATAAAGCCAGTCAACAGCTCACTGCTGTTGAGAATAATTTTATGCGAGAGAATGATCCGAGGATGCCTTTATATTCAGATAAAAAGTCAACCACGACATTCGGTAAAGGTAATTAATTTAGGAGATAGAAAATGGCAGCTACTGCTTCCCCCTTTGGGTTAAAACCTACCAATATGATTGGTGGTGCACCCTACAATGGCGGTGCTATTAGACATTATCATGTAAAAGCTAATAACTCTGCCGCTATTTTTAATGGTGATTTAGTTGTGTTAAGTGCCGCTGGTTTACCAGCCGCTGTATCTTCAACTCCCACTGCTAACGAACTTGCAGCTACATCTGCAAACGGAACGCCGGGAATTGTAGGAGTTATGGTTGGTGCTAGGTATGTTGATAATAACGGACAGCTATTATTCAAGCAATTTTTACCAGCTAATGCTACAACTTCAGGATTTACAGAAATCAAAATACTGGTTAATGATGATCCAAGACAGTTGTATAAGATTCAAGGTAACGCAGCGTTGGGAACATTCAACAGCGGTACAGATGGATCTGGTTTTGCTGGTGCTGTTGGTAAAAACTGTTCTTTAGATTTCAGTACATCAGGTAGCACAAGTACAGGTAATTCAGGTGTATCACTTAAAATTGATACTAACGGTGGTACTTTAGCAGCAACTGAAACTCTTGCTATGAGAGTTATTGATGTTGTTGAAGGCACTGAAACTGATAATTTCCCTGAGTTCATTGTTAAATTTAATGTTGGCGTACATGCGTATGACAACTCATTAGGCGTATAAGGAGACTTTAAATGGCTATTTCAAGAGCACAACTACTGAAAGAACTCCTTCCGGGCTTAAATGCTTTGTTTGGTTTAGAGTATGCCAAGTACGGCGAAGAGCACAAGGAGATATACGAGCAAGAAACTTCCGAGCGTTCATTTGAAGAGGAAACAAAGCTATCTGGCTTTGGTGCAGCTCCAGTTAAAACTGAAGGTGCTGCTGTAGAATTTGATAATGCACAAGAGGCGTTTACTGCTAGATATTCACACGAAACCATAGCTATGGGTTTTGCGGTAACTGAAGAAGCAATGGAAGATAATCTTTACGATAGTCTTTCTTCTCGTTACACAAAGGCTTTAGCAAGAGCGATGGCTTATACAAAACAAGTAAAAGCTGCAGCTACTTTAAATAATGGTTTTAACACTGCATTTACAGGTGGTGATGGCAAGCCTTTGTTTGCTACAGATCATCCATTAGTGAGTGGTGGTACAAACAGTAACCGTCCGTCTACAGGAGCAGACTTGAATGAAACATCTTTAGAAGATTCAGTAATTCAAATTGCAGCTTGGGTAGATGAGCGTGGTTTATTAATTGCATCACAACCAAGAAAGTTAATCATTCCTCCAGCACTACAATTCGTGGCAACACGTTTATTAGAAACTCAAGGAAGAGTTGGTACTGCTGATAATGATCTTAATGCATTGGCTAATAATGGTTCTATACCTGAAGGTTATTCAATAAACCATTATTTAACTGATACAAACGCTTGGTTCTTAACAACAGATATACCTAACGGTCTTAAGCACTTTGTTCGTTCACCTATGGCTACATCTATGGATGGAGATTTCGACACAGGTAATGTACGATACAAGGCTCGTGAGAGATATTCCTTTGGATTTTCTGATCCATTGGGAATGTTTGGATCGCCCGGTTCATCTTAATCGAGTGGGGGCCATGTGCCCCCTTCTCATTTTTGGAGACATAAATGGATATAATTATAAAATTTTGGGATGCTTGGACAAAGCAAGTATCTGAATCAACAAAAAGTGTCATAGACGGTAACGCTGCTATGGCAAAAGCAATGGTAGATTATTCTGAAAAACCTTATAATTGGGTAAAAGAAACTATCAAAAAATAACTAGGGTTAATTAGTCACACATACTGACCTAGCAGACGTATTAGAGATTGTGTGACGATGTGCTAATACACGGAGATAAAAATGGCAACAACAACATTTTCAGGCCCAATAAAAGCTGGGACAATTAGAGATACAACAGGGACGACTGTAGGAACTGATGTCGTAAACGTAGGTTCAGTTGTAATGGCTCAATCAGCAGTCATAGATATAATTGGTGCAGATTCAAACGATCAAGTTTGTGCAACTGTTCCAGCTAACTCTCAAATCATAGACGTAATCTTAAACGTAACTACAGTGTCAAATGATTCAGGTACGGCTGTCGTTAATGTCGGAACCTCTGCTGACCCAGATGCTTTCTTAAATGATGTTAATGTTAAGGCACTAGCAACTACTCATGGTACGTTAGACGCAGAAGCTACTGATGTTGGCTCAACCGACATACAAGTTTTAGCTGATTTTGATGGTCAAAACGGAGATGGTGATGCTGGTGCAGCTACGGTAACTGTTTTATATATCCAAAACAATAACCTTTCATAAGGAGTGAGTGATGGAATCAGATGTTAGAAGTCTATCTTTTACGTCTTCTTCAGCTACAGTTACACCTCGTTCAAGACTACAAGCTATATACTACGTTCACGCTGCCAGTGCTGATTTGACTTTCAGTAATGGATCAGGCGGAGGAACCACACTATTAGAGTTGACCGCTCCTAGTGCAATTGGTACAGAAACAGTTTATGTACCGGGTAGAGGTCTTTTGTTCGGTGATGGTATTCATGTAACATCTAGTAGCACAACTAATATACCTAGTGTTACTTTGTTTTATGAAGGCTAAAAGAAAAAAAGGAATGGGAATTAGAACTTCTGTGAAGTCGGGTAATTTTCGCCCGACTAAGCAGGGTGCAGGTATGACTAAAAAAGGAGTAGCTGCATATCGCAGAGCTAATCCCGGTTCTAAATTAAAAACTGCTGTAACAGGAAAAGTTAAAAAAGGTTCAAAAGATGCAAAAAGACGCAAATCATTTTGTGCTCGTTCTGCTGGACAAATGAAAATGTTCCCAAAAGCAGCTAAAGATCCAAACAGTCGTTTACGACAAGCTAGAAAAAGGTGGAAATGCTGATGAATGAAGCAATCTTAACAAAGACTAAACCAAAACCAAAGCCTAGAAGACGTAGAAAAAAACCTACGATTGAAAGTGAGATTGCTGTTCAAGCAAATGAAATACATCACATTCAAGATGATATGTATGAAATGAAAGCTGATATAGAAGAGATTAAAACATCTCTAGCTGAGATACATAAGGTATTATCAGAAGCTAGAGGTGGTTGGAAAACATTGATGTGGGCAGCAGGTGCAGGTAGTGCCGTAACTGCTTTTATAATTATGGTGCAACAATTTTTTTGGGGTAAATAGTGGCTAAGAAAGAGACAAATAAACCAACTAAAGTTGCTCTTGCACCTACTCTTGTACCACTGCTAAAAAAGGGTCTTATGTATGGCGGTGCTGCTGCTGCAGGAGCTGGAGCTGATGAGTTAATAAGAAAAGTATTTAGTGATGATAAGGATAATACAAAGAAAACAAGAGTGTCTTTTGATCCCAATAAAGGAGCAAAAGCATTAAAAGAAATGATTAGAGAAGAAACAAAGAAAGCCAAAAAGAAGGGCTTAAAAGGAGGCATAGAGACAGATTTCTATGAAGATAAAGGGAAAGTCCCACTAAGAAAACGTATCAAAAAAGCTAGAAAAGGAGGCTTAATTAGAAGTAAACCGAAAGATGGAATTGCTAAAAAAGGGAAAACAAAAGGGAGAATAATTCGTGGCGTACTTAATAAGTAACATACCGTATACGAAAGTTTGGATTAGAAAAGAATTTACACATGGACATCAAAAATATCACGGGGAGTTTATACACGGATTGGCAGTGGCTGTTACGACAATGCCAGACCGATGCCTTAGTTTCCAAATCATCTTCACAGGATGTGAAGAAGAGGAAGGTGAAAGTAACCCCCATGGAGGAGCAATGTGGGCAAGGATGCCTCTCACAGCCTTGTGTGGGGACATCCCAATGGATGAATGGCCTGAAAGAATGGAAACACACCTCGCACAACCGTGGGACTGCCCATCGCACCACCACTCAATTGTGTCCCTTGACAGGTGTAAACCTAGCCCATGGCTTGCAAAAATTGCAGGGGAATTTCATACAGCGAGATATCTCTTCACTGTGGACTACACCGAAAGCGAAATCGCAGACTGTCCAGCCCAACACAAGCAGAGTCACGTTATGGTGCTGACAGACGGAAAATGGAAGGGTAACATGGTCGCTTTACCTAACAATAGAGTCAGAGTTACTTCTCCTGCCCTTTGGGTTACAGGTGAAGGTGCTCCTGATTTTAGACCAACACAATTTACACATTGTGCGGAACAAGATGATTCATACATGGATCCGGACGTAACATTCAACAATCTTTATAGAGGAGATGAAAATGTCGATCTCGAGAAGTCAGATGTCAAAACAACTAAAAGGAAACAAAAAGGAAAAGAAAAAAAGTAACATTGCTACTGGCAATAGAAAAAAACTAGATGCTGATGGTGATGGTAAAATAACTGGAAAAGATTTCGCATTACTTAGACAACGGAAAGGAACTACGATGAGAAAGAAAATGGCTAAAGGTAACTCTGTAAAAATGTCCAAAGGTGGAGCAGTTAAGATGTCTAAAGGAGGAGCAGTTAAAATGTCCAAAGGCGGTGCTGTTATGACAAAAATGTCCAAGGGCGGAGCCGTTATGAAGAAAATGGCTAAAGGCGGTGCTGTTAAGATGTCCAAAGGCGGTGCTGTTATGAAGAAGATGGCTAGAGGTGGAAAGGTTAAATAATGGCTGCTAAAAAGAAAAAACCTTCTAAGAAAAAAGCGGGAGCAAAACCCACTAACCCATCTTTGTATGCTCGTGTAAAAGCTGAAGCTAAGCGTAAATTTAAGGTTTTTCCAAGTGCTTATGCATCAGGCTACATAGTGCGTGAGTACAAGAAAAGGGGTGGGGGGTATAGATAATGTCTCTTAAAGAGTGGTTTGGTAAAGGCCCAAAAGGAGATTGGGTAGATATAGGTGCCCCAAAGAAAAAGGGTAAATACCAAGCCTGTGGGCGTAAGTCTGCAAAAGGAGATAGCAAACGTGCTTATCCAAAATGTGTGCCAAGAGCAAAAGCTAAATCTATGACTGCGGCACAACGTAAATCTGCTGTTCAAAGAAAACGAGCAGCAGGGAATCCGGGAGGCAAACCAACAAATGTTAAAACGATCCTCAAATCCAAGAATACCAAGAAAAAAAGGTCAACCCGCAAGGTCTAAAAAACACTCTGACCTCTATACGGACGAAAACCCAAAGGGTACAATAAAAGGGTTGAAGTTTGCTACTAGAGAGGATGCGGTAAAAAGCGTAAGTAAAATAAGAAATAGTGGTAGGTCAAAAGCCCACAAAATTCAAGCTGCTATAGCTATGGAACAAAGAGCTAGAGTTATGGGTAAAAAATCTGCTGCTGGAGTTTACAGAAAATATATTAACAGTGTGAAAGCAAAATGACTACAACCGGAACTACTAATTTTAACCCAAACTTAATAGATTTGATAGAAGAGGCATATTCTAGGTGTGGCACTGAGTTACGCACAGGTTACGACTTATCTACTGCAAGACGCTCTTTAAATTTATTAACTATTGAGTGGGCAAACAGAGGAGTCAATTTATGGACTATAGAAGAGGGGTCTGTTGCACTCACCTCTGGAACTTCAGAATATGATCTACCTCTTGACACAATAGATTTACTAGACCACGTTATTAGAACGGGGTCAGGCACAACTCAACAAGATTTATCAATTAGCAGAATATCTGTTAGCACTTATGCTTCTATCCCAAGTAAAAACAACACAGGAAGACCTGTGCAAGTTTGGGTAGATAGAAGATCGGGAGCGACTACACCTACAGGAGTCGAAAGTCCTCGGATACATTTGTGGCCTGTACCAGATTCGGCTACCACATATACATTTGTATATTGGAGAATGAGGAGGATTCAAGACGCAGGGAACGGCGTAGAAACTCAAGACATACCGTTTAGGTTGATTCCATGTATGGTAGCTGGTTTAGCGTACTACTTATCTTTAAAGATACCAGAAGCAACTCCGAGGATTGAGATGTTAAAGATGTCGTACGAAGAACAATGGTTGTTTGCATCTGGAGAAGATAGAGAAAAGGCAGCAGTTAGATTTGTCCCTAGAGAATTTTATTTAGGAGGTTAAATGGGAAATCGTTATGCCGCTGGAAAACACACTATTGCCGAATGTGATAGATGTGGGTTTAGGTATAAACTCAAGGAACTTAAGCCTTTGGTAATAAGAGGTAAACATACAAACATCTTTGTATGTCCTCCATGTTTTGAAAAAGATCATCCGCAGAACAGATTAGGTCTGTATCCCGTAGAAGACCCACAAGCCATACGAAATCCCAGACCTGATTTATCAAGATTTGCAGAGTCAGATGCTAGAAATTATCAATTTGGGTTTAACCCCGTGGGTTTAAGTGATACGTTTAGTTTAAATGATATAAATGATTTAGTAGGCACTGGTGGTGTGGGAACTGTCACTGTCACTACGAGTTAGGAGTTATAAGTGAATTACACTGAATTATTTGAAACAATAAAAAGTTTTTGTGAAAATGATTTTCCAGATACAGAGTTTACTGATTCTTTAGGAGGATCTACGACAAACACTAGCACAGAGCAAATAAACAGATTTATAGATTTAGCTGAACAAAAAATATACAACTCTGTGCAAATACTAAGTTTAAGAAAATCTGTTACAGGAAACGTAACTCAGAATAATAGGTATTTACAAACCCCTACTGATTGGTTGTCTAATTTTTCATTAGCTGTCGTGGATGGCTCTGGAGTTTATCACTATCTTTTGAATAAAGACGTAAATTTTATTAGAGAAGCTTTCCCTGATCCCACTGCTACAGGAAGACCCACACACTACGCTCTTTTTGATAAAGATACATTTATAGTTGGCCCCACACCTGATACTGGATATACCGTAGAACTTTATTATTTTTATTATCCGGAATCTATTGTTACTGCCACTAACACATGGTTAGGAGATAATTACGACTCAGCTCTTTTGTATGGTGCTTTGTTAGAAGCTCAAGTGTACATGAAAGGTGAGCAAGATGTGTTTAAGAATTATATGGATAGATATAACGAAGCTTTAAGTGGCCTTAAAGTTCTTAGTGAAGGTAAAAACAGACAAGATACGTACAGAACTAAACAAAATAGAGTAGGAGTAGGGTAAAATGTTTGATATTAAAACTGGAGATATAAAATCACCAATCGTAAAAACCAGTAATTATGGTGGATTATCGGCTGATGATATCGCAGAAATATGCACGAATAAAATAATATCCGTTGCAGAAACTGCTCCTCCTGCAATTAGAGAACAAGCTAAGTTTTTTAAAGACAACTTACAACTTGTCCTAAAAGTATATATAAATCAAGCTATGGAATCTCAAAGAGACAGGGATATTCAAACCTGTATACGAGGAGGACATAGTGAGGCAGCAGATATATTAAGGAGATCATAATGGCAATTACACAAGCAATGTGTACCAGTTTTAAAGTAGAGCTTTTAACTGCTACGCATAATTTTACAAACAGTTCAGGACACACTTTTAAATTAGCTTTGTTTACAAATGCAGCTACTTTGGGTGCGAGCACAACTGCTTACTCAACATCAAATGAAGCTAGTGGAACAGGATATTCTGCAGGTGGTAATACTTTAACTAATGTAACACCTACATCTGGCGGTACCACAGCGTTTACAGATTTTGATGATACATCTTTTACAAGTTCTACAATCACCGCTAGAGGAGCTTTAATTTATAATAGTTCTCAAAGTGATAAAGCTGTTGTGGTGTTAGATTTTGGATCTGATAAATCATCTACATCTGGAACTTTTTCGGTTATATTTCCTACTCCAGACGCTAGTAATGCAATTATACGTATAGCTTAATGGGAGGATTAAATGGCTTTAATACAAGCAGACAGAGTAAAAGAAAGCTCCTCTACAACAGGTACAGGTAACTTTACATTAGGAGGTGCAGCAACAGGTTTTAGAACTTTTGCAGATGGTGTAGGAGTTAGTAATACTTGTTATTACGTGATTACAGACGATAATAGTTACGAGGTAGGTTTAGGTACGTTAAACGCTTCTGCCACATTAGCTAGAACTACAGTTATAACTTCCTCTAACTCTAACAACGCTGTTGATTGGGCAGCAGGGTCAAAAAGTGTTTTTACTACGTACCCCGGTTCTAAAGCAGTTATATTAGATGCTTCTAATAATTTAAATGTTGCGGGAGGCGTTTCCGTAGGTGGTACGTTTCAGGTAACAGGTGAATTTAACTTAACAGATGTTTCAGCTAGTGGCACATTAGATGTTGCAGGTAATGGTTCGGTTGGTGGCACATTCAATGTTGAAGGTGATCTTAAAAACACATCAGGTAATTTTACGGTAGCTCCAGCTACTCAGATATTTGAAATCAAAGGCTCTGGTTCAACTGAAGGA
>Ga0160423_10003089_pt1 | contig 13877 bp, 17 predicted proteins | sample CRUFie14St8metaG_FD_108191 | JGI IMG/M metagenome (GOLD analysis project Ga0160423, IMG submission 108191) | Marine microbial communities from the Costa Rica Dome - CRUD Field 142mm St8 metaG | ecosystem: Environmental > Aquatic > Marine > Oceanic > Photic zone | place: Costa Rica: the Eastern...
ATATAATTACTATGGGATTGTGGGAGAACTATATCTACTTCACTACCTATAGACATAGTAATACTACTTACTCCAAGTTCAGGAAGGGATTGGGTAACAGCTTGATACCTAATATTAAATTCTTTAACTGGGAGGATTTCACGGGGAACCCCAAAACAATTAGTTAATGTTTTTAGGCCCGCTACTGATCCCTTTTGTTTAAGTAATAAAGGTAAATTGTGGTATATTCTTTTATAAATTTCTTTATTAACATCTTCAATTGGAGTTGGATCATTAGAAGCTGTTACATAATTAGATACATTAACTTGTCCATCTTCAAAAGGGGGCAAATAAGAATCACTAGCGTTAATCCCAGTAAATGAGGAATACAGATCTGCAGCTGTAAAATTCCCGGCATATAAATTTACACCCATAGATTTTATAGCTTCTCCTACTAAATCCTTAGAAATACCAAAATCTAATCTATTATCAGCATTATATCTATTAGTGATGTCTTGAGCATACGTAAATAAAGTATCGAAATGTTGGCCTATCATTTCAATAAACTTTATGTAAGGATCATTTGATGAATCTTCTAATATGTAATTTGGAATAGTATAATAAAGATTATCTTGATTTTCATCATCAAATAAAGACGCTGACTCTATGCTATTATTAAACCAAGTAACTGCATCAGCACTCTCTGTAGAAGCTAAAGTAAATGGAGGTAAACTATTAGTTTTAGGATAAGGTTTAGGGTAAGGATGAGCTAAACCATTGCTTTCTGAAGTAAAATACATAAAGTATTCAAATCCATCAAAATTTTTAATAACATTAGTTATCTGCTCACTTAAAACTGCTCTACTTTGGGAAACTCCTGTAAAATTAGCACTTCCTGAATCAGCAATTGAAGAGGAAAGATGGTTAATAAGGCCTACTTTATCTTTAAAATTTCTTATTCTTCTTTCAGCTGATGAGAAATGAATAAAATTATTAAAATCTGTATAATCTATATTAATTTCAACTCCTTTTTGGTTTAAAATATTTTGGAGTTGATTAAATGAAGAAGTACTAATCCCAGCAGTATTATTTAAATCTGAAATACTAGTTGGCTTAACAGAAGAATGGATTTGAGTGTTTAAATCTAAAGAAAAATTAGGACCTTTTATGTCTACTGTATTTTTAACAGGTAAAATTATTTCTTCAAATTCAACATTATATGCAACTGTATCTCTTTGGAGGGTATTAACCCACGTAACGTTGCCTACTTGAACAAAAGAGGGAAGAGGTTGGTATAATTTTACTAATATAGAGTATTGGTTATTAGTATTATCATAAAGTATATTATTAGCTAGTGCTAAATTACCTTGCCCTAAATTTAAATAAAAATCAGGATAATATCCTGAGGTATTTGTTTCTGGGTAAAATTGATTAACTTCAAACTCTAAATCTTCAGCCTCTAAAAATGCAGTAGTTAATCTTAATTCTCTTCTATTAGAAGAAATTTCTTTTATTCTAAAAGGTTTATCGCTACTAGATTTTAGTTCATTATTAAGAAAATGATAAACTACATTATAACTTCCTTCATTAATGGATAAATCAGTTAATGCTTCTTTGGGATAAACTAATAAGGCATCTGCAAACTCCACATCCCCTTGCCCTCCGTTTTCAATTATTGAATACTTAGCATTAGAATTATATTGAATAAGATTTCTTCCTAAGTCATAAATTAAGGATTCAACCCTTCCATTTTCAGTTGAAAATGTTGAAGGAACTGATACTGATGGTAATGAAGAGGCATCACCATTTGTATATTGGTGAAGTGCAAAACTTTCAGGATTTATAGGGGATACTGTAGCCATTAGTTATAAATATTTGTAACTTTATTTTTAATAACCACCTCCACCACCTCCACCACCTCCACCACCACCACCACTTCCACCACTACCACCACTACCACCACTGCTACCAGCACTACTACCTCCACTACTTGCAGCATTACTACTTCCACCACTTATAGTTCCCTGACCTACAATATTATCTGTAGGGGTAATTTGGGTTCCGAATTGGGTAGCTTCTAAGTTTTGAAGTTCTAAACTAGAAGTAACTTGGGTATCAAATAATTCTTTTTGGGTAGATAAAAGTTCTTCTCTTAAAGAAGTAATTTCGTCTAATAATATTTGAATATCTTGTTCTTTTTCTTCTGTAAATCCAATATATTCAGTGCTTCTATTTATAAGATATTGATGAGAATTAATATCACCTGTAGCAGGAATTTCATAAAATAAACTATCATACAACCCAAAAAATTCATCCACAGTAATTATATCTTCTTGTGGTGGGGGTGGGGGGATTAATTGAGTAAAAGAAGTATCAATAGCATTTTTGTATGCTCTTGGCTCAAATCCTTGTCTTCCTAAATTTACTTTTTTACTCATCCATTAATAACTTTAAAATAGTAATTATCATCTAATATTAAAGTACTACCATCAATTTCAGTCTTAAATAGCAATTGGTAATATCTTTCAGGTTCTAATCCGTTCATATAAAGTTTAAAATAACTTCCTTTTTCATCTGCACTGATTTGGGTGTAAGTTGTATCAAAGTCAATTATAAACTCGTTAGTATCTAAATCTTTTACAGCATAATATGAAGCAGTAGGTAAGTAGTGATTAACAGTATAATCTGATGAAGTAGTATATGTTTTAGTTGGGAATTGGGGTCTGCAGTTAATACGAAAATTTTGGATACTATCCCTTCTATAAAAATTTTTATTTTCTGCTAGAGTTGCTACAATCTGTGAAGAAGTAATAATTGTAGTAACAGAAGACCCAGTATCAAATTTATAATCTCTCCATCTAAATTCTAATTCAGGCGGGTATATAGTATGAGTATCTATTGAAAAATATTTAATGTCAGCTACTTTACTTTCATCAGGTTGAAATTCCGAATTAGAAGATTGTTTAACTATAAACCCATTATTAGTTATGCTTTCACTATAAAATAATTTAGTAGCATCTGTAACTTCAATGTTAAGATCTTTATCACTGCTATAACTTAACACTTGAGATTGGGTGAAAGAAGAGGTTTCATAAGAAACATACCATACCCCTCCTCCTTTATTATCATCTAAAAATGAACCAGTAGTACCAGCATCAAATGATTCTGTTTTCCATGGCCCCGAACCCGAAGCTAGCCTATTAGCCCATGTACACCCATTACCTGTTTTAGGAGAATCATGGAATTTTCCTGTTCCCATATTCCAGGACTCGGCTAACGGGAATACTTCTAAAGTAGTATTAGTATTAATTCCCTCAATTTCTGCTATAAAGCACTTTAAATATGATTTATAATCTTTGCTTTCAGTTAATAAAGAACCTGTAATGTCTGTTACAGAACCACTAATGGTATCATTTACTAAATTCTGTATTTCGTCAGTTGAAAATTGAATAAGAAATCTGCTAACCTGAGGGGCACTAGGAACAAAAGTAGTAGATACTTCTAGAATTTCATCTAACCCAGTATTTTGGTTGGGGTGAGCTGAATATAAGGTTGCGTCTTTTTCTGGGAAAAGTTTATATATTGCCATTTTTTAGAATGTTGTTATGGATCCCCTTATATCGGAATCAGGGTATTTAACTTCAAAAATACAGGGGTCCTGGGAAGGGAAAACTGTGCCATTTTGGGTAGCCCCAATAACATCATATGAATATTTAGAATACCCAGCCGCTTCTCCAGATTTATTGCTTATTTGTACAGATTTAACGGTTTGAACCCCCTCTATTCTATCAAGTAAAGTAAATATATCTGATAAGAATATAGGTTGGTTAATTTGCCATTTATTTATATTAAAATAGTCTTTAGTAGCGTTTAAACAATCATTTAAAACTTTATTTCCTGCGTAATTAGGTCTCAACACTAGGCTAAAATCTACAGCTATATTAACTATAAACCCATCTTTAACGTTAATAGTATCACTTACCATTTTGTATTGAGATAAATAATTTGCTAAATTTTGTTTTAAAGTACTATCTGCTGTTACAAGTTGGTTATCACTGTTAAAACCTAAAACATACATATCTAAAGTATTAGGTCTTCCTTCTCTTTGAGAATTAGCTATTTTTTGAGGTTCTACGTAAATTTTTCCCACACTACCATAAATCCCAGGCATACTAAGAGCTCTAACAGTATAATCATCTGCAGTAACACTTCTTAATTGAGTTCCAAACATTCTTAAAGAATTTTCCCTTATTTGATCGGGGGAATCTCCAGCTCCACCCCCGGTAGCTGCTTGGGGGTTATTACACCTTAATGAATTTCGGGCATCCTCATCTCCCCCAGTAACTCCTCCTGTATCTATACCTGTTAAAGTATTAGCAGAAGCATTAGAACTAATACCTCCTCCTTTTAAATAAGTAAATATTAAAGTTGTATTAATTGGGGCAGAACCATAAGTATTTGTAAAAGTAAAATTAGCTGGAGAAAAGGCTGTAGTGGCTTTATCATTAGTATTACCCTTACCTACATTATGGGGGGTAGGGACTATGTTTTCATCTGCTAAATCCTCATTTCCTGATCCAAACTGGATTTGGAGTTGGTTTTGAGAAAGGAATCTAGTAGCAAACCTATTTGAAGTTCTAAGAAGTTTTAAAATATAAGGATTTCCTGCACCATTTGATTGGGGTTGAAATACTGTATCTTGCCCCAAATAGGGTACTTCATACCACTTTTTTCCTTTACCGTCTACACAATTAATTATTTGGATAATGTTTTCATCCTGTATAGTAACAGTAGGAAACTTTTCAAATGAGGAAAAACTAAAACTTATAGAGGCGGTTTCTGCTGAAATAGCAGGTCTGGTTTTCTTTAGAAGATATCTAGTAGGTTGTCCACTTCCATTAACACTAAATACTGTTACTTCAGTAGGATCAGTAGAACTAGATACAGAAAAATCAATAAAATCTTGCAAAATAAAAGATGCCTTACCACTTTCTGATGATTGTATAACAGTATTACTTGGAATAGTAAGGGCATTCCCAAAATTAGGTTCAAAAGATACAACATCTACAGTTTGGAATACTTCAATATCTGCAACAGCAGCTCCCGTAACATTAGGTTTATATCCCATCATATAAGCTAATTGGTATAAATTAGGAGTTTGACGGGCGTATTGGGTAAATGTCTCTTGAATCTGGTTATCTTGGTAAAATGATAAAACATCACCAACATAAGATGCCATTTCCATAAACATCATTCCCGGAGAAGCAGGAGAAAAATCAGTGTAGGAATCAGGGAAATATGTTTTAGAAAATTCAATTAAAGAATTTTTAAAACTAGAAAAATCCCTATCTAAGTATCTAATATTCCTTTCGGATCTTTTATTACTGTTAGATTGAGTTGATGTAGAAGTATTATAAGCCATCAGAATTAAAGTTTATTTGAATCTCGTCTAGGGATTGATTAAGTACTCTATATGATAGATTAACACTAATCAAGTTTTTATCAGGAAGAGAATTAATATTAAGATCTTCGACTGTAACTGTAGGAAAATTAACGCTTAGTTGATCTCTTATTTGGGTTTCAAAATTATCTAGATTATCATCAACAATATTTTCAAATAAAAGTTCTCTTAAACTCCCCCCAAAAGAAGGATTTAAGTATCTTTCTCCTTTACTTGTAAGAAAAAAATTAATTAAATTAGATTTAACTTGGTCTTTAGTAATAAATGTTTGATTAAAAACAGCTTTCCCCGAAAACGGAATTGATACCCCTACAGCAACATCTGGTAAGGTATCTACAGGGAATTTGCTGGATATTATAAAGGCCATTATTTATTCATTAAATTCATTATTTGAGACATATTTACTTCACCTGATGGTAAATCTCCCCCAGGCATGGCCCCTTGTGGGTTAAAAGGTTTAGCTACATGTTGAGAAGTAAAAGAAGACTTCATATCACCTAGTATGTTTTGGTAGGCCTCACGTCTTTCATTTGAACTCATAGAGGGCCCTTTAACTATTTCTTGTGGTTGAACACTTTCAACCATTTGCTGTTTAGGAGAACGAACTGCTTCAAGTAAAATATCTTTTAATTCTTCCTGAATAGCTTCCTTTACTGCTCCTTTAATCATTTTTTTTAACTCACTCTGTTTCATTGTTTATAAATATCTAATTAATCTGCTCTTAAATTATCTCTGTCTATTACAAATTTAAGTTCTTGTATTAAAATCTCGGGACTTGAAGCAAATGATGATTCACTTCGTAAAACTTGAATTCCCTGAATATTCCTTGCAATAGCATATCTTTTGGGATATTGGAAATCCTGACTGATATCTTGTTTAATTTCAAAAGAAAATCCTTTATAGGGTAAAGGTTCATTAGTTAAAGGATCTATTATATCCTCAGTTACTCCCGTAGAAGCATCTACATAAGTATTTAATTCATCATTTATTTCTATAAAGGGAATATTTTGTTCTTCAGAACAAGACTGTAACATAAAGTCTAATTTATTTAATAAATCTATAATTGCCCCTAAAACTACACCTGTAGTAGTAGCTATTATAGTTAAAGTAGTTACAGCTATTCCTGCTCTTTCTAAAGCTTTATCTGAAATTTTAAATCCTTTTTCCATTAGTCCTGAGTAGAATTTTTGCAAACCGAAAGGGGTAAAAGGAGTAGTAGGTATAGCTGATAGACCCTGGAGGATGGTAAGACCTATTTTTAATCCTATTATTAAAGCATTTGTAACTTTTAATACTTTAGATATAGTTCTTACTATTTTATAAATTCTATTTAAATCTCTAACTAATTTATTTCTTAATCTTATAGAAGCCCTAACTTTTTCAGGGTCAGGACATACTGTGTCTTCCAAAGCATTTAACTTATCTGAAAGGATACTATGAACTACGGACATACCAAACCCCGCAATTATGTTTAAAATATAAGGTAATATAACCCTTTTTATATTTTCTTTTTGCTTTGCAAATAAAATTGTTAATCTAATTTCAAAGGGAAGATCTGATTGACCTGCTAATTCTACAGCTTTATTTTCTAATTCTTGGACTTTAATTTTTAACTTAGCAGCTTCCTGATCTAAATTAATTGTAGTAGACTGGAGTCTAATTCTTCCTAAATCATAAAGATCAATTGTAATATCTTCTCTATCTTTACCTAACTGAGTAAACCCCTGTTCAGCTTTGCTTCTTGCTATTTTTTTAGCAGTTTCTCTATTTAAACTAATACCCTCCCCTATAGATGTTTCCCCTGTATTGTTATTTTTAAGTGTAATAATTGATTTATAATTTCCATCTTCTTGTTGAAAAAGTTGGGTATCAACTACACTAGTACTCCCTGAAAATTGAGAAGATTGAGAACTTTTAGTTACGGATTTTTCTCCTGTTTTAGTTAAAGTAGGACCTACTGTTTTAGGAAAGAAGTTAGGTGCTGTTACTTCAATAAAAGATTTACTAAAATCAATTTCTACACCTCCTTCATATTTAAAAGTAAAATTACCATTTTCATCTACTGGGATCGGAGCTATTACTAATGCTGTTCCTAGTGTAAGAGCAGTTTCTTCAAAATTAGTATATTGTTGGGGATCAACAGCGACATCACTATCAGGAAGAGTATCAGGAGGTGGGGGAGGAAATTCTATTATCGTAGGCTTAATTTGAGCAAAAGCAATTGGATTGCCATCATGATCTATAATTTTTCCTGAGAGCTCAAATTGGATATTTTTTGGGGGTGGGGGAGGAGTTTCTTTTTGAATAATTTCAATTAATTCCAACTCCATACTCCCAAATGTTGAAGATAGGTTGAGTATAGCTTCTTCTACTAAAATATTAGCAGGGGATGCAAAAGAAGGATCTCCTTCATTCCACGTAGCCCCTTCAGGGGTTTTAGTAACTGCTGAGTATTCGGGGCCATTTTGTTTAAAATCAATATAATACCCATTATTTAAAACATAAATAGCATCAAATGTATATCTTTCTGCAGGAAATGTAGGCATTATTGAAGTTTAACTTTATTAGATAATATTTTAGGGCTTGGGCTGTTTAAAACCGCTTGTAAATCATTAACTGCTGTTTCTAAAGTTGGGCCAGCATTAATTAATACAGGAATTGGATAGGGCCCGGCTGAAGCAACACCACAAGCCATGGCTAAACCCTTTAGGGCTGGGAGTAGTTTTCTTAGTTCTAATACTAGGGCATCACCTAATACTGCTCTTTCTTCAGCATTTCTGCTAGTTAAAAAAACCTTAGAGGAAGCTAATACTATGTTTTGAGCACAATCCATATGAATGGATTCTCCTGTACTTAAATGAATAACTTCAGGAGATGAAAGTATAATACCGTCTTTATTAGAATTTAATACTATTCGACCTGAGTTGACTAATATTTGATTATCCTGATATTCCGAGGGGGTTGTTAAGCTTGTATCTCCTTCTCCAAAAGAATCTGTTAAAAAACTAGAAGGAAAAAATGGGATTTTTTGAGTACTAGTTAAATAAATAGATGAAAGATCACTCCCTATATCTTCAACTACAGGTAACCATCCGGCTTGATTTCTCCTTATTTCCCCGTTTTTAATAATAATAATAGGGTCCCCACTATTCCCCTCAGAAGACCAAGGATTAGGAAAGTCCGGAAAATTTACTGTGCTTCCTAAACGAATAGAATTTCCCCATCTTCCTTCTAAGATATGATCTCCTTCATATGGGTATAAAGGATGCACATTACTTTTTTCTTCGAAAGTAGTCCCAAGTAAAATAGAAGTAGGTTTTGTTGCTTCCCTATTGGGGGATCCATTTTCTACTTCTTTATAACTTTTTCTTTTTGATAAAGGGTTTGGAACTGAGGCATCAGGTAGGGCATTGTGGTGGGAACTATTCCAAGAATTAACAGGGGGAAAATAATAAAAGATTTTATTTCCCGATTGAGTTTCCTGACTAGTAATAGGATCAGGTGAATTTACAATAGCTACTAATTCATTAATTAATGGGTAAAATTTAGAATTAGAAAAATAGGGTTTTGCAAAAGTTGAAGTCCCCCTTGAACTATATAATCCTGGGTTATCTGTTGAATCAAAAAATATAGTTCCCAGTCCAATCCACCCCCCAACTTCATCAAACCTAGGATGGTTTGGGCTTAAAACTATGTCTTTTACTCTAACTGTTTTAACTTCTCCTTTACCTAAATTAGAAAAAGTAGGTTTGGATGGAGATACACTAGATGGACCAAATTTTAAAGCCATTATTTCTTTTTATCCCCATTAAATTTTTTAACTTCGTTTAATAGTTGTTGTTTCTCTTCTTCAGTCATACCAAAATTACCATCATCGTTGGCTTCATTTTGTACAGCACGTTGAATGATAGTAGCCATTTTAATAAGCTGTTCATCATTTTTAACTGAAATTTCTAAATATTCCTTAAGAAGAGGAACAACGAGGGTAGCATCCCCAATATCTTGTATTAAAGGTTTTAGTTCTGAAATAAGGGTAGAAATTTGTTCTTCTTTCTTTTTTTGATTATTATAAATCTCTTCTAGAATATCAGAAAACTTTTTACTACCAAATACGTTTTTATCTAATTGTCCCATGTCAATAAATATGGGTTTAGTCAAAATTTGTATACCCGTATTCTTTATAAAAAATAAAATGCTTTTTAAAGATATCTCCTAATTGGTTAGCTATTCTAGTTATGTGGGGAGTTTTAACATCAACCATCTCCCTAATACAGAGATAAAGAGCTTTTTTATTAAAAATATCCATAATTTCTCTTTTTCTAAATAATTCTAAAATTGCATCAGCAACAATAGCATCTTTTTCTTTTGGAAAAATAGCATGTATATTTTCAGTACAATATTCAATGTATTCATCCATAAAATCCGATAAATGGTCCTTTTCCATAGGATCATAATCTATATCATATGAATATTTTAAGTCATGGTGTAACTCTTCAACGGGAGCCTTATCTACCCTTTTTTTATAATTTTTTGTATTTTGTATAATTAAATACCTTTTGGCGATTGTCCCAAAATATGAAAATGCCTTTGCTCCTCTAGATTGATCAAATAAATGAATTTTATCTAATAAAAATGTAATTACCTCATGTTGGAGGTGTTCGATTTCATCTACCTCTGTATAGTAAAATTTAAAGGTATGTATTATATTTTCGGTTAGTTTAAAAAAAGCATAGTGGATCTCTTTACGATAGATCTCACTACGCTCTTCGGGGTCAGTTGAATTATTGTATTTTACTATAGCATCTTCTGTAGCTTGTGTAAAATATTGATTTTTAGACTTCTTTTTTCTTTTTCTTTTTATTGGTTGGTTCATAATTTATCTACCCTAAAATTGGATAGAATTCTCTGAAGTTCTTTAATCTGTTCATACATGAAACCAATTTCGTCATCGCTTTTAAAGATTTGACGCTCATCTATTTTCTTGAGCTTTTCATCAGAGAGTTCTATAATTCGACTTAATTGATCCAAGTAAGTAACATACCCCGCAAGGATGTCTTCTTGTTTTTCATTTTTACGTAAGAGGTTAAGGGTTGTAAATCCTAAGACTATAACCAAAACCCCTAGTACACTGATGACGACTGTTTCTATCATAACTTATCAAATAAATCTTTAAGACCTTTACTTTCAAGTTGAGAAAGTGCTTTGTCTTTAGTAGATTTTTTAGTTTCCTTTAATGTAAAATTCTCTTCCTGGGGAGGCACGGAATTTTTAAATTTAGGGAACCATTCTCTTTCAAATTCAATTCTAGCAGCCATTAAATCCGCCTGATGAAGAATATATGGAAGAGAAGTACGGGGTTTTTGTTCTGGTTGAAATGCAAAAAGATATTTTTTATTTGCATCATCGTATAAACCATCGTGAGTTTGGATAGCTAACATCTCATTAAAGGTATATTGAACACCATGAGATTGGAGCATAAATAACCCTCGATCAGGAACAGAAGCAAAAGCAAGTTCTTTATTAAACATATAATCTTCTCCTAATTTGTCCTTTCTCCACTTATCAGTTTGAGGAATATATGATTCATGGTTTTCATCTCCCATTTTACCAAGGTCATGGTTAATAGCAGAAAAAATTAATTCTTCTCTGGTAAAGGTAGTCATATCCGCTCCTTCATCTTCCCATAATTTACATTGTTTTTGAGCACAACGAACAACTCGATTTACGTGTTCAACATACCCACCTGGGAAAGCATTATGGTATTCTTTTTTATGAGCAGCGGGCATCATCATAATGCGGTCCTCATATTTTTTATAAAACTCAAGAAGTTTTTCTTTCCGTGGTGATGAGATATTCATCTCAATATTGTCACAGAATTCTCCCCAATTCTTTTGAATTTGCTCAGCTGTCAGTTTCATTATCTACGATTTTGCTCGTTGGAAGTCATGGGTTCGCGCTCAACAGTAGCTTTAATTTCTTCTACTAGGCTCTCACACATTTCTTTAGCTTCATTTACTTCTTGACGATTTCCTCTTCCATTATGGAATTCAATGTGCTTTAATTTCGCTTCGAGATTTTCGAGCTTGCGTTGGATGTGTTGTCTGTAGTGCATTTTTTATAGATTTGATTTAGAAGTTACGATGAAAAATTTAAGAAATCAAGGTATTTTTTAATTATTATACATTTTTCGTATTCTTCTTCTCTTTCGAAATAACTTAAAGATTTATTCAATGCCGATTCTAATTTAGGAGTTGCTTCTTCAAATAAAATTCTCACATGATACTTATCTTGAACATCAATTTGTTCTAGATATTTAAGAGCCCTATTATAAAGCATCATCTCCCCTGCTTCTTGAACATCAATTAAATTAATTTGGGGATCTGCTGATCCAAAAAAATTAGCTAATTGCTTACTAAATCCTATATTATTAAGGATAATTTTTGTAAACATTTTTATAAAATATCTGGGGTGATTTTCGTCACTAATTTTAGCATTGTATAAAAAGCTAACTTGGGGAAAATCATCATCGTCTCTAGAAGAAGAGTCGAAAGCTCCGAATATTTTATTAATGTCCAAAGTGTAATTGTATTGTTTCTAATTGATCCTCAGCGTCGGTTAATTTTTGAAGAGCCTTTTTTCCCTCTTCAAGAAAGTGCTCAGAAGTATGTTCCCCAATCCCTGCAGGAGACTCTGTAAGGAGTTCTAATGTAAGGAGGGCTTCTTCTCTATCAGCTTCGGCTTGTTTTTTTAAAGCTTTTATTAGTCTGTGTTCCATGATTATAAATATAATTAATTTCTAAATTATTATAAGTTGTTGTATATGTCCAATATTTCATCTACAATGGTGATCTGCAGCCCTCGTTGCAATTTGCTTGTGAGGCTTTATATTAACTTTATATCCATAAGACATTGCCCACCCTCGAGCAGCTGATACAAGTCTATTACTCATATAATAATTATCATCGTTATAATCCATATCAATTTCAAAACGAATGCCTGGGAGGTTATCTGAAAGCAATTCTGCAAGTTGCATAGTACGTTCTGTTTCTAACCATAACCTACTCCAATCATCCTTAATAGGTGGGAATGTTTCTTTACAATAAATATAATGAACCCCCCTCATAGGGTAACGGTAAGCAATAGCTGTTACATAATTAATATTAGAACCAACTCTCTGTGAGTCGGTTCCTATATGGGTTTCAACAAAAGGGTTTTCTTGGATTACCTTTGCTGTATAATTAACAGGATTTACTTTGCGGTTATTTACTGTTCTAAAATTCACAAAAATAATGCAAACAAGTTACTTACAATAACCCAGTTAAACCACATACTCATAAATTTAATTTCATTAGTTTCTCCTGGGAGTAAACTGAGGTAGGTTTTCAACATGTTCTTCATACCATGAAGATAATAAAATCATTTAACACATTTATAAATATTAGATGACTTTAATATGACTGATTGTACCGGTGAAGGGACTCGAACCCCCAATTGCTTGATCCTAAGTCAAGTGCGTCTGCCAATTCCGCCACACCGGCATGAGCAACTCAGAGTATATCCCACTCTTGAGCTGCCATAATATATGCTGACCCCGTTTTAAGGGTAGGGTTTTCTCTTAAAATAGCCATTGCTTCTGCTCTGACTTCACTCCGCAAGCCATAAATGTCGGCTTGTTCCATAACCATTTCAATTGTTTCGTTCATGTTATTAATTTTTGTAATTGGGGGGAGCTGGCAACTCCCCCCTCAAACAACATGGCAACACTCTTTTACGCTGCAAATTCCTTTGCAACTTCAAAGAGCTTTTGATTTACATCCAAATCTTGCTTAAAGTTCTTAATTTTACGTGCTTTACGCAATTTAATACCTGAAATGTATTCGAAATCTCCTTCAACAACTTTTTCTTGAACGAGATTAAACACACTCCACAGGTCATTACCTGCATCTTCTTTACGGACAGGCTTCAAAAACTCATCCAAGTCAATCTTATAAACTTGATCAACTTTTTGGTTTTCGTGAACTTTAAGTCGAGTTGCAAGAGCTTTACGAGCCAAATCATACTTTTGGGGCTCCGACAACTCGGTATTTTTAAATTTATTCATGCTCTCAACCGTGAGAGGCAACTTTTCAACCATCTCATTGATGGTTTCACGAAGGGTATTAAAATCATAACCCATGTGGCGGATTCGCATCTTACCAAATTCTTGGTCTGCAATTACCAATCCATTAGAACACACAAATCGGTACATTCCGGCTTGGAATGAAAACGCATTTTTACCATCATGTGAATTCGTCATGATGATTTGAGGCCAAACATTATCACCGTCTTTACCTTCGACAATCAAGTCTGGGTGGCGGAACACAATCATGTGTTTTTGATAACCTTTAGTTGCATTTTTACGAGCTGCAACTTGTTGTGCCTGAATTACACCCCATCC
>Ga0160423_10003090_pt1 | contig 13871 bp, 10 predicted proteins | sample CRUFie14St8metaG_FD_108191 | JGI IMG/M metagenome (GOLD analysis project Ga0160423, IMG submission 108191) | Marine microbial communities from the Costa Rica Dome - CRUD Field 142mm St8 metaG | ecosystem: Environmental > Aquatic > Marine > Oceanic > Photic zone | place: Costa Rica: the Eastern...
TTGTTTAAATGGATGGGCGAAACTATAGGAGCGGCAATAGGATTTATTGCTGACAATATCAAATATGTTACGGCACTTATCGCTGGGTTCTTTGCCGCCTTTGCTGTTGGTAAAATAATTGCAGTTGTTGGGGCTCTAAATGCAATGCGTAAAGCATTGTCAGGAGTTGCCACGGCAGGTGCTGTGTTACAAGGTGTAACAGGTGTTGGACTTATTAAATTGGCGGCTGGTGTTGCCGCGGCGGCTGGTGTTGTTGCAAGTATAGAAAAAATGACATCAGGTAGTGTCAAGGATATCAATGAATTAAAAGATGAATTAGATGCACTTTCAAACTCAGCAGATAACATAGGCCCATTAACTGCAGATCCAAATGCTCCAGACGCCCCTAACTTCCGTGATCTGTTAGAAGATCTTAAGAATGATCAAGCAGAAGTAACAAGAAGTTCAATAGACTATTTTAAAACATACAAGCAAGGTGTTGATGACATAATGAAAGCAGTTCAGCAAGAAGGTGAATTGCTGAAGATGACAGAGTCACAAGCCAACATACAGCGTGATCTAAATAGATTTACACAACAATATTATAATGCAGTACGTCCATTACAACAACAACTAATAGAATTAAAAGCCAAAGACACTGAAGAATCAAAAGTTCAAGTTGCAGAAATTGAAAAACAATTAGCCGCAATGACAGAACTTTATGAAACAAGTAAAGCAGGCCTTGAAGCCACTTTAAGATTACGTGAACAAAATAGAGAAGAACAAGAAAGAGAAATGGCATTGCTTGATGTTATGGATTCACGCAGAGACTTCATGGCTGGCATGGACAAGAGTGTAAGAGATGCCCAAAGTGAATTAGAAAAATTAAACCTTAACAAATTTGAAATAATAGTTGAAGACATTAGAACAAGTATAGACAATGATCTAGTAGAAGCAATTCGTAATGTTAAGGAAAAGTGGCAAGATGGATTAATAACAAGTGATGCCTATATGGCAGAAATAAGAGTCTTAGAAGAACACGCAACAAAAACATTTAACAGACTTACAGAACTTGCAAAACAACAACGTGACGCCCAAAGAACATTTGGATTTGGATGGAAAAAAGCATTTGAAGACTTTGAAGACAATGCAACTAATGCCGCCAAAGCCGCAGAGAAAATATTTAAAACAACTACCAAAGGCATTGAAGATACAATAGTTAATTTTGCCAAGACAGGTAAGTTTGAATTTAAGAGTCTTATAAATGATATCTTAGAACAATTATTACGTTCACAAATCCAACAGGTTATTGCACAGACATTTGGTGCATTTGGTGGCGGTGGAGGAGCAGGTGCAATGAGTAGTTTATTTGCAGGCTTCTTTGCTAATGGAGGAATGATACCAGCAGGATCATTTGGAGTTGTAGGAGAAAAGGGTCCTGAACTTGTAAGTGGACCAGCAACTGTTACACCAATGGGTGGTAGCAGTAACGTAACATATCATATAAACGCAGTTGACGCCTCAAGTTTCAAACAAATGGTTGCAAGAGACCCACAGTTTATTCATGCAGTTGCAAGTCAAGGTGCTCGTAAGGTACCAGTAAGGAGATAGATAGATGAGTTTTCAATATGTGATAGACAATGCAACAACCTTATCAATAAACAGAAAAGATACTGTTGCGTCTACTCAAACAAGAAGCGGTGTTGTTAAAGCAGTAAGCAGAGGAACACCTAAAAAGATTTTTACAGTTAGATTACCTGACGGACCTAAATGGAGTGATATAAAGTCAAACATTGAAGCACTTGAAACACTAGACAGACATACCTCAGGTGGAATCACAATTACATACGCCAAACATCCTTGGTATTACAGCAACTCAACCCCAACAACTGAAGAAGCCTACAATGTTATTTGTGTAGCCTTTCCAGAGTGGGAAGTTTTTGGTTATGATCAAGTTAGATGGAGTGGACCGTTTGTATTAGTGGAGGTTTAATAGATGGCTAATCTTAGCACATACGACAGTATTAAGACTAACCTTTTTGTTAGACTACAAGTCTCTGAATACAGAACTTCAAGCACGGCAACCTATAGTAGTACAGTTCTACGTTTTACTGATGCTGAAACAACAACTCTTATTAATTCAGAAACTTACACTCCTTTAGGTCAATTTCTAAATATAACACCAACTACAAGTGAAATAAGACCAAGCAGTGATACGGTTACTGTTTGTATAAGTGGTATTCCAACTGATGCTGTAGAAGAAATATTATACAGCAAAATAAAAGGCAGTGATATAAAAATATATCGTGGCATTTACAACATATCTACTGGCACTGAAATAGAAGCACAAACATATTTTAATGGCAGGGTTTATAACTTCAGTGTTCAAGAACAATTCAATGCAGAAGAACGTGTTAGTACTCTACATTTATTATTAGAATGTTCAAACAACTTTAGCATATTGGAACAAAAGATTAGTGGAAGAAAAACAAATGGCTCAAGTCAAAAAAGTTTCTTTGCTAATGATGTAAGCATGGATAGAGTTCCAACAATTAAAGATACTAAATTTGATTTTGGAGCGCCTTAATGAGTTTCTTAGATAGCATAAAATCAGTTGGTAAACAAGCACTAGGCTTCTTAGGTGGAGATGGTATAGGTAGTACATTGGCAAGAACTGCTCTACTAGGGTATGCTCTAAACAGAGTAAACAAGAGCATGAACAAAGCCAATGAAGGTTTACAAGACAAAGGTTCTAACATAACAATAGCCGCAGATACAGAATATAAAGTTCCTGTGTTATACGGAAGTGCATTTGTTCCTGGTAAGATAATTGATGCACAATTAAGTTCAGACAATAAAACAATGAGCATTGCTGTTGTATTATGTGAAAGGACAGGAAGTTTAATTGATGGAACTCAAAGTGTAATATCATTTAATGAAATATACATTGACGGATTTAGATTAGGATTTAGATCAGATGGCTATACTGTTGAAAACATATATGACACAGAAGGTAATTCAAGTAATGTATGGGACGGATTAGTTAAGGTTTATCCTTATAATAATGGCAGTAGTAATCCTACACAATTTACAAGTGAAGCAACAGGCAATTCAACTGCCGCTTCAAGTATATTTCCAGGATGGACAGCAAACCATACAATGGATGATTTGGTATTTGTTGTTATCCAACTAACATATAACAAGAAACAAAAATTAACCACAGTTGGACAAAACATAATGGTTAAACTTACAAACACAATGACCAAACCAGGTGATTGTTTAAACGATTATATGCAGAACACCAGATACGGTGCAGGCATTCCAGCAACGGAGGTTGATGTATCATGACAACCTTACATGAATTAAATAATTATTCAGATGGAACAGTTACATACACTGACAACAGAACCAGTGATGTTATATTCAATTATCCTGGTGCAACAGACATAACAGAAACAATTAATTCAACAACATTTGATCTTAAAAGAAATATTGATATTGTAGAAATTATAAAACCTAGTCAAGCATTAGTTACCTTTACTGTTGATGTTAGTAGTGTTTCATCTGCTACCGTAACATTTCCTACTATGCCTTCAGGGGTATCATTAACTCAACCAAGTACAGGAGTTTATGAGATAAGTGGTATTACGTCAGCGGCTGATTGGGATATAATTAAGATACCTAGCATAACAGTTCCAGCAGACACACAAGGAAATTTTGAATTTACTTGCACAATTGGTTTTACAAGAGATGGTGTCAGAAGAAATGAGTCTTGGACAATAGGAAACTTCAAGGCAGTTGCGGCAATTACAGCAACCTCTACAGTAACAGCAAACACAGATGGTGGAATGTTAAGAGGTGCAGAAGCACATCCAATCATGGTTATTACAATGCAAGATGTTACAATTGATCTTGCCATACGTGCAGTCTTTACAGTAAGTGCAGAGATTGGTGTATTACATGATGGTGTTGCAGGACTTGAAGTATCATCAACATTAGATACAACAGACAATGTTGATGGAGTAAGGAATCTTGCTTACACTAAAAACGCAGGTAGTTACTTGTTTGACAGAGGCACATCAGCATACTTTGATGGACAGCCAGCGTCAGGTGGATTACAAGCATCACGTTTATCAGTAGTACCAAACGCATCATCGTCCTTTGTGTATAGTGGAGCATTCACTATGGAATGTTTCTTTTTTATAGAAAGCGATACAGGAAATGCTTCAAGCACTATTTTTTCAAGTAAGACAGGACTAACAACAGCACAAGAAGATGTGTTTATACTATGGAGAAATGCAGATAGAAAGTTACAGGTGTATGCAGGTGGAGACATGAATGTTGCCTCAGCAACACAAGAACTTGCAATAGATCAATGGCATCATGTTGCATTAGTTAGAGATACAAGTGGAAACCTAGCATTATTCGTTAATGGTCTTAGAAATCAATTAGTAACAGGATCAACTGCCCCTATGCTTTCAACAAATAGACAAAACATTGGAATAGGTGCATTCTTAGATAATCAATTACCATTAAACGTTAGACAATACAATTATCCTGTAGACAATGGCGGAGATGGTTACATTGATGAAGTAAGATTTAGTAGCATTGCTAGATATGATCCTACACAAGCACAGGTATCAGAAGTTGTTGCAGGTTTCCAGGACGACAGCGATACACAATTATTATTACACATGGCAAGCGACAATGGTAGTACAGTATTCACAGATGATTCAAGTGTTAGAGCAACAGGTCCTTCTAATATTACTGCTCACGGAAATGCACAAATATCAAACGCAAAATCAAGATTTGCAAACAGCAGTATTGCTCCAACTGTAAATGCAACAGCAGATTATATCAAAGTAGAAGTAGACAGCGGATTAATTGGAGTTGTAACAAACCAACTACCTTATAATGATTCCACTATTAATAATGATTATGTAGAAATAACTGGAACACAAGCAGAAATAGGCGGACAGATGGGATTACTTCGTTACTTCCCAACGTTTGACAATGTAAGTAATGTCTCAGTTACATTTACTTTAAGAAACGGTGGTGCTTCAGGTACAATAGTAGAACAATGGAAGAGTGAAATACAATTTGTAGGTATAGGATCAGGTATAGAAACGCAAACTTATACATTTACAAATTCAGACACATTTAACTTACCATTAGATGCTATGTTATATGGTTATGTTGATTTAATTGTTGTTGGTGCTGGTGGCGGTGGTGCATACCTTGGCGGCGGAGGCGGCGGAGGCGGAGTCTTCCAAGGTCTTAATCTTATTCCTGAAACAAATGCAAACAACAGAACAAAAACTATTACTGTAGGAACAGGAGGCGCTCCAGGATATACATATCCAGTTCCTAACGGTCAAATTATATCAGGACAACAAGGCGGAACCTCAAGTGCATTTGGATATCAAGCAACAGGCGGATATGGCGGACAATATTTTGTAAACGTTACTTCAGGTGGAGGTTATCAAACAGTTGTTACTAAAAGTGGAGGAGCAAGTGGATTAGCCGTAAACGCAGATGGAACAAATTATCATACCTCTAATGCTGGTGCAACCTTAGGTGCAACTTATAGTGGACAAAGAAGTGGATTATATCACGGCAATGGTGGCGGTGGTGCAAGTGAAGTTGGTTGGAATTATCAAGGTTATTCAGGCAATAATACTTCAGGTACATTGGCTCCAGGGAATCCTAGAAATAGCAACGTAATAGTTAAGGGTCACGGTGGTGCTGGCTCTTTAGCATGGGATGGAAACACTTATGGTGAAGGATCCACAGGTGAAGCGGCAAGTAATTCTCATCCAAGTGGAGATTTCCAACACGGATATTTTTCAGATTCATGGTCAACTACCTTTGATGACTATATTGCAATACCAGGAAATGGTGGACGTTATGGATTTGGAAATAATCAAAGCGTAGCAGGTGCTCCACAAGGTCCATGGGTTGGTGCAAACGGTATTGTAATCATAAGGACAAAAGCAAGGTAGATAGATATGGCAACAAATCCAAAATTTAGAATAAATGGTTTAGTAGATACTAACAACAATGTCTTAGATAATATTAACACCCTTGCCAACCAAAGTGGTGCTTTTATTACGTGGGATAACAATAGTGGCAAATGGACCAGTTTATTAAATTCACCTGTTGCAAGTAGTTACGCATTTACTGATGACAACATCATTGGAGAAATAAATGTAGCAGGTACTGGCATGAACGAATTATATAATAAAGTCAGTATTAGTTTTCCACACAAAGATATTAGAGACACAGTAGATATAGTAGACATAACACTTGCAAGTGGAGACAGACTTGCAAATGAATTAGATAATACACTTGAATTAAAATTACCTCAATGTAATGATCCAATCATAGCACAGTATATTGGTGGACGTGAATTAAAACAGAATAGATTAGATCTTATTGTAGAATTTAGATCAAACTTTGAAGCAAACTTTTTAAAGGCAGGAGATGTAGTTACATTAACCAATGCTGGACTTGACTTCAATGCAAAAGAATTTAGAATAATACAAATTGATGAAGAAGATACTGACGAAGGCGATTTAATTTACAGCATAACGGCTCAAGAATACAACGCAACAATATACACAGAGTCAGGATTAACATACGATACAAGAACACACTTCAGTGGCATTAAATCAAAAGTGTTTAATGCAGAAATAGAAAAAAGCGATGATGCTGACACAGGCAAAATAATGGCACGACTATTAGGAGCCAATGCACTATTAGGTATTGCAAGTGGATTGTTAAAGAAGTTTGTTACTGCTGACGAAAACACAGGAGTCTTAACAGAAGACATACAATTTGCTGATAAAGCCACTCATGAGATGATGACTGCTGGCGCTAAGAAACCTAATCTTACACACGCTCCAACAGGAACAGGTGCAGGAGGAACTACTGATTTATGTTCTGGCACATCTGAAACATTAAGTTTAAGTCATGATTGCGAAGTATGTTTTATTAACACTCCTAATTACACATATGACTACACCATAGCAGGAATACCTGCTAATGAAATAGACGTACCATTGACTGGAGAAGTTGTTTCAACAGGAAATACTGCAAGTTTAACCTTTACACCAACAGTTACAGCAGACACAACATTTACAGTAACCTTAGGTGGTGCTACAACTACCTATAGAGTACTACCAGCACCAGCAGAGTATATCAACACAGTAAGTAGTTCACCAACAAGTGTTACAGAAGGATCTAGTTCTACAGTTAGTGTTACAACAGTGGGCAAAGCAGATGGTTCTACTTTAAACTATGCCATAACAGGAACAGGTACAAGTAAAGTATCAACAGCATTAACTGGCACAGTTACAGTTAATTCAAATGCGGCAAGTTTAACAGTAAACACAACTGATGACAGCGCCTTTGGAGAAACAAAATCTATTACTGTTACATTTACACCAACAGCAGAAAATTTCTGTGCAATTACAAACAATGATGCTACTATATCTATAACAAACAATAATTCAACAGGACCACAACCACCAGCAGATACAACCTGTGAATACACATTGGTTCCTATTGTTTGGTGTGCTGTATATGATGGTACAAGTGGTGCTCTAACTGGTTTAACTACTAGAAGAAGTGCATATCTACCAATTCCACAAGCAGGAGAGGCAACAGTTACAGTTCCTCTTACTTGTTCAGTAAGTGGAGGTTCTATAACTATAGATTCTACAGTAAACGTAGCAAGTGCAAATAATATTTCAGGTATTCCATACAACATTATAACTTCATTCAATAGTGTTCCAGCAAATGGGTTGATTACAGGAACTACAACCACTGTTTACGGATACGATTTGTAGTAGACTATCTTTTTTTGCCTTTTTTTGACGTTTTTTGACGTTTTGGGGTAAATACTAATGACAAAGAAAAATGTCATAAAACTAGGCAAGTCACAGACAACTCCGTTGTCTGTTTGACGAACAGACAAACATATATCAAAGGAGAAAATATCATGTCAGCGGCTTCAGATTATTTAGAAAATAAAGTATTGGACCATGTGTTAGATAACACAGCGTTCTCACAACCAGGTGGAATCTATCTTGCATTGTTCACAGCAGATACAGGATTAGAAGGAAACTCACCAAGTGCAGAAATTTCAACTTCTGGCACAGCATACGGTAGACAAAGCGTTGCATTTGCGGCGGCTTCTTCAGGAAGTGCTTCTACTAACGCAACAGTAACTTTTTCAGCGGCAACAAGCAACTGGGGAACTGTTACTCACGTTGCAGTTATGGACGCATCTACTTCAGGGAACGTATTGTTCTACGGTGCAGTAACAACTTCAAAAACTATTGAGACGGGCGACACGTTCCAAGTGTCAAGCGGAAATTTAACCGTATCACTCGCGTAATAATTTAATATTAAGGGTGCTTCATCTTAGGGGCACCCTTACTAAACTATTAAACTTATAAAAGGAGTGAACAATGGCAACAGTAGTTTTAAGAAATACAAAAGGTTCAGCGTTGACAATCGCAGAAGCGGATGCTAACGTCAACAACCTTAACACAGATAAATTAGAAGACATTGTTTCAGACACTACACCTCAACTGGGAGGTGCATTAGACGGTCAAGGGAATAATGTTTCAAACATGGGTCTAAAGGATTATTTAGAACCTATTCACGCATTAGGATCAACAGATTCACCTAGCATAAGTGTATCAAACGGAAACGTTCAATCAGTAACTATTACAAGTGGTTTAACATTGCCAGCATTTACAGATGCCGCGGCAGGACAAACAGTAACTTTAATTGTTAGTGGTAGTGGAGCGGCTTCAGGAACAGGTGCATACAAATTTGCAGGCGGATCTAAGACACTAACAAATGATAGTGTAGTAAGTATATTCTATGACGGAACAACATATTTTACTAACATAGCAACAGACTTCCAGGCTTAGGGGGTAACAAATGTTAGGAGCAAGTAGATTATCATATTTGAGTAAAGGTGTAGTTGCATCTACGCCTAGTAGGGTATCACCTACAATAACAGCCAGCAACAACGCACAGCACTATAACTTTGATATAAGTTCTAGACGTGCATACGGTAATAGTGCCATGTACTTTGACGGAACAGGTGATGTGGTGACTGTTGCACCAGAAACTGCTGGTGATCAAATCTTTTCAGGTGCATTTACATTTGAATTTTGGTTCTGGTATGATTCACAAACAGGTTCCGCAAGTGCTAACCTTTTAGCAAACAAACAAGATGGTGGGACTACTGGCTCAAACGACTTTTTCATATTGTTTAGAAACTACGATCAAAAATTACAAGTTTATTGTGCAGGCGATATGAACGTTGCCGCGGCAACAGATGCATTGGCTTCTGACACATGGCATCATGTTGCATTGGTTAGAGATTCAAGTGGCAATTTAAGTTTCTACACAAACGGATCAAGACAACAAAACGTATCAGGCAGTTCAACAGCAGTTGGTTCTAGCGGAAGAGAAACAATAGGCATTGGTGCATTTCCAAACGGTGCATTGCCATTCAATAGTGCTACTCTTGGATACATTGACGAAGTTAGAGTTACAGCAACAGCAAAATATGATCCAACACAATCTAGCATAACAGTTCCAACAGGTCCTGTTGACCCAGATCAAGCAAATGATAGATTCTTATTACATATGGACAACACAGCAGAGACAAACACAGTTCATGATGATAAAGGTGCTAGACGACAAAGATCAACTTGGATGTACGGATATGTTGATACTATACCTCCAGGATTACAAAATGATCAAAGTAAATGGGGAACATCAAGTTTATACTGTAATGGTTCAACTAATGCTTACTTTGGTTCTATGGAATATTATAATTCAGGATCAAATGACTTTACTATAGAAACTTGGTTCTATCCTACAAGTTCATCTGCAACACAGGTTATGATAGCAAGTCAAAACAATACTGCTCAAGCACTTGATATTCTATTGTTAAGTGGTACAGTAAGATTATACATGAGTGACAATGGTTCAAGTTGGAACGTATCAGGTGGTACCAGTTTTGGTAGTTACACAGTCAACGCATGGAATCACGTTGCTTTAGTTCGTAACGGCAACACATTAGAATTAATGTTAAACGGAACTAGAGGGGCTACGGTTAGTTTCTCAGGAAGTGTTTATGCTTATGAAAACAACACAAGACAAAGCACTGGTCCAGGTAGTGGAAACAACTTTAATGAAAATGATCTTAAGTTAGGATCAATTGAAGGAACTTCAAGTTTATACACTGGTTATATTAGTGATACAAGAATAAGTGATAATGCTAGATATACTGGTTCAAGTTATACAATGCCAAGTGCGGCTCATGCCAATGATGCAAACACAGTTCAACTTGTAAGTTGGGACGGTGCTGATAATTCTAAATCAGTTAAAGATATAAACGTGTAGGGGACCTAGATGGCCACTGTAAGATATGTTGTAGAAGATTACGTTGCATCAGGATACTACCAAGTTCTTGTTCAACCAGACGCGGCTACACTTTCAGTAACTTCAACGGTAAGTTGTAATGCAGAAGAATTCTTAGCCGCTACAAAATATGTAGAAGATGGTTATGTAGAAGCAGGATATTTTCAAGTAATAGAATTTCTTGATCCTTTAACACTTACTGCTACATTCTCAATATCAGCGGACCTTACAGAAGTAACAGAAACAGAAGCAAGTGCAACTCTTTCTAGTTCTTTTAGTATTAGTGAAAACAGTGGATTATTATTAACAACAAATGCTACTGTTAGCAGTCAATCAACAGTTAGTTCAACAGTAGTTAAAACAGTAGATGCACAAGCAGACTTTGGTGCATTGTTTACACCAAGTGTAACCACAGGAGTAATTAAGGTATTTTCTGCAACATTAAGCAGTTCAATATCAATGAGTGCTACTGTTAGCAAGTTCAGTGGCAATGAAGCAACACTCAGCAACATTGTTAATCTTAGTTTACAAGGTGTCAAAACAAGTGTATTTGCCTCAACCCTTTCTACCTCTTTCACTCAATCAGCATCTGCTAACAAGACAACAAACACTCCTACAACACTTTCAAGTTCATTTACAATTACATCAACACCTGGCAACTTCCAAAGAGCCAGTGCTCATCTAACACAAAACTTTATACTATTCACTTCTAAATGGCCTAATCGTGGTAGACCAATTAGTTGGAGCAAGTGGTACTATGATACAAGCGGCCCAAGTACAAGTGCTTACACAGGTTCTAACATTGTTTTTTCAAGCAGTGACAAGCAATATGGAACACACAGTTTACAACTAAAAGACGACAGCCTAAGAGTTCTTTCAAGTGAATTAGACATTGGCTACATAACCAACAACGTTAACCAATATGTTATTAACCATAATCAAAACTTTGTGTTTGAATTTTGGGTTAAAATGGAGAATGACAACAATGGTACTACTAACAACATTGTGGCATCCTTAGGAAATCAATCATCAAGTGTAAATTTAGGAACTGATTACGACAGTCCAGGCACATTCCTTGGTTTAATAATTGGTGCGAAGGCTGATAAGATAACTGCTAAATTTAGAGACATTGAGAATTCTACATATAGGGAACTAACAGGATCTACTTCATCTAATAATTTTAGCAGTGATTGGCATCACATAGTATTGCGTAGATACAGTGGAAATACCGTTGAATTACGAGTAGACAACACACAGATTGACACTTATACATACACAGGTCGTATAGGTGGCTCAACATTTGGTGCGAATACATACAACCGTGTTGCTCTGTATAATTGGGACCAAGTTCCAAGTAACGGCGATGTGTTTTTTGATGGTTTGCATTTCCAATTAGATTCAAGCACCATTACAGGTTATTCAAGCAATCCAGCAGGCAGTGGCACAGAAAATACATTGGTCCTTGCCAACTTTGACAACAACTTTGACGATGATTTAGGCTTAACATTAGAAGCGTCAGCAACACTTGAAGCAAGTGGAGGAGTGTTAAGTGCAATAGGCGGTGTGTTTGGTGTAACTGCCAACCTTACAGCAACAACTTCATTGTCCGCTGATATAGATATTATTAGAACAGCAACAGCAACAATAACATCAACAGCATCTACAACAGCAACAATCCTACGAATTAAAGATAGTGGTGTCATAGACTGCGATACAGCGTCAACAGTAAGCACAACAGCAGTTAAACAAGCAACAGCAAGTTCAAGTGCTAACCTGGCATTTACGAGCCAAATAGATGGCAATGCTGTAAGAGGTGCTGTTGGCGATTTTGACAGTATTGCTACACAATTAACAGCGGCCGCAAAAATAGGTGACTTCTTAATTGATGCTGATGTTACAGCAAGTCTAACAGCAACACCACAATTTACAGCAAGTGGACAAGCAACTATTACAGGTGTTGTTAGTACAACAGTAAACGAAACACTATTCAAATCATTTAGTGCTACACTATCATCAAGCACAACAATGACAACAGTTAATAATGTTATACTTGACCCAACTGCCGCTCTTTCAAGTTCTTTTTCATCTTCCGTTTCTGGAGATAGAATAAGATTTGGTGTATCAACATTAAGCAGTTCTAGTGTATTGGTTGTAGACACAAACACAACCAAAGATCATAATGCAAACCTAAGCAGTTCATTTACACTACCTGCTATGGATTTCAAAAGAACAAGACCTTTTGATGCAACAATATCATCTAGTACAAGCATATCAACAGATGGTATCAAAACAGTTAATCCAAGCATAGATGTAATAACCAACACATTCACATCAGACTTTGATGTAAACGTAAGAAGAAGTGCAATAGGTGACTTTGACAGTATTGCTACACAATTAACAGCGGCGGCTAAGATAGGTGATTTCCTAATAGACGCAGATGTTGTAAGTGCTCTAACAGTAGATGCTGTTAAGAGAACAGGCAATGTTATTGTTACAACCACAACTGCTACATTAACAGCAGATTACGGTTTAACAAAACAAGGTGCTTCAACTCAATCAATTACACTATCTGTAACAGCAGAAGGTACGTCAAATATTACTGGCGAAGCAGAATTAAATTGTGTTGCAACAGTTTCAAGTGATCCTATTAAGGTAGTAAGTGCTGAGGCTACTCTAAGTGGTAGTGGTGGATTTGTTGTTACAGCAGTAGCAACAAGAAACAATGAAGTAATAATGTCAAGCACATTTACACAGAGTGCTGATGGAAATAGAATTAGGTTTGGAGTTGCCAGTGTAACAAGCACCGTTTCTGGCTCGTTTACCGTTGGAAAACAGGTAGATATAACAAGTCAAATAAATAGTAGCAGTAGTATTACAATCGTTGCTAAGGTAATTGATGTAGACGCAATAGTTTACAAAGTACCTGCAGAAATAACGGAACATACTATTGTTGCAGAAAATAGAGAATTCACTGTTGGTGTTGAAAACAGAGAATATAACATAACGTAATAGGAGACTAATAACAATGGCTATTAATAGAACTGGTTTTGAACTTACCTCTACGGGTTTGCAAATTACCAAAGATACTGAAGGCCAGTTAGTTTACACTTTTCAATGGTCTGATTGGCTTGGAAGTGGTGATGCTCTAGCAACAACGGTTTATTCAGTTGCGGCAAGACGCAACGATCCAACTCCACCTACTATTGTATCAAGTGGAATAACTGGAACAAAAACATACGTAGAAATGTCAGGTGGACAAAAAGATAAAACTTATATTGTGACCTGTAAAATTACAACAAATAATGGTATTACGGACAGAAGAGCATTCCGTATGAAAGTGTTAGACAGGAGTGCATAATGCAAGACATTGAAAAAGCATACGCTGGACTAGACAAACGCATGGCTCTGCTTGAACAACGTTTAGACATTATTCAAAACAA
>Ga0160423_10003091_pt1 | contig 13868 bp, 2 predicted proteins | sample CRUFie14St8metaG_FD_108191 | JGI IMG/M metagenome (GOLD analysis project Ga0160423, IMG submission 108191) | Marine microbial communities from the Costa Rica Dome - CRUD Field 142mm St8 metaG | ecosystem: Environmental > Aquatic > Marine > Oceanic > Photic zone | place: Costa Rica: the Eastern...
GAGGACCTGGTCGATTTATTACAACCCAGTACCGAGAAAAAATAACTTTTGCAAATAAGTTTACCAATTTTGCAAACCATAACTTAACAACTGTTTTAAGAATTCTGCCAAAAAGAGAAGCACTAAAAGAAGCGCTTTTTGAAAGACCGGATACATTCCAAAGATCACCAATAGAAACATACAACGATGCTCTTCAAAACGAACGAAATTCATCAATAAACTATTCTTTTGATATTTTTCCAAAAGAGAAGAATGCCTATCTTAAAAAAACTAGAGGTAGAAATAATTTTAGAGCAGATGGATACTGGAGTCCAAAACATTCAGATAGAATTAAAATAAATGGAGTTAACTCACAGGGAAATATTATTCCTAAACTATCTGTGTGGCCACTAGATGCTGTAGAAAATTTTAAAACATCTCCAATCAATAGTACAAATACTACTTTAGGATCCTCGGGGCAGGGTGAATTGTTTGCAGATTATGCAGTTTTTCATAATAACAAAAGTCATCCAAGCGCAAGCGCAATGTATGCAAGACCGTTTCCAATGCAATCAACATCTAGTTTGCCAAGGATAGATTATTTTGAATTTGTTAATAGAGTGACGTGGTCTACACACACTAATCCATCAACAAATTTAACTATTACCTCCGGAGACAATTCGAACATATATAAAGTGTACGCACCAAATGAAGCATCACCCAGATCTAACAGTGACACTCAAGACACAACAGGTTCTATGCAATTTAAGGTACCTATAGGTTTTGAAAATAATTTAGGGGAAGTAAGTAACTCAGGACTTACACCTAATGGACCTCGCATTTACAATAATGGAAATGTTAGTTCAAATTTTCAGTTTATAGGATTGATAGGAACTGCAATTAACGTAACTACAGGTTCTGGTGGAGCACACATTGCTTACAGGAATAACCTACCTGGTTCAGATAATTATGAACAATATAGATTCCTTCAGACTACAGGTTCCATGTTAGGCAGCAAACCTCTGTTGATTGAGTTTCATTTAAAAACTGGTGCCAACGAGCATGGAGGGGCAGCAGACACTCATGGACTTAAGGGGGCATCAAGACCTTTCTACGTTCAAGTTCGAGGCACCGGCGGACCTACAGGGAATCTCTTTAAAACTGTATTTAAAACATCTGATGTAACAAAATATGCAACAGCAAATAGTTGGCAAAAGGTAAGCATCAAACTTACATCTTCATTTGGCAATGATCAACAGGTTAGATTTGTTGCACCCACTGACTCAAACGAAGACGATGATTGGGGCATAGCGCTATTAAATATTTTTACCGGCAGTCTAGTAACCAGAAAACTTGCAACAATTGACGAAACTGGACGTGAAAAACAAGGTGGCGTTGCTTCAATGGCGGTTACTGCAAGTAGTATAGAGGGGTTAGAAAATACAAAAACATCGGGAGAGTTAGATTTTTCATCGGTTTACTCTCCACAATCAGATTCTGTCTCAGTCAGTCTTAGAAACTTTAATCATTTTGAAGACTATAGAACATCTAGTTTTGCTCACGATACACACAATGCGCATGGGCAAGGCAAGGGACCTCTTTATGATAGCACCACTGAACAGTTAGAAGTGGATCACGCTCTAGGACACTATAATGTTAAATTAAAAACAAAAACAGAATCAACGCAAAGAATATACGCTAAAAATCAAAAACTAGATCACTTTTTACACGGAATGCAGTTTTTCAGAGTCCCGCAAGACTCTCTCAGAGATCCATTTAATTTTGCTAACTACGAAAATTGGGCCAAACAGTCTAGATTGTTGGTAAAAGATTATTCTATCATTCCAGAGTTTAGAATTAGTGATCACATGAACCACTATATAAATGTTGTTGGTGGGTCCGATCCTTTTTACACCTGCAACAAAGATTTCATGACCTTAACGGGATCAACAGACTTTGATAATTCAGGGCAAGAAGAATTTTACGACACTTACTCTCATACAGAATTTATTAAATTTTTTGATGTTGTAAAAGATAATCTTGAAGAGGGAAGCGAAGCATCGCCAACAAGGTTGACATTGCAGTGTAAGGCATTTAAGAAATTTTTACCTTATAAAGGTTTTTACCCAGCAGATAGAATGGTTGAACTTGCAAGTGAATTTAGTTCTTCATACAGTCAGCATGTTACTGGTGGTCACTGGCGCACAGCCCTTGCACCATACTATGCACCCGGAATTGGATTTAATTCTATCAAATCTGGTCTTGCAGTTGATTACCCTGTAATTGAACCAAATCCCGATAGATTATATAACAAGTATGGTGTTATATTTCAATCTGCTAGTTTGGCGGTAGATTATTCTGGATACTCTGGAATAGCAACCATTAACGATCATCTAAATGATATGCCAATGGTTAATACAAAATTAGGGAATTTAGAATTATCTAAAAACAGAATTGAAATAGGTGGCGGATCCGAGTGGGCCAAGGCGCTAACTGGTAGTATGTCAAACGGCGGAACTCACTTTGCAGCATCATTTTGGATGTATCTTCCTCAAGGGCATAATCACGGCGGACATACTGGTGGCACTTATTCATTTGGATTTGTGCGTCAGGCAGGCGTATTGTTTAGTTTTGGAAACCAAGATCAGACAGGATCCGCCGTGGTCGATACCAATTCTTGGAAGAGGGGATTACACATAGGGTATGATAATGTATACTCTGCTATCGGCAACTATAAAAGACTAGATTCTAAACTCTCCTCCGGTGGTGCATCGGTCGCTCCAGGTAGTCGTGTAGTCGACACCTCCGCAGGTGCAGATCGAGCAGGAGACATTCAGTTTTATGTAATGGGAGGCAATGGACAAAGGTTTTATTTGCATAGAACGCTAGACGATGGACTCATCCGTCCGGAGAGTCCATTTTGTCATGGTTGGAATCATATATATTTGGAACTTGATCTTTCTACAACAATTACCGACGCTGTTAATAACAAGACAGCATTGAAGGTTTATGCTAACGGGGTGCAGTATTCTGACACTGGAGAGCGTGTTCGCTACCAGGGCGACGCCTTCGATAATTTTTTTGCTGGTGACTTTGAACTCGGTGGACATAGAAATTGTTACATTGGCAATCACTTAGGAGAAACAAAGAGAAAGAATGCTAGTGGTTTGTCTTCGCTTACTGCGTTTGATTACAGTCAAGATGGCGGAGTGGGCGGTCAAGACTTGAATCTAGCAGGAAACAGACCACTGGATATGCTGAAACCTTCAGAAGTGATGATGACGGAAATATGTATATTCAACAAACCTTTGAATGCTACAGAAATAAAAAATCTATCAGGATTTAAAACAGCGCCAACAAAGAAGGTAGAGACTAATGCAAATCAATTTATTCCTCGCAATGCTAAGAAGGGTTCTTTTTCTGGACCAATGAATCCATACTTAGCAGTTAGAAAATCTCTTCATGATAATATAATTGCATGGTACAGACCTGGTAATGATAGCGGGTGGACATCCAAAACTACCCATTCCACCAATGGATTGCCTGTATTTAATCATGCAAAACCAAGAAGAAGTGGGCGAATAATAGTTCCAAACTCTGGGACGCTGAATCATTATTCGAGCGCAGATGCTCAAACCATTCCTTTAAATTTCCTTTCAGGCAATTTCTATGGATTTACATCTTGGACTGGTTCTGTAGCAAACGACTTATCTTATTCAGATTCACTTCGTCAACGTTGGAATGGCATTGCAGATCTTTCAAACCCTGCTCAGTATACTTTAATGTATCACAGACCAGATACTCGAATTGTCAAAACCTGGTTTAATGTAAATGAGACCACTGAAATGTATGGACCAACATTTTTGACCCCAACTGGAAATCCATATGTTGAAAGACCTGGGCACAATAGTGAAATTCACTCCAAGCATTTGTCTGGAACTTTAACAATGTGTACTGCGTCCACAAAGATACCAACTTTTATAGTGGGGTCAAAACACAACTTTACAGATGACGCAAGCATTCCTAGAATAGGTTCAGCGAGTTATGGCACTATGCATTATACTGCAAGAGGAAATCCTGCAAATGATCCAGTTTATAGTCAGGGTTGGAATTCTGAAACAAAAACTGGAATTAGAAAAGTTCATAGAATTCCGTTTGAAGCAATTATTGCACCAACTTTATTTACGCCGCCTATGAAGGAAGATGGTGATGTAAACACTGCAATGTTTTATGAGGTGGAACCCCACCCAAGTGCAAGTCTTTTGCCTGCATTTAACAGAAAAAGAAAATATGTTGGACAAAACTCACATGGACAACAATCATTTAAGTGGACAGATACTGAATTTGGTTCGACGTACAAAAATGATGAAAACTTTGCTTTTGGAGTTGCAAAGGAAATGTCGTCTTCATTGGCACAATTTGACCTAGCATCCGCTAGAAGTGAAAACAAAATCTATGATCTTGCTGCAAATAACTTTTATTCAGAAGTTATGAATTTCTTTCTTGCCAATCCCGAGGGAGTTACAATTCGATCATCTGACATGCTAGGTGCACCTGTGGACTACAATAAAACTTATAAAATGGCTATAGATCTAGATCGCTCAAGCGGTGCTGGTAGAGATAATCCGATGTATAACAACCCTGCTGCTTTTGGTTTGCCTTTTGACGCTGGCAAGTTTCGACCGCAGACACCATCAGGTGATTTTCTTGATCAAACTCACGAACAATCTGGATATGGTTTTTCACCTTACTTGCCACCTCACTATGATGGGTTCGCAAGAGCGCTATTTACTTTTAAACCAGATCAAAATCGGCAGTATAATTCAGTAATTGAAGTTATCGAAGATACGGAGATAGAGTTTCAGCGAGTTATTTCAGCAACAGGATCTATAGGAACTAGAGGTACCGGCATGTTAAAGAAAAACAGTCGACTTGTATCATCTTTAAATAAAAAGCACGCCATGCATTTAAGTGAGAGTTTTAACGGATTAAATAAAGATTCGCAACTATCTTTTGTTAATACTGTTGACAACAATGGAGACCCAATTGCTGACAAGGTGTCGATGGTGATTCAGAGTAAGTTTGAGTGTCCAACTTTGGATTTTTCACAAGTAGAGTCTACTACGCCAAGAACTAACAAGTCGATTCAGCATTTGCCAAAAATTAAAGGAATGTGGCACCAAAAGGGTGTTAGTAGCGAAAATACACCAACTGTTGGAATTACAGATTTTGGTTCATTTGCTAAGTTAAATGATTTATTGGGGATGAAAGTTCATACCTCACCAAATGTTGGCAGAATTGCCACAAGGAAGAAGATATCAGAAGGAGTAATTGCTATTCCATTTAGGCGTGTAAACGGTGTTAGAAAGTTTTTTAATCTACCACCAGATGAAGTTTACCAGGCAGTAAGAGAGTTGGGTTATCCAAACTATAAACTAACCAAAGAAGTGGATATACAAAAATATAATCAGTTTAAAGAATTTATAAACAACAATGAAACTGATGAAAAACTACGATTCCCAAGAAGAAGTATATTGGATATGACTCGATCAATGTTAAAGTATAATATTCCACCTCAGTTCAATTTTCTTAAGTATAACGACCCTGATGGTAAATATATAAGACCTTTTGTTATGTATATTTTTGATTTTACAATGTCACTAAATCAGCAGGATTTAGAAAATATATGGCAAAACACAACACCAGATGCTGGACTTGATTTTCACGGCCGTGCTAGAGATAATCTAGTTGTTGATAGCAGGTCTGTAACTCACGAATTGTTTACCGCAAATGACATTCTTAGCGAAGTTTCAGAAATAGATACTTCAGTTACCTATGGTGTAAGTGAAACAAGAGTTAGCAATAGTATTTCTCAGTTTAGAGATGGCATCTCTGGAGACTTGCAGTGGATGGTGTTTAAGGTTAAGCAGAAGGCAGAATCTTCTTATTTCCGAAAGAAAGAGTTAGACAGACTTCCAGCCGGACATCCAAATAAAGAAAGGTCTGTTGAGGACGACATATATCGATACGGATTTAATTGGCCGTATGACTACTTTTCTATAGTTGAACTAGTTAATATTAAGGCAACAACACAATTTAAAGCGACAACACCTTTGCGAACTTTATCTCAAGAGAATGCAAACATGTTGAATTTCAGGAAGGATAACTCATGAGTTTTTTTAATAAAAAAGAAGAGGTTCTCGATGTACAGTTAACGCAATTTGGTAAGTATATGTTGTCGAAAGGTAAATTTAAACCTGTGTATTATACTTTTTCGGACGATGAAATACTTTATAGTACAGAATATGCCGAATCTTCTAAGACAGAAATTAAGAAAGAATCTTCAGAAAGAATTCAAAAAGAAACTCAAAGACTAAAAAACCTGTATGCATACGAAGGCATAGAAACAAGAGTTTTAAAACTTAACAATCATCAAATACTAGACAAAGGTTCGGGTTTTCAATCAGGGAAAACGGGTCGAGTAGAAAAAATACCAATAGGCGAGTTATATGGTTTTGATTATCAAGACGATATGGAAATGCACCACGATCAAAAAAATCTTGTAAGAAATTACATAGGTCATTCAACACCTGGCGAAAGATTCGTGCCATCTTGGGAAATAGAATCATTAATGGGGGGAGATATTACAAATGTCAATATTTCTTCTTCTACGCCAAACATAGGGATAAAAAGACCGGTAATTTCTATGAATGTTAATTATGACATTAGAGCAAAAAAATTTCCAGAGTCCGAAACAGAAGATGTTATAGAAATTGAAGAATATAGAACCCAAACTGGATTGGAGAAACAAATATTTTTTACCGATAACACAACAGTGACAATAGAGGATGACGCTTTGGTGCTCAGTATTGTAGAAGAAAATGTTGATTATGCTAAAGAAAATTTTGAAATTGAAATGTTTGTAGAAGAGATAGAGATTACAGGCCGAGTTTTTTCACACCTTGCAGGTGCTTTTTTGCCAAAATTTGAAACAAGTTTAAGAAGATTATACTTTGCAGATAACGTAGAGGAAGCGAATGACAAGAGATATGTGCAATATTACTTTGATTGTCTATCGGATCAAGATATGGCAGACCTTTATGGTATTGATATTTTTGGCACTCAAAGAGATAAATTAAAAAATTTAGTTAAAAAGGCAATTGCGGCAATGCAATCCGGTGAGTTTGACGAAGGCGAAGAAGACTTTATTGATGACTTTGAAGATATTATAGATCCTTGCGACGACGACGGAGATGATGGATTTGGAGATTATGAATAATGAGTGATTTTTCAAAGTCATCTGATATTGTAGGTCAATTCTTACCAAAGGTATACACAAGAAGAATAACCTTGGAAGACTCTAATATTGTTGAGGAGTTTTTTGAAAGGATTACAGAAAGAAACCAACAAACACCAGCACCTGTAATTGGACCAACAATACCTGGGATTAGATCAACTAATGTGCTCCCAGCGATAACTAATACAAGACCTTTAGAGTTGCAAATCAGGCGTATGGTAACACCCGCAACGGCAGTTACTATTGATTATCATATAAAAGATGTTTTAACAGAGTCTGGGTTAGGTGTGATTACAAAGACAGCAGAAACTGATGACAAGGATGGTCTACAAGAAGAAATACTATCTGCTTTAAAAGTTGTCTTGGTTTTAATTAAAGATCCTGTTGCTGCAGAAAGAATGTATTCATCACTTCAGTATATTTCAACAGTAGCGCAGAACAGTCCAAACGTAAATGTAATACCAACCATAAAAGAACTTTTAGATGGTTTTCGTTTGAATGAAGAGATAATTGTAAAACAAATACCAGGTCGACCAGCAGAACTTAATTTTCAAGTTAGAAATTCTAGATACCAACAATATGATATAAACAACAATCCTATCAATATTATACCTTATTCACACACGTATTTAATTGATAATCAAAAATGGTCTAACTGCGATAATTTATCTTTAATAACATTTACATATTTTGATTTTGAAAGTTTAAGATTAGAAGATTTAATGAATCAGCAGGACATCGATAAACTATCTTGGATTATGGGCGATATGTCACTTGAGAGTATAATTTCGAATGGCGCAATTGAATCAACCAGTGTTTTATACAAAGATTTTCAAACAGGGCAACCTTATTATGGACCTGTCCACCTAATGGAAGACGGTAGGTATATGACTGGATATGTTCACGGACAGGGATCTGAAAGAGTATTAACTAGAACAAGAGTCCCGATGAGGAAAATACAAGACTTTCGAAAAATGCAAAGAACAAAACTTGTAAATTTCCAACCAGGATCTTTAGAATCTTTTGCGGATAAGACTCCTAGTTTGTCTTTCTTGGAAAAAGAAAATAAAAACTTTTTTGGTTTAGACAACGTAATGGTTGATTTGGATCGTGCAACTAAATCAACTGACGTAAAATTTTCTGCAAACATTGCAGATATATACAGAATGAATTCAAGGTATTATGATATTTTTAAAAACCTAAGTCCTTTTGAGCAAGTGGGAATACTACTGACACTTAAAGTTGTTAATGTTGAAATCCTCAGAAAAAGAGTTACAAGAAGAGATATAGGGAATGGAAAGTTTGGCGCACCTCAAAAAAGAGACTATGACCAAGATGAAATACCAATTCACAAAGTTGCAAACTCGGGACAAGCAAGTCCTGGTTTTCAATTTATTACTCCACATCGTACAGATCAAGGAGTTTTATTACAAAGAGATAACCCAGCAGAATTACAGCAAATAACAAATACACAATATTATAAAACATTTTACGCTAATGATTTACAAATCGGAAAACTTTGGAATTCCAGGGGCGTGTATCAATATGGTGTAAAAATAACCTTGCAAGATAATACTAAAAAGTTTTTTAGCACACAAATCCACCAAGCAAGAAGAAATATCACAATGCTCAAAAAGTATTTGTCGGAAAGTCAAGTACCGGTTTTTGATACCAGAAATGTTCGAAAGGTAGATGAAACAGAGGTTACAACTTTAGAACTTTTCTCGCCACCCTCTTATAGCAATGATATAACCCAGCAGGGAAATTATGATCCAACAACGGGAACATTTACTGAGGAATTTATAAAGCGCTCACTGCAAACAACTTTCCCAGAGGGTGTGCGAACTTTACGAAGAATTGCTGATAATTATTTAACAATTGTCAAATTTTCTTTTGGAAAAACCTTTGTTGCCTTAGCATCAAATTCCGTGAGTACAATACAAAACGATAATAGTAATATAATGCAACCTGACACTTCAGAAGTTTTATTGGATAAATCTTCGGTATACAATTTTAATACCTCAAGGGAAGCAATGGTAAACATGATACATCCTATAAATTCAAGACCCGAATTGATCCAGTCCTTTATAAAAAGTTATGAGGATGTTGTTTTGGAGATGGAGAATTACTTTGATTTTACGGACATAGACAATACAATAGAGGGTAGAGGTTTTACAGCAAAAGTACCTAGCGATATAATAGAGGTGCAAAGGTGGTTTTCTGATTCGGTTGCTGGTGTGGATGAGGATAACTATGTGTATTTGGATAGAGTATATCAAAACTTAATTTATACTTCTTACGATTTTTTACAACCACGAATTGATGGACCAAGATTTGTAAGTCTAGAACAGTTGAATTTAAGATTTCAAAGAGAAATACAGTTTTATGGCGCCACTAGCACAAGCGCAGCGGCGCTGACCGCAGATAGCATAACTATCGGAAACGATAAAATATACTTTAAGTATGATGAACAAACTCTGAAAGAAGCAGAAGAAAGAGAAAGAAGATATTTTAGTTCATATCCAGGATATGTAATGAAAAGAATAATTCCACTCTCAATTGGTCTTGGACAAGCGACGAATACTGCCACACAAAATGGACACACTGTTAATAAACTCTTAACGCTCTTGTATAGTTTGCCTAATGATGTTGTAGCAAATGCAATAAGCACTATTAATTTGTATGATACCAGTACAGATAATCTTAACTTAGGATACTTTTATTATGTAGAATCTGCAATTGAGTTTTTTCGAAACAATGCCGTAGACTACGGACAAGAACTACATAGATTTCGAAGTTTACAGCAACCAGAAGATCCGATTGTGGAAATAGAGTGTGATGGAGTAACATTGAGGGAAGTTGAAGAAGAAGAAATAGTGGATCTTGGAGTATTATATCAAACACTTCAGTCAACAATGCCAACAATTAATAGAAATTTAATATCAACAGAAATCACTAGACTACCAGACCTTATACCAGGCATTACAAGCGAAGTTGATCTGGGAGATATTGTAAACACAAACATGGTTCCAATACCTACATTACCAGAGATCCCGCAATTTACCTTAGAAAATTTACAAAAACCTGAAATGTTCCCAGACGGTGTTATAACATTAACTGAAAGAGGTCTTGGATTAGATCCCAAAATAAATCCCTCTACAATGGATGCACAGTTCACTCAAGGCGCTACCGTATTGCTGGGGAAGGGAAATGTAAATGTTGGACTGGGTGCTGTAGGAGGAAGAGGCGGTTTTGGCGTGGCATCTGAAGTGGGTGCTGTAGAGATAGGAGGACCATCTGGACTATTAGAAAGTGCTATAGGCGGTGGACCTGGTGGTATCTCTGCAGGTCTCGACACAGTTGGAACAGGTCTGGGCGTGGTCAACACTGGCATCGGTGTCGCTGATCCTGGTATTGGCGCCGTCGCTGCCGGCGGTGTAGGGGGCATTGGTGGCGCCGCAACAGGTATTGGTGGCGCCGCAACAGGTATTGGTGGCGCCGCAACAGGCATCGGATCCGTTGGATCTGGTATTGGTAGTGCAGCAGGTGCAGGTGGATTCTCAGCGGCCGTTGGCGGGGTGAGTGCTGGTAGTTTTGGTGGCGGTTCTAGTGCACGTGGTTTTGGCGGCGCTGCAGCGGGTGCAACTTTTGGAGCGGCTAGCGCAGGCGCTATGGGCGGCGGCGGAGGACCTAGAATGGGTGGTTTCGGCGGCATGGGCGGATATGGTAGATAGAATTTTATAGGTAGGGTAATTATATTATGGCAGAAGAACAAGATGATCCATGTTTGATTGTGCTGGATTTGGGAGAAGATGAAGAGGAACCATCTCCAGAATTTGGGGTTCCTGGACTCGGTATTCCAGGCGTTAGAAATATATTGCAAGGCGTAGTTCCTGGAGCAGAAATTTTGAGCGTTGTAGATGCAGTTAATGTGGAAAATAACAATAACGTGGGAGCGTTTTTGCAAAGTTATAATACTTTGATGGAATTTATGCCAGGTTTTCGTAATGCAGTACTACTTTCTGGTGCAGGAAACAAATCAGAGATATTGTCTCAAACTTCTGAACCAAGAATTCCTGGTACTGACAGGGTTTTGGAAGACGATGTTAGTTTAACTCCTACAAATGAGGAAAATAGTGTTGGAGGCAAGAGTACTTGGTTGTTAAATAATACAACATTGCTTGGTAATCGGGTACTAAATGAAAATGGAAAAATACTTTTTGATTCAAAACCAGCAAATCACATAGCAAGAAGTCACGGACAAGTAACAAATAGATTTCCTTGCAATATTATAGATGCACCAAGACAAAATGAATTAAGAACAAATGATAGTACAAAAGAAATTCATGATCCGTTAAGGTGGGTATCAGACAAGGCATGGTTTAACAGTATGCATGTTGATGGTCCTGTGGATTTTGAATCTATTATGTCTGCTCGATTAGCACATGGCAAGCAAATGGGAAGAGAATTTTACTATATAAATCAGGGAATTCCTCCCAAGATTAGTGATTATGTCAATCAATTCGCTATGGGCAACAATATTAAAAAACATGCCTATAAAATTTGGGGAACTTTTTATGAAGATCTAGAAAAAGCATCATATTTTGCGACCTATGAACCATTCAACGAATTCCAAGAGTCTGATCCAACTAACTGGGATGGATATGGTTTAATCAATGTTTTGATGAACAATAGCAACTTTTTGTCTTTAGATATTGTATACGAAAGTCATGCTCTGTTAAATGTTGTGGAACGCCGCACAGATTGGAACTGGGCCCACTATTTGTTTGGGTATGTGCCAGAAGACTATTTAAGAGGACTACTGCTGTCAACAGGTGCGGAAGATATTAACGGTGTATATATGACACACGCAAGAAATGAAAGTGTCAATCCAGAAAGTGCTTTTCATTGGAGAAATATCTACAAGGTAAGACATGCGATTGATAGCAAATCAAGAACAAGTTTAAATCTCTTTCCTGTTATTCCATTTATAAGAACACGATATTTTGCTAATGAGAATGTTCATTCATTCCCTGCTCATTTACCAATGACTGTTGCTAATTATCGCCCTGGTGGTCGAGAAATGTATTATGATATGAATACTAACATACCAGATCTATTAACAAAAGAAGAAAGTGAAATTTTACAAATTGGTAGTAAAGCATATTTTGATATAAGACCGGTTTATAATTATTATGATTGCTTATATGAAAAGGTGTTTTCTCCGGTGCTCAATGAAATAGAGTTGCCGTCACCGTATTCAGAAGTTAGCATCGCTAGAGAAACTCCTTCGAGTGTTGGGTACAATAAGGATGTTAATTTAGACGCAATAAACCAAGAAAGACTAGAAGAAAGATTGTTTAGCAAACTTGTTGCTGCTGATTCTTACTTTAAGTTAGGTGCATTTCCTTCTTCTGCAGCATCTAGAGTGCGATTTCAGGGAAGACCTGATTTAAATCTTGAGGGTGTTGTGTCTAGAGATGAAAACTCTATAAGAGATTTCGCTGAACATATGACATTAAATGGACAGTATGATTTTATATTAGACAATAATGATAGAGATGTTTTATTGTCAACAATGTCAACCGAAGAGTTGGATGCAAAATACGAATCTAGATACATGAATCCTATGTTTGTGGAAATTGAACTTGGACATGTGCAAAAATCACAACTAGCAGAAGCACTAACATTTGAGGGTGACGATACATTGGCAAAGCATCTCTTCACAAGCGTGCTTGAAGCAAATACACCAACTGATTCACAGGAAAGTTATAGTTTTGTTGAGCAATTAATACGGAGTCAGTTTAGCAACAGAGTAAATCAGGGCGGCACCCAGACCATGAATCCACTCTTGGCAGAGGTTCTCAACACCCCACTCGGTCCTCTTGCTTCTATACCCGAAGTCGCTCAAAGCCCAGACGATACTTATGTATCGGAAACTATACCATTAACTATAGGCAATGTTTTAGATATGGGCGAATGGTGGAAGAGCATATTTGATAGGATAATTGAAACAAGCAACGAGTCTATATTCGTTTCACCAATAGAAAGATTAGCAAATGTTTTAAGACTTTTAACAATAAAATTAAGAATTAAGCGAATTGTAAATTCTTCCTTAAGATCTTATCCACAGTTTATGAATGGCGAACAGGCAAAAAATGAAGTGTTGGGTTTTGTTGTAGAAAAGTATGAGGTTATAACAGAAAGAAACCAGTCTTCGCTGCGACATGTTTCAAATTTTTATATTTTATCTAACAATGATAGAGAAGTGGAAAGGTTTGTTGACACGCAGGTTAAATATGGTGCAATTTACGAATATAGAATACACAGGGTAGTTGCGGTATTTGGCAATAAATATATGTATCTAGATAATTTGTCTCAACCGGATAGATCACAGGAAAGTGCGTTCTCTTATAATCAAGATGGGACTGTTAAAAATCCAGTGTTCAATGTCCCTTTTGGAGTTGCTAACATGCCATGTCCAAAATTGTTTGTTGTTCCAACTGAAGCGAAGCGGGTAAGTGTTGTTGATAGTCCTCCTGTCTTTCCAAACGTAGAATTTATACCATATAGAAACGAGAAAAACTCAATC
>Ga0160423_10003093_pt1 | contig 13866 bp, 5 predicted proteins | sample CRUFie14St8metaG_FD_108191 | JGI IMG/M metagenome (GOLD analysis project Ga0160423, IMG submission 108191) | Marine microbial communities from the Costa Rica Dome - CRUD Field 142mm St8 metaG | ecosystem: Environmental > Aquatic > Marine > Oceanic > Photic zone | place: Costa Rica: the Eastern...
AAGGAGAATCTTGGTTGGGACACTCACGTTAAATTCCACCGTGGCTGAACTTGGTTGGTAATACTCCGGGTTGTTCGTGTCTCCAAAGCCCACGGGGTCCACCCACTCCCGGCCGCCCCTGAACTCAACCGAAATTTGGTGCGGGCCGGCCGCAGTGTTCTCGGGGAGCACGTAGGTAAAGGTGTAAGCACCGCTGATGTTGTCGGTTTCGATGCTCGCTACGGGGACGCCGTCAATGAGCAGATGAACCACAGCGGTTGCGGGTTCACCGTTGCTTTGCAACACCAAACCGAGGTCGTCCAACAGCGTACCGTTGACCACCAGTGTATCGCCGGCCACCAGCACTGTGGGAGCCTGCGTGATGAGAACCTCCGTCTCTCCGAGGACCACGAAGGTTGAACTTGCGTTGGTGCCAACGATGCCCGTTGTTCCAGCGATGCCTGCGTAATCTGCATGGATGCCAGTTGGGCCGACCGTCATGTTCGCTGGGACGGTGAGGTTGCCCCAGGCCGATCCGTTTGAAGCGGTGATGACCGTGATTTGCACGGGTGAGGCATCGTCCAGTGTAGCCGTGAGCGAGACGAGAACGCTCTGATCGGCCATCGGCTGACCCTGGTTGTCGCGCAGCAAGACCGAGAACTCGACGATATCGCCGCGGAGGGTACGGTCGTTGAGGGAAGGTTGCCCAATGCCGTCAAGGGAGGGCAAAATGAAATTCATCACGGAAAAGCCACGAGAATCAAAACTGGTGTTGTTTTGAGAGCCAACGTAGTAGTTCACGTTCGGGATGTAAGTCGCTTCCAAAAGGTGAGTGCCAGCAGCAAAGGTTTCGGTCAGACGAATGGTGGCGTTCCAAAAACCATCAACGCCAACCGTACCGCCAGAAGCGGTAAACCCGGTGGGCTGACCGTCAATGGAGAACAAGACGTTGGCGTTGGGTAAGACGCTGTTGTCTCGCTCGACCAAACCGGAACCGTTGTCAGAGACGATCTGCCCGCTGATGTTGAAGGAAGAACCTGCGACGGGGTTGGCTGCAACGGCATCAACCACCATGAAGGTGAGCGAACGAACCGTGATGCTGGTGAGGTTGGCACTTGTGGAGAGCAGGTCGGTGGAGCCGTTGAACAGCATCTGGACGACGACAAGGCCAAGGGGATGGTCGTAAGGGATGTTGAAGCTAAAGTTTGCGAAGCCCTCGCCGTTGGTGCTTTGCGGAAGGAGCCACGTTTCGTGGAATTGGAGAGCGACCTCGTATCCTGAGAGCGGCGTGAACATGTCCGATGCCTCAACGAGTTGGGCAGACATGTTGATGTCGTTGCCTCGGTTGATGACAACGGCGTTCAACGGCTGCAGGTTCTCCAAGCGCGAAACGCCCATGACCTGAATGGGTGCTTGCGCCGTTGCGGTCAGGTAAAACGGCGATGAATCGTTGACCACGGTGATGACCAGGGTGTGCGGCCCTCGCGTCGTCCCGTTTCCAGCGGTGTCCGTCGGCACGGTCATGTTGAAACTGCCGTTGTTGGTGGTGGCAAAGTTGCTCAGCAGCAATTCTTCGGGATTTTCAAGCCAAAACACGTTGAGCCGAACGGCTGAGATGAGTTGCCTGCTCGAGTTTTCTGCGTCCTCGACCTGCCCAACCACGTTGAACGGAACACCGGCGGTGACCGTACCGGGAACGGACGTTAGCGAAATATCGCTGGTGACCTGAACGGTGACGTTGATGACGCTCAAGTTGCCGTACCGCCGTGCGTTTCCTGCACTCAAAGCCGCTGAGAGATCGTCTTGAACCACGATACCAACGTCGTAGTAACCGGGGGCAATCCCCGACGGCGTGAAGGCAAAGGTTGCGTTTCCTTCCGAGTCCGTTACAACCGTTCCCAAGCTTTGGTTGGTTTTTCCATAGTCCCAGATGTAGTCAACACCCGCCCCGCTGATGTTGGAATTGTCGGCGATGTCCGTGATTTTCGCATTGAACGAAACCGTGTCGTTCATCTCCACGATGTAGGCCGGGCGTTCGGCTTCAACAACCACTTCGGTGATGATGCCACCAAGCGTGGAAATGAGGGTTGGTGGCGACGGTGGAACCGACGAGTCAACGAAGGTGTAATACGGGCCTCCAGCGGGTGCTTGCGTAAGGAAATCAAAGTCCACCACAAACTCGTAAGCGTCTGAGCGGAGGTTGGTGGGCATCACGATGGGAATGTCAAACGTGCCCGTGCTGTTGTTGAGGGTCGCTTGCGCCACGTCAATGGGTCCTTGCTCGGTGAAGAGGCTGACGCTGATGAGCGTCGTGTTGTTGAGAACCGGCGTCAGGTATACCGAATCGAACACGTCGCCGAACAGACGGGTCGAGTTGCCCATGAACGTCCAATCCTGACCGATGGATAGGTTCCACCCAATGTCCGCCATCACGCGAATGCTGCCGGACCCGGTCGAAGGCTGGTAGAAATCTGACCCGTTGAACGAGATGTCGATAGGGTAGTCTCCAGAACGAAGGTTCGCATTGAGCGGGAGCCCAACTTCGAGGAGGTCAAGTTCGGGGTCAACCGTTGTGTTGAACCATGAACCGTTGAAACTGAAATCGTAATTCCCTTGAATCTCCGCCCCGGCGAGAACACCGCGATGGTCGTTGATTTGGACGGCGAGCAGCGCATCTTGCCCGCGAACCTGAGAGGATTCCTGAACTTCGAAAGTCAACAAGCCGCGCAGGAAATACGGGGGGTCGGTGGTGACATCGGCGTCATCGGTTGCCGGCAAAGAGGACGGGAAGAAGCGAAGACGCGTCTCGATGGCCCCGGCGGCGACCATGACGTTGGTCGGCATCAGGAACTGGAGGGAGAACGTACCGGTCACGCTCAGGTTGAACAGTTCGAACCATTGGTCGCCCGAGTTGTTCGCACGAATCGAGAACTGAAGATCGCCGGTGAGCGCTGTCGGTGAAGTACCCAGCGACAAGGCGGTCCCGTTGACCCAAACGTCATCGCCGAGCAGAATGATGCTGTTGTTGGTCAGCGGCCCTTCAACGGTGGCGGTGAGGTTTGGTGCTTCGGTCACGTTCAGCACGATCGAAGTGGTGGTGGGGTTGAGGTGGAACGTTGACGGGGTTGAACCCGGCACCGATGTGTCTTGCCAGCCCGAGAACCCGAGGGTGGCGGCCAGGTTGCCCAGAGTCTCGGATTCGCTGAGGTTGAGCGTGATGGTCCAAGAACCGCTTGCGTCGGTTTGCGTGGAAAGGTTTTGCGCCCCGTCCACCGACGAGGTGAAGGTCAGCCAGATGGTTTGGTTGGGCATGTTGAAGATTTCATCCGTGGGCTGATGAGCGAGAACCAGACGCCCTTCCATCACCGTGGTTGCACCTGCACCGGCGATTGGAGCGTTGATGGCCAGCGGTGCCGTGTGGTTGAGCGTGGCGTTATCGGTAAGGTTGACGAAACCATCGTAGATGACGCCGTCGTTGGAAACATAGCCCGATTGACGGTGTTCGATGACGATGTTGTGCATGCCCGGTGCCGTCGGGGCGGCCGGGAAGCCGGTCATGGTGAAGAAGCCGTTGGCGTCGGTGAGGTTCTCATCGAGGAGGCGTTCTTGTGTGGCACCCGGGCCGGGGACAAACGAGGCGTCAGCCACCGGCGTGAGGTAAGAAAAGACACGAATTCCCTGAATGGGGGTGCCGTTTGCCACATAACGCAGCTGTCCGGAAACCGTAATCGATTCCGTGCCGTCTCGCGCCACGGTGAGGTTCGAAATGGATTGGTTGACGATCTCGATTTCTTCGGCGGGCGGGCAGGGATCGAAAGGAATCCACCCGAGGTCCGTGTTGCCGTTCGCACTGTTTTGTTGGAGCCGGACCTCCGACCATGTCGTGGCATCGGTCGAATAAACCGCATAGCCGTCGCCTGTCCATGTGCCGCCGACATACCCGGTCACTTGCCGCGCCGGGAGCCCGGCAAGACGGGCCATGGTCACAAAGACGGTGTTGAATTCTCGGCAGGAGCCTTCTCGGATGGTTTCCAAGACGTTGAGGCTGACATCGATGGGACTGCTGATTCCGGAGCCATTGTAGTTTCGCTTAAACTCGGTCGTGGCGTTACCGTTGATGATGAAGTTCTCCAGGGCAAGCGCCGTGCTGTAGGCGTCGGTTGCGCCCGCTTCGTTGATGACGGCGTTGGTGACGTTTCGTACGTAGGAGAACTCGCTGCTGGCGTTGGTGAACTCTGCATCCACGAGAAGTTCGTAGGGGAAGCCTTGGGCGGGGACGGTGGTGGAAGCCAGCGTGGCCCAATCAAAGTAGTATTCCGGTTGCTCAAAAATGACCTGATTGATTGACCCGTCTGTCACGGACAACATGTGCGTGTCGTTTGACCGCGAAATGTTGGCGGTTGGCTCGAAATAGAACGAGATGTTGGAATACGACGCAGGGGCGGGGATTTGACCACCGTTGATGGGCTGAGTGTACTGGACGTTCCACTGAACGGTTGAATTTGCGAAAGAAAGAGGAGCGAGGTGCGTGAAATTGCTCATTGGAATCGCAATAAGCGTTGACGGGTGGACGCTGTCGAGATGAGCGTAGGTCGTTCCGGTGTAGAAGTCGTTGGTGATGGTTCGCCATCGATGCTCAAGGTCCAAGTCGACCGTGCCCGAGGTGTTGTTGGCGTAGAACACCACGCCAGAGGACATGATGTCGTCGGTTGGGTCAAACGGGTCAAAGGGCGCTCCTGCACAATTCACGAACCAGAAGATATCGGGGCACTCCTGACCGTCCAGCATCCCTCCACCGTCGGTATCAGGATTGGTCCAATCCGTTCCGGTCTGGTTTTCTGCGGCATCGGGAATGCCATCGCCGTCAAAATCGTCCGGCTGGATGTCGTCGGAAGGATCGTTTTCCGGGTTCGTCCCGTCGAAGTATTCACTGCGGTCGTCAACACCGCCTTGGTCGGTGTCAAAGGAGGTTGAGGTCGTCACCCATACGTCTTGAGACCCGTTGGTGATGCCGATGTAGGCCAAATCGCAACCCGTGGTGTTCTCGAAATAATTGTTCAACCCATCACCGTCATCGTCGAGGAGATTCGTGCACGGCTCGTTGGGATCGGTGTTGTCTTGAACTTCATCAAAGTCGTTGACGCCATCACCGTCACTGTCAGGAATGCTGGGGTTTGAGAACCAGCCAAAGGTTCCCAGAAGTTCCTGCCAGTCAGCCAAGCCGTCCCCGTCGCTGTCTTCGTAATCGTCGTCACAATATTGCTGCGTGGTGGCGATGGTCCCTGCGTTCACGGCGTTGGTGTGGCAGAAAGAGCCGTTGCGGTTGGCCACATCCGTCGCCGTGCCCGATGGCCCGTTCGATACCCCTTGCAGAACGTTGTTGACCACCGTCCCGTAAGAAAACGATTCCCAGGTGCCGGAGACGTTGTACCAACCCACGCCTCCACCGGGGTTGAATCCAGACCCGTTGCCGACCTCGAGCCGGTTACCGCTCAGTTGTTGGACGAAGGTTGTTTCAAAATTCACCAGGGAATCACAGGGGTCTGTTCCGTGACTGATGTTGCGCTCCTGCCCGTCGGTGATTCCACCGAAATCGGTGTCCGCCACGTTCCACAGGGTGCAGGTCAAGTTCTCTTCCCAATTTTGAATCCCGTCTTGGTCTTCGTCCCCGGAATCCTCACGGCGCGTCGGATCTGTTTCCCCTGCATCAAGGACACCGTTGAAGTTCGTGTCTTCCTCGCCGTCATCAAACGCATCACCGTCCGTGTTGTTGTTCCGTGGGTCGCTGGCTTGAGCAGGATTCCCGTAGGCGCCGTTGACCTCGACGCCGTCGCTGATGCCGTCGCTGTCGGTATCCGAAGAGGTCGGATCGGTTAGCAAGGTTAGCGCTTCGTAAGAGTCATTCAATCCGTCGCCGTCGGTATCGGCGCGCTGCGGGTCGGTTGAAGTCACGCCGTCAACCTCGGCGGTGTACGTGGCACAACCGCCGGGGCCGATGCCCTGAACCGGGTCGCAGGGAGAAGTGGTTTCGGTGACGATGCCGTCAGGTCCATTTCGGAAACATGGAGACGAACCGCACATGGTCGTCCAAGTCGGGTTGACATACTCCATCAGGTTGTTTAGACCGTCGCCATCAGGGTCACCGTTTGGACCGTCAGCATTGGAGGGTGAGGTCGCATTCAGCCCGTTGGCCGCTTCCCAACCATCGGGCATGCCGTCCCCGTCGGTGTCCCAACCTGCAGGGTCCTCGTCGATGAGACCGTCGCCGTCATCGTCGTCCGAGAGACAGTCAGCATCACCATCGTTGTCCGAATCGGCAGAATCCACGAACCCGTCCTTATCGTCGTCAAACCCGTTGGCGCACATGTTGCCAACAGGGTCTTCGTCGCAGAGGATGATGGTACCCGTGCCGTCAGCACCTGCTGCGCCACAGGCGGGTTGGTTGAACTGCATGGCGTCTTCTTCGTTCCAGTCGTTGACGGGGATGGTCCCGTTCCACCAAACCCCGTTGTCGAGAACGGACGCCGTGTTGGTGTTGTCCCATCCGCTGGGCTGGAGGTAGAGGTATTCCTGAAGGTTGGACATTCCGTCCCCGTCCGGGTCGGCTACAGCACCGTCGGCACCGGTGGAAGAAAGCGGGTCAAGGCCGTACTTCCACTCCCACCCGTCAGGCAGGCCGTCGTTGTCGGAATCGGGGTCGTTGGGTTGGGTGTTCATGAGGTACTCAAGGCCGTACGTGAGGCCGTCGCCGTCTTGGTCAGACGCTGCTTGCACGTCAACGACGGTGTACTGAATTGAGGCGAGGGTGGAGAGGATCATCAGAAGGGTGAGCATGAGGGATTTCATCGCTTTCTTCCGCTCTGCGAGGGCTGGACGGACCGCGGCCGCATTGGAATTCGAGCCTGTCAGCATGGGTCTCACGCGTTTGGGTGCGTCTGATGCCTCATAAGGGAAATGGTACGATGTTCATACAACCAAGGATTCGCAAGCCGATATCGGCTCACAAATCTTCGAGTTCCTCAAGCAGTTCAAGGTCGTCGTCATCCTCGTCCTGGGCCAGCACCGGAGCGGGTAAATCATCCTCATCATCGATCGGTTCGACTTCTTTCGTGAACGCTTCGTATTCCGTGTCGTCGTAGCCGTCATCTGAGCGACCGCTGCGGCCGCGGGCGTAGAATAAAAGCGCCAGGATCAGGGCGTAGAAAGCGATGGTCTGCGGTTCTGGATTGACGAGTTCCAGCAGAAGGCAGTTGGCGCCGCTGCATTCGGTCATGTAGGAGAAGGTGAATTTCTGAACATACTCGCTCGAGAAAGGCGTTTCGTTGTTCATCGGCGTGACCCTGAACTCAAACGCTGCTTGCTCGCTGTCCTTGAGGTTCTCGGGTGCGATCATGGTCACGCTGAAATCCTTCGATGAGTACGCGGGGAGATTGATGATGAGGAAATCGCTTCCCATCTGGCTGGAAGTGGCCCGGATGGAGCCCTCCCATCCGGTGGGTTGGTCAAGGCGAATAACGACATCGAGCGGGATGTTGTTCTGGTTGCTGATGCGATATTCAAGGTTCTTCCTTTCACCGGGAGCGAAGCGGGATTTCTCGGTTTTGTCCGTGACCTCCAACCGATTGGGAATGACCTCTTCATCGATGACGACCTTGACAGGGAGGTCAAAGTAGCGCGCATCATCGCTGTCCACGCCCTCTTCAATGATGCGAGTGTAGATGGTGTGTTCGCCGGCTTCAACCTGACCTCGCAGGGTGATTTCGAGTTTCATGTCAACGTATTCATCCGGCGCCAAGTTGACCGCAACAAGGTTGGAATTGCTACCGTTGGAGATGACATAATCCCACGCAGCGTATTTCGGGTTGTTGTCGGCGTTTTGCTGCACGTCACGCGGGTTGACGATTTTCCACGTCGTGGACCCTGAACCGGTATCGCTCGAATCGGTGATTCGGAGGTTAAAGTAGACCGTTGCATCGCCGGTGACCGGGCCGACCTGGCCCAGCGGGTTGTCCTCACCGGTCCCGTCGCTGTCCGATATGACTTCAACGAGGATGCCAAAGGTTCGGTGAACGGTAAAGGCCACGTCCGTACGGAGTTCGGAATCCTCTTTGCTGGACACCGAAATTTCGAACAAGCCGATGTCCACGCCGTCCCGATCTGCTGGCGGGTAGACTTCCATGCGGATGGTCAAAATTTGTGTTGAACCGATGTCCGGCGTGATGGAGTAGATGCCTTCCTCAACGAGTTCAAGCCCCGTGTCGTTGTCGTAAAACCGGTATTGCCAATCGTCGGGTTGCTCAAGAATTCGAATTTTGAACGAATCCGTTTGGAAGCCCGTGTTGAAGACATCGATGAAGAAATCACCTACTTCGTCAGCGTCCACGTAATGCGAGAGGGTCTCGTCGTACGCCTCAGCTCGCGTTGAGTCAGCAATTTGTTTCTGGTGTTCGTCGTCCTCATAGACGAAAATTCGAGGTGGTGCAAACACGTCCACTTCTTCGAAATCGAGTGAAATCGTTCGAATGGCCACTTCTTCGTTTTGCCCGAGGTTGTTTTGTGCGTAGACGCGGGCTTCAATCTCGAGGGAATCCGGGGCGCTGTCCAGATCGTCTTCGGGAACCTCCAGTTGGAGTTCGGGAATTACGGAAGAGCCCCCCCCGGTGAGCGTGTAGGTGCTGCTGGGAGCACTCCATTGTGGGTCGGACCACGTGGATGGAAGGTTGGTCTCCAAGTCAAAAATCACGTCGATGCTGCTGGAGGAGGACCCCGTGTGTTCAACCAAGAATTCGACCTGAACCACCGCACCCGGCGCGAAGAGAACCACGTCGGGTTGGTTGGAGGGAAGCGTGAGGTAGATGTCGTTTTCCAGCATGGTAATGCCGGGGTGCTCAAACACCACGGAATGCCCTTGGACGTCTTCAACCTCCAAACGTATGGGGTAATCACCGGCTGCAATGCCTGCCTCGTACGTGTAGGTGAAGTTCCCTACCAAACCGTTGTTGTCGAGTTTGAAATCGTCATCGTCAAAATTCTCCTCGAAGACAACGTTGGCACCGTTTGGCGTGTCCATGATGAGGTTGACTTCCTCAATGTCGTCCCGACCGAAGGCATCACGAACTTCGACGGAGAATTGCATCTCTCTAAACCCAGGGCGGTGGTTGGGCGACCATTCGAATTTCTGAGCATCGTTCCAGTTGCATCCGAAGGCTTCGTTACAACTGTGCACACGCACGCTGGAGCCGGAAAGTGCGTTGGTCATGATTTGAAGACGAGAATAGCCGCCCGAACTCTCCATCTTACCGAAGGCGATGTCCACGGCGCAATCGCCGCCACCCAACCCGCCGGTGTTGCCTTCGCAGGTGGCTTGTGCATCGATACGGATTTTGAGTTGCTTCCCTTTGGCGACCATGAAGCCGTTGGCACCTGCATCAAATTCAACTTCGATGATGGTCCAGTCGCAACCGCCTCCGGTGACAAAGTTTGGCGAACAGGCGTCTTCCAACTGCCTGTTCTCCGAGGAAATTTGGGTGTCGCCGGATTTGAGCGAAAAGGTCACGTCCGCCGTCGAGCCCTCGCTGCCACGGAACTGGATGTAAACCGAGAGGCGAGCGGTGTTGGAGGAGCCGCTTCCGTTGATGTAGAGGTCGCTGATCATCTCGGCGCTTCGAAATTCCAAACCGTCGATAGCGCTGCCTTCTTCTTGCCCTCCGTTCGGTTCGATGGTCGTGATGGAGCCTTGTCCGCCGCTTTCCGAGTTGGGAGCATCGAGGTACAGTTCGTAGGTTTGTTCGGGCACCGAAACAGGCGCAACGATTCGCTCGTCGTCCAGCACCTGGGGGGTTGAATTCAAGGGCACGGCCGGAACCATGGCGCCGACGATGGAAAAGAGGAACAGGAACACGAGCACGGAAGCGACGCTGCGCTTGCCATTTCCGGATTGACCAACCTCCATCAAGTCCACCGTGTCATGCTAAGGTAGGGGGTGTTAAACGGTTTTGCATGATTTGTGCGACAAAACTGCCGTCTCCGAGACCTCAATACGGTGCGAAAATGGTGCAGGGGGTGGGATACGAACCCACGAACCCATACGGGACCGGATCTTAAGCCCGGCGCCTTTGACCACCTCAGCCACCCCTGCGTGAGCAGATGACGCTTCGGCGTGGCATTTGAATGAATCTCATCATTCGTTCAGCGTCCAACCGCCGTCGACGTGAAGGACGTTGCCCGTGATGGTGCCGTTGGACAACAAAAAATGGATGCCGGAGGCGATGTCTTCGGCTTGACCCGAGCGTCCAAGCGGGACCTTTTCCAAGACCTTGGCAAAGTGTTCTGCCTCCCAATCTGCTGCCATGATGGCACCGGGAGCGAGGCAGTTGACGCGCACGCGACCGGCCAGTTCGCCCGAGAGGTTGAGCATCAACTGACGAAGACCCGCCTTGCTCGAGGTGTAGTGTGCAAGCCCCTCCCAAGCCCGACCCCACGAGGTGTCCACCACGGCGACCACCGAGCCGCTCGCCCGCTCCACGGCCGGGAGAAGGGCTTGGGTCAGCAGGTAGGGCGCCTCCATGTGCAAGCGGTTGAGCGAGCGGTAGGTTTCAAGGGTGGTTTCCTCGAACGGACCTTGACTATAGAACGAAGCATTGTGCACCAGTCCATACAACCCATGGGCCCGAACGAGCGGGTGTTGTTGAACCTCAGAAATCAATCGCTCAAGGTCTTCATCCACGGTCAAATCAGCCACCAGAAGGGTCCCTCTGGATTCGCCGTGTTCCCGTGCAGCCAGATCAAGAAGAGCTTGGGCTTCGTCCACCGAGGAACGCACGTGAATCAAAACGTGGCAGCCTTCCTTCATGAGGCGCGTTGCGGTCGCAGCACCGAGACGCTGCCCTGCACCCGTGATCAGGACGACACGCTCTTCCATAACCACCTCAAGACCGTTCAATTCATGAAGGCTCGTATGAGACTGCCGGGATGAAAACACACTTCGCACGCCCGCACACCTTTTTTGCTGTCCACTTTGTGGGTTGACACAGAGGGGGTATCGCATGCAAGGAAAACCGCTCCCGATGGCCGCACCAGCCAAGCCCCGGTCTCCTTCACGACGCCTCCCCGACTGGTTCCGAACCAGCCTGCCAAACGGCGAACAGCAAGCCACCTTCAACGCGACCAAATCGGCCGTGAAGGACAACAAGCTCCATACCGTTTGCGAAGAAGCCCGCTGTCCCAACATCCACGAGTGCTGGGCGAGCGGCGATGCGACGTTCATGATCGCTGGCCAAGAATGCACGCGTGGTTGCCGCTTTTGTGCGGTTGGTACCATCAAACGACCCCCTCCGCTTGACCCGGAAGAACCCGCCCACCTCGCCCAAGCCGTGGGTTCGATGAACCTGCGCCATGCCGTCATTACGGTGGTGAACCGGGACGACCTCGCCGACAGCGGTGCCGACCACTACAAACGGTGCATTGAGGCGGTGGCCCAAACCTCGCCTGATGTCACGCTGGAGTTGCTCTGCTCCGACCTCGCTGGCGATCTTGATGCTTTGGCTCATCTCTTGGAGCAGAGTCCTTTGTCAGTATTTGCCCACAATGTCGAATGTGTTCCTCGTCTCGACGCCACAGTGCGGGACGCCCGAGCCTCCTTTGCCCAGTCAATCTCCATCCTCAGGGAGGCAAAACGACTGCGCCCGGACATCATTACCAAGTCGTCGCTGATGGTCGGTGTTGGCGAGACGGATGAAGAAATCGATGACGCCCTTGGCCTGCTCCGAGATGCCGGTGTTGACCTTGTGACCATCGGCCAGTACCTTGCCCCGTCGAAGAGGCACCTCCCTGTTGACCGGTTTCCGGACCCCGAACGCTACGATGAGTGGGCGGACAAAGCCATGCAACTCGGCTTCTCTGGCGTGGCCAGTGGACCGCTGGTTCGCTCCTCCTACAAGGCTGGACTCCTGGTTCGAAAAACTCGAGACCCCAACAACAAGGAAACGATGTTGGGCGCTTACGTTCGTGTTGCACAGCACCATCCACCCTCACCGACACCACTTAAGACGGACGGGCCCTGAGGTGAATCAATGACGGAGCGAAGCACGGTCACGACCACGCCCTACACCATTGGTGTCGCTCCGTTTCGCCCCGGTGATGAACCCACCTTTGGTGGAGCATTCAAGGAACAACCCGAGGATTTGAACCGCCCGGACCCCGCCACATGCACCACCGACGACACGTCGGACCACGCTCGCGGATTGATACGCGTGCTGACCGACGACGGGGAAGCAAAAGGCGAATGGGACCCGAACCTGGACCCAGAGACCCTGATCCAAGGCCTCGAATACATGATGCGGTTGCGGATTTTTGACGACCGCATGATCAAAATGCAACGCACGGGAAAACTCTCCTTCTACATGCGCTCCTTCGGCGAGGAAGCCGTCGCCATCGCACAGACCATGGCCCTTGAAGAACAAGACTGGCTCTTTCCATCTTACCGTCAACCCGGTGCTCAATTCGTGCGCGGTCGAGACATGGTCAGCATGATATGCCACTGCATCGGCAACACCGAGGACAACGTACGTGGCCGCCAGATGCCGGTGCACTACACGTGGAAGGAAGGTCGTTTCATCTCTATCTCCTCACCGGTCGGCACGCAGTTCTCTCAAGCCGTGGGCGTCGCCATGGCAAGCGCTTACAAGGGCGACGACGAAGTTTGTATCTCGTGGCTCGGCGACGGGACGTCCGCTCAAGGCGACTACCACTACGCCCTCAACTTTGCTTCAACGTTCAAGCCCCCCGTTATTTTGAACGTGGTCAACAACCAGTGGGCCATCTCGACCCACGTTTCCTTGGCGACCGGTGGACGGACCTTCGCCGAGCGCGGCCTGGCGTACGACATTCCTTCCCTCCGCGTGGACGGGAACGACTTCCTCGCCCTCTACAGCGTCACCAAGTGGGCACGAGACCGAGCCTCCGCTGGCCACGGTCCAACCCACATCGAGGTGTACACCTATCGTGCAGGCGCCCACTCCTCTTCCGATGACCCGTCTGCCTATCGACCGGGGAACGAATTCGAATGTTGGCCCGGCGGCGATCCTGTCGAGCGCCTTCGGGACCATTTGATGAAAATCGGCGAGTGGGACGAGGCAAAAGACAAGGCGCTTGCTGAAAAAATCGACAGCGAGGTCATGACGGCGTACAAAGAAGCGTGCGAATTTGGCGATTTGGCGTCCGGCCCCTACCCGCCGGCCTCCACCATTTTCACAGAAGTGTACGAAACCGTGCCTTGGCACGTCCAAGAGCAGCGAGAGGAGCTCGGGAAGTGAGGTGAGGACATGGCAAAAATGAACATGATTGCTGCGCTCAACTCCGCCCTGGCGCACCAACTTGAACGGGACCCAAACGTCGTCATTTTCGGAGAGGATGTGGGCTATTTTGGCGGCGTCTTCCGAGTGACGGCGGGCCTTCAAGAGAAATACGGACCTCATCGGGTTTTCGACTCGCCGCTGGCCGAAGGTGGCATCGCTGCCATCGCCATGGGCATGGGACTGAACGGACTGCGACCGGTCGCTGAGATTCAATTCGCCGACTACATTTTCCCTGCCTACGACCAAATCGTCAACGAAATCGCGAAACTCCGCCACCGGTCGGGAGGGGAGTTTTCCACCCCGGTCACGTTCAGAACGCCGGCAGGTGGTGGCATCAAGGGCGGTCACCACCACTCGCAATCCCCCGAAGCGCAGTTCACCCACACACCCGGGCTGAAGGTGGTCTACTGCTCAAACCCGCGCAACGCCAAAGGATTGCTCACGAGCGCCATCGAATCCAACGACCCCGTGATTTTCTTTGAACCCAAGCGATGCTACCGTGGCCCCTTTTACGGTGACCCGCACAACGTCC
>Ga0160423_10003094_pt1 | contig 13865 bp, 7 predicted proteins | sample CRUFie14St8metaG_FD_108191 | JGI IMG/M metagenome (GOLD analysis project Ga0160423, IMG submission 108191) | Marine microbial communities from the Costa Rica Dome - CRUD Field 142mm St8 metaG | ecosystem: Environmental > Aquatic > Marine > Oceanic > Photic zone | place: Costa Rica: the Eastern...
ACGTCTTGGCATCAAAGTAATAACCGCTGCTTCAAATTTGTCCAGTGATTTGTCAATACAAGACACACAATCTGGTTTCAGAGCTTTTTCAAAATTAGCAATCCAAAGATTACGATTTGATTCCGAAGGCATGGAACTTTCCTTAGAGATGCTCGAAGATGCTCACGAAAAGCACTTGCAGATAAAAGAAGTCCCAACTATTGTACGATACGATGTGCCTAAAGGAAGTAATTTCACCGCACTTTCACATGGCTTCACAGTATTGGCTTGGGCGATGCTTTCCTTATCCCAAAAGAAGCCATTGCTAGTTCTTGGTTTACCCGGTTTTGGACTATTTGCTGCAGGAGCGGCAATGGCCCTTGATGCAGTGAACGGAATCTCAGACTCAGTAGATTCACTCGTTGGACCTGGTTTGACTGCTATTTGGATTGGAGTCCTTGGACTAGCGATGATGGCAACTGGTTTAGTGTTGCAATCTGCGAGAAACTTTCTTCGTCATTTACTCATCCGTGAGTTTGGAATGGCATAATTATCGAACTCGACGGCATAGCCTTCTTGAGATAAGTGTGCATCCCAAACAATATGGGAACAGCAAAAGAGAGATTTGCTGAAGTCTCTCAGGCTACCAAAGAGAAGGTTGAGTCCGGTCTCGATTCTGCTTACTCGCAAATTCTTAGTCAACCAAAAACTACATTCATTCTTCTTGCAATAGTGTCGATTTGGCTAGGAAACATTGGTACAAATTTTCAAGATCAAATTGTTGATGACGTCGAGGTTTTTCTACCCGAGGGAGCTGAATCTACCGATCTACTACTAGAAGTAAGAGAAGAATGGTCTACTGATGTTGCATTCATCTACATTAAAACCCCAAATGCGGAGGATCCTGACATTTACGGTAGCGATTACAATATTACCAGCCTATCCATTCTACACGAGATATCATGGATTGAAGGCGATGATGAATGGAGAGCACCAGGGCTCAAACAAAATGGTCTTGATTGGGATAAAGAAGACCATGGAAAGAATGATGGAGTACTTTGGATTATTTCAATTGCCCAAGTTATCAAAGAAATCAATTCGAGTAACGTAAGATTCAATGAAGCGATGTGCAGGCACGTTGCGGAAAATAGAACCGACGGATTCTTCGGTAACTATTGTACCCCGATTGGAGATAATAATGGATTTGGCCAAGGCCTGTATGCCATACCAGATCAACAACAAAGGATAGATGAAATTGTAAACCAATCTAACGGCTCACTCGGTGCTCTTGCAAAAGATACGAATGATGACGGCATTTGGGACACTACTGCTGTTTTGGTGGGCATGATTTCTGCAAATCAAATAAATGAAACCGGAATTTGGAGCGATTACAAAGAATTCTTCTCGCACATAGACTCAGTAATAGACGAGGATAATCGACCTGAAAAGTACAGTTCCAACCAGCTCAATATGACTCAGACTGGATTATCGAAGATACTAGAAGATGTGTCAGATGCAATATACTTAGATTTGCTCAACATGATGCCAATTTCCTTATTTTTAACTGTTCTAATCATTACACTTCTACACAGGTCATGGAAAGTTGTCATAATATCTGGCACTCCCATTGTTATGGCATTAGCGGTAACATTTGGTGCTACTGTTCTCTTGGAGATGACTCTAACACCAATGATAATCGCAACGTTCCCAATTTTGATAGGTTTAGGTGTAGACTATGCTTTACACATGGTAAATCGGATAGAAGAAGTTCGAAGAAAACGGATAGATAAAGCCGTTGAAGAAAATGAAAGGAGAAGAAGAAAAGGATTGGTCCCAGAAGAGGTTCCCGACATGTGGGATCCCGATTTCTATCGCTCATGTGTAATGGAAATGTCGAGAACAACTGGAGTGGCAGTTTTGGTATCAGCAGTGACTACGATAATTGGTTTCTCCGTATTGATTCTTCCAAATATAGTGTCTATTATTCCAATTAGATCGGTAGGTATGACACTTGTAGCAGGCATTATGGCCACTCTTGTATTCTCTATGATATTAGTGCCCGTTCTTACTTGGCTATTGAGGTTCAATAAACGTTCAAACCCGCCGATGTGGGGCAAAATATCTCGCTTCCCTGTCAAAAACTTCGCAGTAGTCATTCTGATTGCTGGTGCGATTACTTTTGCAGGACTAAGTAACTTGGACGAACTAGACAAACCCATCACTGGTTCAGACCAAACTCCAGATAACATACCTTCTATGGAAGCAATGGTCGAATATTCCAGAACATTCTCCGGTGGTCAAACATCTCTCTTCATATTTGATGCTTCGAAGCACGTGAATGAAGACAGCATAAATGAGCAAAATATGAAAATACGGTCATTGGAAGTTCTAGATGCGATGGACGCATTGGAACAAAAAATTGCTGATGTCCCATACACCAATACTACTAGCCTGATTACATTCTTGGAGTCTGTGCCTGTCGTTCTTGAAGAGCCAAATACAGGATTGACTCTGTATGACGGTACGCTTTGGGGGCTACTACACGAAGAATGCTGGGAATCAAATAACCTAGAATGTGCGCATTGGATACCACTTGATGCAACTTCAAGTGATGGTGAAGGTCGAAAACATCTAAGAAAAGACATGGTGAATGTCGCTTATGACACATTGTCCAAAGAAGTACAATGGATGTTGACCAATGTAGAAGGTAGTAAAGCATTAGTTTACGTTACTCAACCATATATGAACCTCGATAATGCAAGTATGCTACGTGATGACATCGATGTGATGCTTGGAGAACCTACTGAACAAGGAATTAGAGTATCGCCACTCACGGGAGGACTCCCAGTAAGTTTGGACATTAATGAGGGAATTCATGAGACACAAAGCTACACTACATTGCTAACCCTGCTGATTCTAACCATTGTTCTATGCGTAGTTTTCAGATCTGTTAGAATAGGAGTATTGACTATGATTCCTGTTGCAACAATCATCATATGGCAACCACTATTGATGAGTTCGGGAGATGTTAATGTTAACATATTCACTGCGATGATTGGAACAATAGTTTTCGGTATAGGTGTTGATGACGCAATTCACGTAATGCACAGAATACAGGAAGAGGGCGAAACTGCTCTAGGCATGTCTAAAGCGGTTGAGAGCACAGGACAAACAATATTTGAGACGACTGCAACAACAGTTGCCGGGTTAGGCGCTGGATTCTTTGTTGCTTTCCCTGGTCTTGTTAATTTCTTCATTTTAATGATGCTTCTGATTGGATTTGCGTTCCTTACAAGCGTATTCCTATTACCTGCTTGCATTACAGTAGAACAAGTTGTAAAGCAAAAAATGAAGGGTGGCGAGGGATTCATTGACTTTGGAGAAGGTGTGGTTCTAGCAGATGATAACATGAAACCGATTGATGCAATTATTGATTAAATCCGGAAAAACTGATATTATAGCGGAGACAAAACAAGAATCATGGAAGAGTTAGAAACTAACTCTATACCAGAGAAAAATTACAATTTTTTCACAGTCATAATTTTCATTATTATAGCAAATGTTGTCGGAACTAATGTTTTCATTCCGTCTACAATTACACTCCAATTCGCCTTGGAAATATGGACATGGAGCATGTTTGCAAATCTTGTTTTCATAACCACGATGTCAATTTCATTAATCTATCCTTTAGAATACTACGCCCAAAATGGGGGGATTTTTGGTAGTGGTTTACTTTGTGGCATTATGGTTTATGTAGGTTATATGATTAGTTGGTTTTGGGTTTGTGCACTTTCTGATGAGATCGATATGGAGTATTATTCAATCGTATTCCAGGGCTATTGGGGCGCTATTGCATGCATGTTTACATCTATGGTAATAATGTCAAAAATGAATCCAGAATACCTAGAGTACAGACAAAAAAACAGTGTCAAATGTCCAACATGTAATGTATTTTTGACCGTGCCAAAAAATTATTCTAGCGTAATTAAATGCACTGAATGTGGTAAGGATTTGACTGTTTTAGGCAGTGGAGGTTTATCCAATGCTGCGACAACCGATTTAGAATTACCACCTCTAGTCAAGTAACTAAAATGGAGAATGCAGGGAGTAAGCCCCTTTCTGTTCCCTTGCGGTGACTGCATTCAACTAAGCATCCTACCTGTCCCTGTGCGTGCAACATTAACGGGACTGTTTGGACTTGCTCCAGCGGGGTTGCTCGTCTCATCGACAATATGGCAATCTCGTCCTTTCAGATTCATTGTACACACCATACATCGTTCGTTTCTGCACCATTGACCGATCCATTTCTGTATCTCGACTTGTGTCGACCGCCTGCACTACGGAGAGGGGACTTTCCTCAGACTCGAAGTCTGTCAGCAGTCCTCCTGCATCCTCCGGTTTGTTCTGAGGGGAATCCACATTTCAAACCATTGTAGATTTAATTGAATTCACTTTCCTCAAACCCATATTCTTCAGACTTCTTTCCAGTCATTATTAGATACCCGAGTAAACCAACCATCAAGAACACTATAATTGAAAATCCAGTAAGCATTGGACCGCTTGCGTCTTCCAATGCTTCAATTGGGAATGATGATTCACCCGATTCTATCTGAATAGGATCTGTTTTCTCAAAAATACCACCAGGACTGGACACTTCAACCCAAGCTGTACCTGATTTTTCTGGAATCCACTTTACCTCAAACGAATAAGTACTCATTGCCGGCACTTCAATTTGTACGACCTCTAATTGACGCCTACTATCGCCGTCCTCAATTACCTCTACCCTGATGCTGGTTGAACCTTCAACCAGACCAGTATTTTCAACTGTTATGTTGATGTATGCTGGCCTTCCAGTAGTCATGTAGTTTTTCGAGACTTTGATTAGTTCTGAGTCGATTTGCAAATCTGCATCACGACTTTCCAAACTTAAGACTGCTAGAGGTGATTCTCTGCTATTGAAGGATGCATCTATTTTCTGCCCGGCTAAATCTTGACCTTCAACCCACACCCACAAATCCCAAGAATTTTCACGGCTCAATTCTGGAATTAAGGATTCAACATCAAGTGTTGCAGACATTGGTATAGATGGGCCAGAACCGGTACCTGCGATTAATTCCATGCTCACATTCCCGCCACCATAGAACATACCTGGAATGGAAATACCTGATGGAAGTAGCAACCAATGCATATATATCGAGTCTAAATCTAGTCCCTCTGTTTCATTTATCATTATCTCAAATTCTAGATTTTGCCAATCCCGTTCCTTAATTTCGGAATTTTGATCTGGGGAAACCATTTGCACAACGCGAGGAATGTTTGAATCTACAACCAACCATGATACCACTTGCACAGAGTTTGTTCTATCTATTGCACCGACTGGAAGGTTCTTTAGGTCTAAAGTAATTGGATAAATACCGGTACTATTAGGTGCGACCAATTGCATATTTGCTACACCGTTTTCAGCAATTCCAAATTGCTCAAACTCATCAATATTTACGGACACGTCGATTGTGGGTTGCACCAGTTTTGCACTTTTTGACCAAATAATATCTACGGAGAAACCAGTAACTTGTCCGGGCGCTACAAACTCAGTAGAATTAACGAATGAGGCGCTATTTATGTCGACCTCCATTTCGCTAGAATATCTCCACTTTGACACCAGTTCAACTCGAGACGATTGACCGGAGTCGTCTTGTGCCGTTATTTGCACACTCCTCTCAACAGAAGTATCGGGATTGAAATTCCAAGCAAATGAGATTACAATTTCTAGTATGAAAAACTCATCAAAATGGTGTGTATCTCCTAGAATAAGACATCTCTCGACAACCACAGAGGGGTTGGAAGAAACACATCCTGTTTGAGAGTTCCATTCAACGACAAGATTTTCGCTACTACCACTAGAGAGATCAACAGTGACTGTATCCATATCTCCATAACCATTAGAGTCGACTATGGGTATTTGCATACTAAAATTCTGACCGGGGTGAAACCATTCTGTCGAATTAACCCAACCAAGACCATCGCTCAATATTACAGGGGCCCCATCTGGACCAAAGCTTACGATGAATAGAGGAGATTCCTCATTCCCTGAATCAGGTAGCGGGTGTCCAGCTGGGTCGAAGACTTCCAGCCAGCCTGACATCGTGTCACCAATGTTTGCATTACTGACGTCTACAATTGTTGAGTATGTGCCTTGGAAACCATTCAAATTTTGTGGTTGATTTAGCATAATGGCTTCTTTGCCTGCCCATGATTTGTCAACATGAAGAATGGAATGCCTTGGAAGCAGTGGTCTATCCCCAATTAAGAACTCTAACTGCATAGGTAATTCGTTACTTCTATGGTCAAGTGGAGCGATGTTACTCGAAATCAATATTGGTGAGGTCTGGTCCATCAAAAACGTTGCATTTTTCGGAACACTCCAATTGACATTTTGCCCATACAATCCTGATACGCCAATGGCTAGGTCAACTTTTGTTGCAAGTTGGTTGGGTGTGAATGTAAGTGTCGCTACACCGTTAGCCAACTCTTGCGTCGTATCAACAATTAGACCATCAACATAAAGGGCAATATTAAACGCTGAAGAACGAGGTGATTGCTTAAGTCCATCGAATGCTAGCTCAACCTCGACTATACCTGGATTTGAGGGATCAAAATACAAAGCATCCCAAGTAGATGTTGCCCCGTTCATGAATGAAAGACGCCAGTCAATTACAGTTACATCTTGTTCGACTGCCATGGAATAACCTAATCCAAACCGAATTTGGTTTGCTTCAGATGCAGGCCCGTTCATATTGATTGAACTCTTTGCCACCAATGCTTCTTCATCTGGCCAAATCGATGATATCTGCAACCGATGATTGAACTCTACAGTACTACCGTTAAAAGAATGAGAAAAATCATCCAGTATTATACCTTGATCAGAAACACAGCTGTTCGTCACGACAGAACAATCGATTGATCTTGACCATTTACTTCCACCCAGAGTGAACACCGATGACCAACTTTCGTCACTAAAATGCTGTGATGAATCAGAAACCCCTAGCACAGATAAATCAAAAGCACTACTGAATTCGTACCAATCTTCACCGGCCACTAAAGTATCTGTTTGGTTTTTCATCGTTATACCAACTGGCTTAGGTGAACCTAAGGTTTGCATCCCATAATCCCAAATTTCAACCCCACCAGGGTTACTCATTTTTATTGGAATTGGAACTTCCTTCATTCCATTTTTGGGAATTATTTGAGATAATTGGGAATTTATTGCATCTATGATAGGTTTGGAATCGTCCCCTTCGATGTGGACATCATACCGATATGGAATCGATAAGCCGGATATCTGTAAATAGCCACCTGATGTAGATGAAATTGAAACTTCAATTTCGTGAGCATACAAATCTCCAATTATTTTGTAGTCACCTATTCTAGAACTTATTTCTGACTGTAAATCCTGCATCTGCGAATCTGTGAGAATTATTGTTTTTGAATTCATTATGAATCCTAGTTGTTGAGTTAATATTTCATTACCTGCTATGCTAAAAGTTACTTCCACTCCATCGACTGGTGCTCCAATGGCCGACAAAGAAAACATCATGTTACCTTTAGAATCATAAGAAGAATCTGGAGAGCCTGTCTTGGCAGGATAATACAATTTAACTAGGTCATATCCCCCTGCTTCGATTGCTAGTTCAATCGCTTTATTCCCACTCGCAAACCTATCTTGCAAGCCCCAATTCGAGGTTGACTGCCCAGAAAACGACCATTCGTTAACACCGTCTAAACCAATATCTATTCGAGGGTTGAGTGGAGGAGAGTTTCTGTGCAAATCTAGTTCTAAATAGTCGATGGAGTAGGTTCCAGTACCGTTCCATCGTAAATTCAGGTAATTACTTGCCAGTGGGAGATTTATCTTACGATTTTCTTCAAGTTTTATCCACTGAGTTGAACAATCTACTTCACGATGATAACATACCTCAAAACTACCCGTACCAGAGCCTGACCAATCAAGTTCAATAGCGCTGTAGGACTGTGCCATTCTCCATTCAGGGGAATATAGCATCCCAGTTCCGGTAACAACTCCGTTAGTTTGGGTTGTATATCCCGACCAACCAGAATTTATCGTACCATTGAATGATTCGATTATTCCTCCACCAAGTTTTATTGCGTGAATTATGGGTGTTTCACTAGTGGTCTCCATTTGGATTTTTAATTCTACAAGAGGGTGTTTTTTTGTATCAATTATAGATAAATCTGCAGTCAAGTCCTGAACTTCCGAGAAACCGGGTATAACAGTGCCATCATTCGAATCTATCAAGCTCCATTTCATCATTCCAGTAGGTGGTATAGTCGCATCAATAGACAACAATCCATGCTCCATATTCATTTGACCAAGCCCCTCAGGACCGAAAGGCAAACTGGTCCAGTTAGCAATACCTGTACCTGTGTTACCCCTAGGCTCAATCACTACATCGTCAATATTCCAACCAGTATACTGCACACTACCATCGGTTCTTCCAAGACCAAATCGAACTTGAAAGGCTGAATTACCTGTCACGTAGTTGCTAATATCGTAAGTGGACTGAGTGTATGAGCCATCGTTCACAGTGCCTGTAGGATTTGAGTAAACATTTATCCAACCTCCATTCGAAGATTTTACAGAAACATAAGCATGGTCGTAATATGAAGATTCTACTCCCAATCTTTTCCAGAATTTTAGGTCCCATGTGCCTGAACAAGAGCTGCAATCCACTGTCGGAGAAGTAGCCCAATAAGTTAGACCCATATTTGAGGGGTAGTTACTGTTGTATGTGTAAATAGCAGACGTGCCTGAATGCACACCATTAACAGGCCCTAAACTTGAATCATATCCATGGGCCCAACCTCCACCACTTTCTAAGACCCAGCCCTGAGCTGAACCTTCAAAGTCCCACTCATGGGACATTGGTAAAATCCTCAACCCAGACAAATTGTAATCCACTCCATCCATCGATGATGATAACATCCAATCTGACTTGTCCCTGATAGTAACTACATCATCAATCGGCCATGGTTTTTCAAACATTTTGAAATCTAATTCAGTCAATATCTCGCCATCCGGAACCAATATTGAAAACTCATCTGATACCCCATCAGGGCCTAAAGAAATCTGGACTTCGACCTCACGATTTGGGGTTGCCTCAGCCATTGGAGAAACCGCCATACCAAATAGAACCGAGACAATGATTAGTGCCATAAATCGCCTCGGCATATTATTGCCATTACTTCAAAGCACTTCAGACATTCGCTTCACATTGCTTATTGACTCGGTGGCAATGCACACACCATGGCAGATGTTGAGGCACTGAAGAAAGAGGCCGGAATTGAAGCCTGTAAATTTGTCAGATCAGGAATGAAAGTAGGGCTGGGTACGGGCTCAACAGTAAAGCATACCGTCATCGAGTTAGGTAGGCTAATTTCTGAGGAGGGCATGAAAATTGTTGGTGTGCCTACAAGTCTGTCGACAGAAAAATTGGCTATTAGTGTGGGTATACCACTAGTAGAATTATCTGATATCGATGGTTTGGATATAGTAATCGATGGAGCGGATGAGTACAATCCCGATTTCCAACTGATAAAAGGGGGTGGAGCTGCATTGCTGCGAGAAAAAATAGTTGCTCAAGAATCTTCCAAGATGATTATTGTTGCCGATGAAAGAAAACGTGTGAACACTCTCGGAGCATTCCCATTACCAATTGAAGTTACACCTTTCTCACACGCCGCCACAGTAAGGGCCTTGAGCCGATTATTAGATTGCAGAGTTAACATCCGTATGGCTGGAGACGGTCCGGTTTTTACAGACAATGGGAACATGATAGCGGATGCGCACACAGGTCCAAATATATCCAACCCCGAAGAATGCGAATCAAAGATTCTCCAAATTGCAGGGGTAGTTCAAGTTGGATTATTCAACAATATGTGTGACGCAGTAGTCTTAGCAGGGCAAAATGGTGTTGAAACCATTCTCAATCCAAATGGAAGATTGATTGATTAGTTTAGCGGGCCTGACGGGGTTCGAACCCGCGACCGATGGATTAAGAGTCCATCGCTCTACCTGACTAAGCTACAGGCCCGAGTCCTCGTCAGGCATTTCGTATTTAATTTAATCCGAGTTTTTTATTCATCATTTTCATCGTCATGCAGTGAGATTGTGGTACCACCATCACCACGAAGAGCCTTCAAAGCCTCACCTGGTTGACATAGAACTGATTTTACGTCACTTCTGTGTTCAGCGAATTCAATGAGAGATGATACTTTTGGACCCATTGATCCGGCAGGGAATTCCCCATTTTCTAGGTACTTCTTAGCATCCCTGACCGTTAGTAGTGAATGAGATAATTCCCTCTCTGTCCCAAATCCAGATTTTATAGAATCGATAGCAGTTGAAATTATTAGAGCATCTACCCCTAATTCTATTGCCAACAATGAACTCAGCCTATCTTTGTCGATTACGGCAGGAATTCCAACTAATGTGTGTCCATTCCTTACAACAGGAATTCCGCCTCCGCCACAACAAATCACAATAGCATTCCTTTCAATCAATGAGCGAATTACATCGATGTCTAAAATTGAAACTGGTAGAGGCGAGGCGACTACGCGACGTGGCCCATTTACAGTTTCGGCAATGTCCCAATCCTCGCTCATAACCTGCCTATCTGAGAGAACAGGGCCTACTGGCTTTGTTGGGAATTCAAATGCACTGTCAGTTTTGTCAACTTCAACTCGTGTTAGAACTACCGCTGTAGCCTCTGGCCTGGCCCTCTTACGCAGAATAGAATCCAAATTTATGGATAATGAATGCCCAATCATTCCTTGTGTTGCTGCAACCCAATCATCCATTGGTTGAGAATTATCAAGAGACATTAAATGTCCAACCTGCGGACCATTGCCGTGTGTAAGTATCACTTTCCAACCTGCTTCTAAGAGGTCTATTACATCACTCATAACTTTAGCAAGTACTAGAGAGCTTTCTTCTAAATTTTGACCACTGGGGGAAGAAAGGGCATTACCACCTATCGCATATACAACGCTCCTTTCCATAACCTTCTGATATGTCCTATCATGTTTGATGGTTTCCCATTCATGGTCGAACTTTTCTTATTTTGAAATCAATTTGAGTAAAACGATGAAGATGAAAAAATCAAAGACTTGACCAAATATCCAACAGCATGGTCGGAGAGGTCTCACCAGATGGTAAATATGTTTGGAATGGTGTTGAATGGATTGCTAATGATAATACCACACAACCAACAGAAAGTTTTCAAGAGCAAAACCCAAATCTGTTTCAAACTGAATTTCAAGACTCAGAACAAGAAATTGGATGGCAACCCGTGACCGACAAAGCCGAGGAAGGAGGCAAGGGTAAAGTAATCGCAATGAGTGTTGTAGGTCTGCTTATTTTGACGGCACTAGGTTGGGTTGTCTATGCGTTTGTAATCGACCCGATGCTCTACCCTGATCCATATTCAAAAGACAAGTTCTTTTCTGTTGTAAATGACCAGCCAACTCAAGATGATGTTGCTAGTGGAGAATCAGGACCGTGGATCTGCAGCATAGAGGTGACAATGGAAGAAGAAGACATGAAAATCCGTAGTGAATTTGATATTTATGCTTCTGAATCTTCTGCCAGACAATACTCAAAATTATCGTTTGGTATATTTGGTTCTGCAATGTCGGATGTATGGATAGACGATAGTCAAATCGCTTGGCAGACTGGCGATTCAGATGATAAAAATTCTAGTAAAATTGCCATATCTGGTTTAGATAGAACTCCTGCTGAAGAGATATTTGCTAGCTCCGATGATGGTCCATTGGAAATGTGTTTCGTCCATCACAGTATTGTTGCAAGTATGGAAGAAAACCCTTCGCAGAAATTCTCGTCCGACAAGGAGAGATTCCCCGACGAGGAAGGGGTTCGAGCGGTAAAAGTTGAGACTAAGATGGAGCTAGAAGGAGAGGATGGAATAATGAACATGGCCGTGTATTTCGACGCAGATGATAATATGCTTGGAACCAAAGTTTGGAATTCCTCCTTCGAAAGTATCGTGACCTTCGATTCTAAATCATTCTCGAAACCTGGATGGGTTAGTACTGCAGATTCAGACACACCGTTATTGTTAGATGCTGAGGACTCTTACATTTATTCAGCATCACACTACACCGAAGTACAAACGCAATTTAATGCAACCTACTCACTAGGTGATGATAATTTGAAGATTGTAATTTATGAAGATGATTATGACTATGAGAACGGTACAGATAGTTTCACTATCTTGCATGAAGTAAGTATGGCAAATGCTGATGATGGGGGAGCAATAATACAAGTTAACAATTGGAATGATGAATTGGTCAATTGCACTATTTACTATGCTGACGAAGACTCAGACAATCAAATATCTTCAGGAGACTTCCTTGGCGTAGATTGTGAACAAGATGTCTTGTCTGGCTACAATATTGGCATATCAAACCAACATGGATTGTCACAACAAGTCGATATGGAAGTCCCTTGGATTTCGCCAGTGTTCACAATAATCGCATTACTTGGTGCTGCTATGCTAATTTCACGACGTGATTAATCTCCTGATAATAAGCGAGGCTTTGAAGGATGATGCCTTCTGGGGTAGTATATGGCGAAAGAGTTCTGGATTGGAGATGTCCAGGCAGGCGCACATGACGGTGCAGAGGTTGAATTGAAGGGATGGATTAAGAGAACCCGTGGTTCAAATAATGTTAGATTCGTTGTATTAAGAGACTCAACAGGCACAATTCAATGCATTGCAAAAAGAGAAGATATTGGCGATGAGGCTTTTGAAGAAGTGAAGGGTGCCCTCATTGAAGCATCCCTTATTTTGAGGGGTACTGTAAATGTTGATGAAAGAGCTCCGGGTGGACACGAGTTAATCGTCAAAAATGTCGAGTTAGTTGGCGCTGTTCGCTCCGAATCTCCATTCCCAATAACAGAATCAACAATGAATCCAGCAGATGGAACTCCACTAAGTGAAAACCAATTCCTTCTGGACAATAGACATCTATACCTCAGAACGAGTAGAATGACGCAAATGCTGAAAATTCGTTCATCGGTATTCGGTGCAATACATCAGTACTTTAGAAATCTTAAATTTACAGAGTACCAAGCTCCTAATTTCGTATCTGGTGCCGTTGAAGGAGGAAGCACTTTATTCGAAGTCCCCTATTTCCCAACAGAGGCAAATCCTGAAAGAAAAGCATACCTGACACAATCTTGGCAACTTTACGCTGAAGCTGCAATGCCGGCTCTGGAAAGACTTTACACAATCGCTCCCTCATTTAGAGCGGAAAAGAGTCGAACTACGAGACATCTGTCAGAATTTTGGCATGCTGAAATGGAGGTTGCATGGGCTTCTAATGAAGAAATAATGTCACATGGTGAAGGTCTTGTTCGCCACATATCCAAGATAGTTCTAGAAGAATGTGAAAATGAACTAACAAGTATAGATAGGGACCTAGATTTACTTGCGCGATATGCAGACAATACATATCCGAGAATGCGATACGATGAAGCTGTAGAAACTCTCCAAGGTATGGGAGTGGAAATTGAGTGGGGCCAAGACTTGGACTACTCCAAAGAGAAAGTACTGACTGAAGACTTCGAAGTTCCTCACTTCCTTACCCACTACCCCAAGGTTGCAAAGCCATTCTACCACAGAGTTGATCCTGATGATGGGAATTATGTTCTATGTCACGATTTACTAGCCCCAGAGGGTTATGGTGAAATTATTGGTGGGGGCGAAAGAACTTGGAATGAAGAAGAGATTCTTGCAAGAATTGATGAGGAAGGCGTCCCAAGAGAACCATACCAATTCTACATTGAT
>Ga0160423_10003095_pt1 | contig 13864 bp, 11 predicted proteins | sample CRUFie14St8metaG_FD_108191 | JGI IMG/M metagenome (GOLD analysis project Ga0160423, IMG submission 108191) | Marine microbial communities from the Costa Rica Dome - CRUD Field 142mm St8 metaG | ecosystem: Environmental > Aquatic > Marine > Oceanic > Photic zone | place: Costa Rica: the Eastern...
TGCCAATGCTTGTTGGATTTCTCTTCGAAGGTTTTCACTCGATAATCCACGACGGAATTTGAATTCACGCATGGTTGCAGTGATTTTTCCACGATGTGGCATTTCGGCTTCTGATCCACCTTCAGTTTGTGGATTTCCAGCACCAGCCCCAACCTGTGAAACCAAAGATTCGACCATAAAATTATAACCATCATCAATATATTTTGGTTGGTTGACCGTTTTGATTACCAGCTGCTCAATCGATTTGGTCATTTCATCAGTTTTGGCGATGTCAGTCCCTTGTGGATATTCTATGTAGATGATGATTTGTGTGGGTTGATTGTCGGGGAAAAACTCCACTTTTGGTTGTGAAATCCCAACAAGAACGAATGAGAAAATGAGCATCAATACTGTTCCAAAGACAAAGGCATATGCCCGACGACCACGCATGGCATAGCGCAGCAATCGCTCGTAGCGAATTTCTAGCCAAACCAAAAATCGAGTTCTAAATCGATTGGCCAGGTCTTTTAATACATATTTATAAGCCCAAAACAGCAGAACAATAAAGAGGAGCAAAGAGCCAAGCCCTCGAATGGCACCCCCATTAAAGAGAATTAAGATTCCCAATCCACCAAGGATGAGCGTGATTCGAATGAGTTTTTGTCGGGATAGAATTTTTTCTTCAACATCCATAAATTGGGACACTAGAACAGAGTTGAAGAAGATGGCAACTATTAGAGAAGAACCCAATACGACAGATAGTGTAATAGGGAAGTAGATCATGAACTGCCCCATAATTCCTGGCCAAAAGCCCAAAGGCACAAAAGCTGCAACTGTGGTTGCAGTTGAAATGATGATGGGAAAGGCAATTTCACTCACTCCTTTTTTAGCAGCTTCAAATCGAGTCATACCTTCTTTTTCAATGAGTCGATATACATTTTCAACAACCACAATTCCATTATCAACCAGCATTCCCAAGCCCATTACTAGCGCAAAGAGAACCATGGTATTCATTGTATACCCCAGCGATTGAAGGATGAAAAAGGAAATAAACATTGACATAGGAATGGCAAACCCTACAAACAAGGCATTACGAAATCCCAGGAAAAAGGTAAGAACTGTCACGACCAAAAGAACACCAAACAAGATGTTATTGATCAGGTCAGTGACTTGGTTGATGGTAATGGCAGAGGTGTCGTTTGAAATGGTGACTTCGATATCTTGTGGAATGATGGTGGAGCGTGCATTATCGACAATCTCACGAATGGCTTCCGCAGCTTGGATCAGGTTTTTACCACCTCGTTTTTTGACATCTAACATCACTACCGATTGCCCAAAGTCGCGCGCATGGGTGGTGGCGTTCATATCCTTAAACCGAATGGTGGAAATGTCTTTTAAGTAAATGGCTCCTCGTTCGTTTTTGACAACAAATTCGCCCAAATCTGAGGGGTTTTGGATTTCTCCAATCACACGAATGTTACGTCGTTGACCATTGGAAATGATGCTTCCTGCAGAGACAGTCGAATTTTCGTTTCGAATGGCTTGGATGACATCTCCAAAACTCACTTTAGAAGCCGTCATTTTGTGGATATCAACAGCCACTTCGACCTCTCTTTCTTGCGTACCCCTGATGTCGACCTCTTTGATTTGATCGAGTCGTTCGATACGCTGTTCCAATAGTTCAGCGTAATCGTTTAATGCATTGAGAGTGTAGTCTCCTTGCAGGGTGACATTGACAATTGGAAATTCCTCTACAAAATTGAGGTCAAATACATTGGGTTCGAGTTTGGCATTATTGAAGGTGGGCCAGTCCTCACCTGCCACAACAGCATCCACTTCGTCTTTGACCTTTTGCTTGGCGAGATCAACGTTGATGTCTTCGTCAAATTCTAGTACAACCATCGAATAGTCGTCTTGTGATGTGGATGTGATTTCTACTACATTACTCACACCCTTAACTGCCTCCTCTAAAGGATCAGTCACAAAGCGTTCGATGTCTTCTGCTGTGTTTCCAGGGTAAGGGGTGCTGATGTAGATATTGGTTTCTGTAATCTCAGGAAAGTTCTCACGCGGCATGGTCAGATAAGCAGATATACCCAAAAACAACAACACCGCCATAAAGACATACATGGTGTTGCTGTTGCGTATCGCCCAAGAGGAAAAGAGAAACTCTTTTTCGGAGGAATTGGAGGTCTTTGCCATCTTTATTTTATGATTTGAACAGGTTGATTTTCTTTCACAAGTCGAGCGCCCTCACTGATAATGGTTGCGCCTTCTTCTAGACCCGCAACCACTTCAACCATACCATTTTCTGCATAGCCAGTTTGAATAAAGACTTTTTGTGCTTGATTGTTCTTGTCAATTGCAAAAACAAACTGATCACCAGAAGCATTTTCCGAAATAACACTCACAGGGATTAAGAGGGCTTTTGGATTGATGTAGTCAAAAATGTGAAGGGTGCTAATCAAGTTTGGATTGACCTCTAGCGATGGATCAATATCCACAGTCACACGAAAGGTTCTATTTTCAGTACTGACATGTGTTGCTCTGTGAGAAATACTTGCCTCAAAAGAGGTGTTGAGAACAGGAATTTCCACAAGGACTGGTGTTCCTTTCAAAACTGTTGGCAAGTAGCGTTCGGGCACATCTGCCTCCACATACATTTGTTTGGTACTCACTATCCGAATAAGGGGCATTGTTCCAGGGCTGACGACCTGACCGACGTCAACCATGATGTGATCAATTTTTCCAGAAAAGGGAGCGCGCACGATCGCTTTTTCCAGCTGATCGTTCAGTTGTCCCAACTGACTGCGTTGGCTTTCATAGTTGGTTTTGGCTTGTAGATACTCAATTTCAGAGCCAATTTGTTCGTTCCACAGTCGCTCTTGACGTTCAAAAACTGTTTTTGCCAAATCTGTTTGTGCCTTTTGCAAACGGATAGTTTGTTTGAGCCCACCATCATCGATACGCATCAGGACTTGATCTTTTTTCACCCGTTGACCTTCTCGAACCGATATGGACGAGACGGCCCCCATAAATTCGGGTTGCAACAACATATTTTGGTCTGTTTTCACAATCGACTGTAAAGAAATACGATGTTTTAATTCGCTGGGACTGACAGTATCAACAGAGACCAATGCTCGTTTTTTGGTGGTGTCCAGTCGGTTGAGAGCGGCTGTGACCAAACCGAGTTCGTTGCGAAGCCCCTCGATTTGATTGACCATTCCAGATCGCTTTTGTTCCAGGCCATCAACATCAGCACTGTCGATGAGTTCTTGGGTTGATGGTTCGGCTTCGTTTCCACAGGAAATAAGGGTGAAGCATGCTAGAAAAAGAATTAGGTATTTCATTTTTTTACAATTTCAGGTGATGAGTGATATAATATATCGAGTTCAGTTTTTGATTGGATAATATCTTGCATGGTATTTAGATGTTGGTTTTGGAGGTCGTAAAGTTGCAATTGTGCTTGTCGAAGTTCGAAACTACCACTTACGCCCTCGCTGTATTTGAGATTGTTTTTGCGCTCAATTCTATAGGCGATTTCTAAACTCTCCTGACTTCTCAGAAACGCTTCCAACGCCAAAGTAAATTGATTGTGTGCATTTGCTTTTTGCAACAGAAGCTCTTCTTCAACTTGTTCGAGTTGTGCCTGGGCTTTGGCAACATTGAGTTTGGCTTGGTCGGTTCGTGACTGCCCTGCACCAGAAGTGAAAATGGGGAGGGTGACACTTAAGCCAATAGCAGATCGATCATACCATTGTTGAGATTTTTGAAAAAAAGTAAAATCGTCATTATAGCCATTATACCCACTTGTGACAAAGGCCGAAATGGTTGGCAAGGCTCGAAAACGCTCAAGCTTTAGCAACAACTTAGAAGAGCGAAGATTGTTTTGGGCAATTTGGTAGTCGATGTTTTTTTCGAGATCCCAATCAGATGAAACCTGCTCATTTTCACTTTTGACACAGAGTCCCAACAAGGTGTCTGTCAAGGAGACATTGTCGTTCAAATCTCTTCCCAAAGCCATGTTGAGGATTTGATGTGTTATGGGAACAAGCCGCAGCACATAATCGTGTGAACTTTGGATGGAAGCACTTGTGATTTCCAACTGCTCCACCTGCTCGACTTCGACCAGACCTTGTTGATATACTTTTCGTACATCTGTCAGTGTACCTTCAAGGTTTGCAAGGTTTTTTTCCAAGATGCGTTTGCGTTCCTCAGCAAGAAGAACATTGACATAAGCATCCGTCACGAGTCGTTTGACTTCCAATTCGCTTTTGATTTTGTTTTGTCGAGATATTTTGAGGAAGACACTTGACGCTTGAAGACCAACTAAATAGGAACCATCAAAGATCAATTGATCCAAACGTGCGGAGGCATCTATACTTTGCTCGGTGCCAAATTGAACAGGGTAATACTCGCCAGGATTTCCACCAAAATAAGCCCCAGGAACGATGGAGGTTCGCTGTTCGAGGTCTTTGTTGTAGAAGGCACTAGCACTGATTTGTGGCAAACCAGAGGCAATTGTTTCCCATTGGCGTTCACGCGCAATTTGAATGTCATAGCCAGCATTGACCATGATGCGATTGTTTTGTAAACCTTCCATGACGGCTTCTGTCAAGCTGAGCGATTGTTGACTCCATCCAAATGGAATAAACATAAGTGAAACGATAAGGATCAATAAACGATTCATGATTTTGGTTTGATATATGAGGATAAATATGTCATGCCTTTATCTGTAACGATGGCAAGTAAGTGATAATCTAAGTACCTTTCCATAAGCTGTTCGGGGCTATATTTTTCTATGGGAAACAGTTCGGCGTTTTTAATGCCAGTCATGCCGTTAAAATACATTCGAGAAATAAAGTCAACATCTATAGACGGACGAAAAAGCTTCATTTTAACCCCTTTTTTCAAACTCTTTCGCACAGATGTTGTCATAAAATCAAATTGCTTTTTTTGGAGTTCGTCATGAATGATCGGATAATATTTTCTCAATTGATGTAGAGGAGATGTTTTTTCGCCCTTCAATTGATGCATGATGAACATTTTGACTTCGTAGAGTTCAGAAATTGGATTGCTCGCTTGATCGCGAATTTCCTCGAGCTTAGTTGTAATATAGTTGTACATCGAAAACACAACCTTTTGAACCAAAGCTTCTTTGTTACTGAAAAAATTATAAATGGTTTTCTTAGAAATTTTCATATTCAGGGCAATATCATCCATCGTGACTGTTTTAAATCCATATTCTAAAAACAAATCAGTAGATGCAACAACGATAGATTTCTCTATGTCAATTGATTTCATAACGGGGCAAATATATACAAGGAAACTCAAAAAACAAAAAAAGTTTCCTGCGTTTTCATAAAAATGATTTTAGACTTCTTTTGTGTAGTTGTACTTTTGTTAAAATTTTAAAATTCATGCGTTCAGTCCAAGCGTATCAAGAATTGTTTTCCACGCATTTACAATCGATGGCATTTGCAAAGGAGCCTTTGGGACTTTATGACCCAATTTCTTATATTCTGAAACTCGGGGGCAAGCGAATGCGACCTGTATTGGCGCTTATGGCTTGCGAAGCTATGGGAAAAAGCCCTTCATCTGCTTTAGGCGCTGCCACTGCTGTGGAGTTGTTTCACAATTTTACCTTGCTGCACGATGATATTATGGACGAAGCAAGTCTTCGTAGAGGTCAGCAGACAGTGCACCAAAAATGGGATGTCAACACTGGTATTCTTTCAGGAGATGCGCTTCTTGTGATTGCCTATCAACAGCTCAACCAGTATGAGGACACTCTCTTTTCACAGTTGACAAAGTTGCTCAGTGAAACAGCACTACTTGTATGTGAGGGACAACAATATGACGTTGACTTTGAAACCAGAAATGATGTCAGTTTGGATGCTTATATCCAAATGATTCAGCTCAAAACGGCAGTCTTGTTGGGTTGTGCCCTTCGCATGGGTGCCTTGGTTGGGAATGCAACAAAAGTTGCTGCAGATTGCTTATACGAATTTGGGGTGAACCTCGGTATTGCCTTTCAGCTCCAGGATGATTTGCTCGATGCTTTTGGAGACCCAAAAACCTTTGGAAAAAAAGTAGGTGGGGATATTGTTGAAAATAAAAAAACCATTCTTTATCATCTGACAATGGCGCACGCCAATGCTCACGATAAAGCAAGATTTGAACAACTGATGACTTCGACACCAGCTGATGAAAACAAAAAAATCACAGCCGTCAAAACCATTTATGAAGACACAGGGGTTCCCCGCCGAACAGTCGAGCAAGTGTCTGCCTACACCAATAAAGCAATGGATGCCTTGCAGCAATCGACCCTTTCCTCTGATCAAATTGCTTATTTCACTGCCTTCGCAGAGGAATTAATGGTGCGTACCAAATAAACGCTTAAAGAATTGCTTCACAAAAAGAAGGGTTGGAAATGATCTCATGATGAGAATCTCTTGAAAAAAGTGGCTTTGCTCATCTAAAAATCGGAAAATACGCTTGGGGCTATTTTTGCCAAACATCCCTGAAAACAATTGCGCACCCATGTGGTTGTGCTTGGATAAAACATCCAAAAATAATAAGTCGTACCACCAAAAGCGATTTTTCTTCGCAAAACGACTCAGTGGTTTGTTTGCACTGATATGATCCACCAAAGCAATTGTTTTCCGATTGATATTTTTAAAAGTAAAACCAGTACTCGCCTTGGTCCACCCACCTGCCGAGCCAATAAAGTGTACGTTTTTGGTGTTGTGTTTCCAAAAGGGATAGGAACACATAGGGATACTGCCTTGTTCGACTTCAACCAACTCGTAATCATTTATGTTTTTTTCTTTAAGATAGTCGCGTATTGCAGATTCATATTCAGATTTATCAAGTAGTTTTTCTGAGAAAAGAGTGTATTCAATCAGCGCATCAGTTTTTGTGAAAGGAAGCACATACATGAATCTGGTTTCTTGCTTTTGTGGAACTGTAAAGTCCATAAAAACTGCTTTTTGCACATCAAAAACAGGGGTTGGGGTTTTGATGTACCAACCCAAAAAATGCTGCTGAAGTACAGGGTACTGTTGCTGTTGCCGAAGGATGTTCCAATCAAAAATACTATTGAAAAGAGTAGAGCACTGATAGGTGTTATGCTCAGTATTGACAATCACATGGGTACCTTTATCGCTAAAGCCAGTACAACGTTCATATTGGATTTGAACAGGCCTGTTTTGCGCAATGTTTTTATAGAGAAGGTCATAATAGGGTTTGCTTCGAAGCATCTTGTATGAGGTGTCTCCCAAATCAATGGTCTTGTCAATGCTTTGACTTTTAAATTGCACCTTGTTCCACTGGTTTTGGAGCAAATCGTCCCACTCTCCCTCACCTGATTCCCAGAAACACCACGTCCGATCGTTGGCTTTGTGCTGATTGCTTTCAAGGATGAGTATAGAAGACGCTTTATAGGCATCACTTTTACTAAGGCGATGAGCCAATTGCAGTCCTGAAGCACCACCACCCAATATGATAAAATCTAGCTGTTGCAATCTATCGTTATCTGAAGCACAAACATACAAAATATAAAAACCCACTGCATTTAGTCTCATCTAAAAAAAAAATTTAGACTTGTCTAAATTTGTTTTATATTTGCCATCTGATGCAAACACTATCAACAGAAGACTATCTGAAAGCAATTTATCATGTCTCACAATCCTCATCTGGTGCTGTGGCAACAACGAGCATTGCGAAACAGATTGGTGCAAAGCCATCTTCTGTTACAGATATGTTCAAAAAGCTTTCTGATCAAAACCTTGTGAAGTATCAAAAGTATCAGGGTGTCTCTCTGACAAATGAAGGAATCAAAACAGCACTGCGTATTATTCGAAAGCATCGTCTGTGGGAATCTTTTTTAGTTTCTCACTTGAATTTTAATTGGGACGAAGTGCATCAGGTTGCAGAGCAGCTCGAGCATATTCAGTCCGAGAAACTGACAAACGAACTTGAAAGGTTTTTAGATTATCCTACGCACGATCCTCATGGTGATCCGATACCCAACAGGGCTTTGTTTATGAAAACATATAACAAAATTTTACTCACCGAACTTCCAGTGAACAAAGAGGGTGTTTGTATAGGGGTGAAGGATAACTCTTCAGACTTTTTGCGCTACCTCGACAGAAGACAGATTGGAATCGGAACGCCTTTGCAGGTATTACATCGTGAGGATTTCGATGACTCTCTGCATATACAAGCAGGGAAGTCAACATTGATGATTACCAAAAAAACCGCTGAAAATATTTATGTAAAACCTTAAACTATGTTACAAGAAATTTTATCTTTTTTTGAGCAAACACCCCCTGTTTTAGGGGCATTATATGCCACTTTGTTTACTTGGGGGATGACTGCACTGGGTGCATCTTTTGTGTTTTTCTTCAAAACCATGAATCGAGCATTTTTGGATGGGATGCTCGGCTTCACAGGTGGCGTCATGGTTGCTGCGAGCTTTTGGAGCTTGCTTGCCCCTGGGATTGAAATGAGCCCGGGTGAGGGCTTTGTCAAAGTGATTCCAGCAGCTGTTGGTTTTGGTCTTGGGGCACTGTTTATCTTTGGCCTTGATAAGGTTCTTCCGCACCTTCACATCAACTTCAAAAAGCCAGAAGGGGTAAAAACACCATGGCATCGCTCAACATTACTTGTTCTTGCCATTACGCTTCACAATATCCCTGAGGGATTGGCAGTGGGCGTCCTCTTTGGGGGTGTGGCGGCTGGGTTGCCAGAAGCATCGATTGCAGGGGCTGTTGTACTTGCGATGGGTATTGGGATTCAGAATTTCCCAGAGGGGGTGGCGGTATCCATGCCCATGCGTCGACATGGACTCAGTCGTTGGAAAAGCTTTATGTATGGGCAGTCTTCAGCAATTGTTGAGCCAATCGCAGCGGTGATAGGAGCATTGGCAGTGACCTTTTTTACACCTATCCTTCCCTATGCTCTGGCTTTTGCTGCAGGAGCGATGATTTTTGTCGTTGTGGAGGAGGTGATTCCTGAAACCCAACAAGACAAATACACAGATATCGCAACACTTGGGTTTATTGGAGGGTTTATTGTGATGATGACTTTAGATGTTGCCTTGGGTTAGTGGCATCCACAATCTTGACCACCACACGAAGTTGTTTTCTTTTTGGGTAGAAAAAAACGTCTGACCAGAAATCCTATCGAAAGTCCAACAGCGATAATGGTAAGGATGGTATTCATTTGGTAAAGGTATTAAAGAACTTGAAAGGTTGCAAAAGCAGCCAAATAGGCAACAAGAGTCATGACAACCAGTTGAATTGTTGGCCATTTCCAGCTATTTGTTTCTTTTCGCACGATTGCTAGCGTACTCATGCATTGCATCGCAAAGGCATAAAAAATCATCAATGACATACCTGAAGCAAGGGTGAATACTGGTTTACTGTCGGGGTGTAGTTCGTCGGCCATGCGATTTTTGATAGTATCTTCTTCATCAGTCCCCACATTGTATATGGTTGCAAGTGTTCCGACAAACACTTCTCGCGCTGCAAAAGAACTCACAATGGCAATTCCGATTTTCCAGTCATAACCCAAAGGGGCAATTGCAGGCTCGATAAATTTTCCGATTTGTCCGAGATAAGATTTTTCGAGTTTATAAGCACTGATTTTTTGTTCCAATTCAGCTTCGGTTAGCTCTTGATCAACTCCGACGATTGCTTCCGCTTGACCAAAACTACTGCTTGGACCATTGGAGGCCAACACCCATAACAATACAGAAATGGCAAGAATAATTTTTCCAGCCTCTAAAACAAATGACTTGGTTTTATTGTAAACAGTGATTCCGACATTTCGAAGAATAGGAATACGATAGTTGGGCATTTCTACGACAAAGGCAGTTTTGTGTGGGAGTTTCAATACCAATTGCAACACATAGGCAGCTGCAAGCGCCATTCCAAAACCTAGTAAGTACAGACCCATCAGCACAAGGCCTTGCATATTGGCACCCAAAAATCTAGCATCTGGGATCACCAAGGCAATTAAAATCAGATAAACAGGTAGTCGTGCAGAACAGGTTGTAAAGGGAGTGACTAGGATTGTGATGAGTCTCTCTTTCCAATTTTCGATATTTCGGGTTGCCATAATTGCAGGAATCGCACAGGCAGTACCAGAGATCAGTGGCACAACACTTTTGCCACTGAGTCCAAATCGTCGTAGGACACGATCCATCAGAAAAACCACTCGACTCATATAACCAGTTTCTTCGAGTATGGAAATAAACACAAACAAAATGGCAATTTGTGGAATAAAAATCACAACTCCGCCTAGGCCTGGAATAATACCTTCTGCAATCAGTTTGGGAACAAACCACGAGGGTAGGTTTGTTTTTGCCCATTCACTCATCGATACAAAGGCACTGTCGATGGCATCCATGGGGTAGCTACTCCAATCATAAATCGCTTGAAAGATGGTGAACAGCACAACAAAAAAGATCACATACCCCCAAAAGCGATGGGTTAAAATACGATCCAAACGACTTTGAAAATCAGTTGCTTGTTCACGATTGATTTGCAAGCATTTTTTAAGGACTTCATTGATAAATTGATAGCGTTTGATGGTTTCTCGCTGTTGTAATCGTTTGAGAAACGACACCGATCGGGTGTGATCTCCATCGGCGGATTGAATGGTGTTTCGATCGATATTGGCAAAATTGACATCTTGAGTGATCACCAACCACAACTTGTAGATGGATTGTTTGGGGAAAGTTTTTTGCAGCGAAGCAAAATAGTCGGGGTCTATGGATCGAAAATCGAGACAGGGAGAATGTTCCAATTGACTGTAATTGGCAATTTCGTTTTTCAGGGTCTGAATCCCTTCTTTTTTGAGGGTACTTGTCAATACAATTTTGGTATTGAGTTCTTCCTCCATTTTTTCCACATCCAACGAGATCCCTTTTCTTCTCATCCTGTCTGACATGTTCACAACCAAAATCGATAGAATACCCAGGTCCTTGATTTGGGTAAACAGCAATAGATTTCTTTTGATGTTTTCGATATCAGCAACGATGACTGCCACATCTGGAAAGTCAGGATGATTGCGATTCATCAGGAGCTCGATAACGATGTTTTCGTCTAGGGATGAAGCATTGAGACTGTAGGTGCCAGGCAAATCAAAAATAGTGGCACTCACGCCTTTGGTCAAACGACAATAACCCTCTTTTTTTTCGACAGTAATGCCAGGATAATTACCTGTTTTTTGTTGCAAACCTGTCAGCAAGTTGAATACAGATGATTTTCCTGTATTTGGATTGCCTATCAGCGCCACTTTGATGCGCCTGTTCATGCAGAAATGATTTTTACTTGGATGTGTTCTGCAGTCTCTCTTCGAATGGCGACTTGTGCACCATTGACGTTTAGGAACAAAGGGTCTTTGAAGGGAGCGAGTTGAAGAAGTTCAATCGTATTGCCAGGCAAACAACCCATCTCGATGAGCTTGAGAGGAACAAGATCGGTATTGAGGTCTTCAACAACCGCCTTTTCACCCTTTTTGAGATGGGCTAGAGTCATAGCAAAATTTATTTAGATTAAATTTAAGTAAGCAAAACTAAGCATATTATCGGTACGCACAAATTTATTTTTCTTGACTAAGGATGTCGATGTCCGAAAGGATTTTATTCATGTCCTCTCGTTGGGTGCCATCATAATAACCTCTGATGCGTTGCTGCGGATCAATCAACACAAAATTTTCGGTATGAATCATGTCGTGTTCATCCCCATTTCCATCTTCTTGTACAACCAAATATGATTTTCTTGCCAATTCATAAATATCCTTTTTATCACCAGTAAGCATATTCCAACGCCGATCATCCACTCCTTTTTCTATAGCATATTGTTTTAAAACTGCAGGGGTGTCTATGTTGGGTGTCACACTGAAAGATAGGAGTTTGACATCAGGATATGCTTCGAGTAGGGATTGCAAATACACCATATTGTCGGTCATGATTGGACAAATACTAGGGCAAGTGGTGAAGAAAAAGTCAGCGACATAAATATGACCATCATAATCTTTGTGTGTAATGTTCTCATTGTTTTGGTTGGTGAGTGAAAATGCTGCAATGCGATGATATTTTTTGACATACTGTATGGATTCATCCACCAAAACAGGATCGACCATTGCGGGCTGATATATGGGCAAAACAGGGGTGGGCTGAAGTGCTCGAAAAAACAGCAAAACAATGGCAGTAGACAAGATGCCCATTACCCAAAAAAAACGTTTATATCTGCGAAAAAAAGTCCACATAGCAATTGCTGGCAAAGGTACACAAACCCCTCGAATTGAACCAAAAGAACACTTCCAATTTGATGAGCAAAAATGAATTAAAAAGATTACATTTGAACCGCAAAAAATAAATATGGATCCAGTTCTTATCAAAGTAATTCAATTCTTTCTGTCACTATCTCTGCTCATTGTGCTGCACGAGTTAGGGCACTATATACCTGCTCGAATGTTTGGCACTCGCGTAGAGAAGTTCTTTTTGTTTTTCGATATCAAATTTGCCCTTTTTAAAAAGAAAATAGGCGAAACTGTCTATGGCATTGGCTGGCTACCACTGGGGGGTTATGTCAAGATTTCGGGGATGATTGACGAAAGCATGGACAAGGAACAAATGCAACAACCACCACAACCTTGGGAGTTTCGTTCCAAGCCAGCTTGGCAGCGACTCATCATCATGTTGGGGGGTGTGACTGTCAACCTTATTTTGGGAGTATTGATCTATATTATGATCATGTTTGTATGGGGGAAAAATGTATTGACCCAAGCAGATGTCCCCAACGGCTTGGAGGCAAGTCCAGTGGTCGAGGCACTGGGATTTAGGGATGGAGACATCATCCTCTCATTTGATGGTGTTCCCCTTGAAAACCTCAATGATGCATCAAGAATTTTATTGGTTCGATCGCCAGAAACTGCACGTGTTCTCCATGCAGATGGAACAGAGGAAAGCATTGCAATCCCTGATGACTTTGGGCAACAGCTTTTTAAATCAGGTGAGCGACCCTTTTCTGTCTTTGTTTTGGCTGAGATTGAAACTGTTGAACCTGGCTCACCTGCAGAAGAAGCAGGACTGATGTCAGGCGATATCATAAGGGCGATCAATGGCACTTCGATGGAGTCGTGGAGTGAAGTCAGAGGGTTTTTTACTTCTTATAAAGACACAGAGGCAACGCTGGGTGTAGAGCGCGACGGGTTGACAACTGATATTCAGGTAGCAGTTCGAGAGGACAATACCATAGGCATTCGTGTTGTTTTGCCAGAAATTCAGACAACTGATATCACTTATAATGTAGACCAAAGCATCGTAGAGGGGATTCGCTATGGCTACTGGACCTTGTATGATTATGTAGCGCAATTCAAGTTTGTTTTTACTAAAGAAGGGGCCTCACAACTTGGAGGGTTTGGCACCATTGGCAGCTTGTTTCCGGGGACTTGGGACTGGCAGGCCTTTTGGCACACCACTGCTTTGATATCGATTATATTGGCCTTTATGAATGTATTGCCCATTCCAGCATTGGATGGTGGTCATGTGATGTTTTTGGCCTATGAGATGATCACAGGTCGCAAGCCACATGATCGTGTGATGGAAATTGCACAGATGATCGGTATTTTCTTATTGCTCGGTTTATTTATCTATGCCAACGCCAATGATGTTGTTCGATTCTTGACATAAATTCATTTGACAAAAAGGGTTTGAAGAAGAAGAAAAAACGAATTATATTTGCCAGCACATTCCTCCTTAGCTCAGTTGGTTAGAGCATCTGACTGTTAATCAGAGGGTCCTTGGTTCGAGCCCAAGAGGGGGAGCAAGCCTAACCGCTACACTACACATTCTTAAAGCCCACCATAA
>Ga0160423_10003096_pt1 | contig 13863 bp, 8 predicted proteins | sample CRUFie14St8metaG_FD_108191 | JGI IMG/M metagenome (GOLD analysis project Ga0160423, IMG submission 108191) | Marine microbial communities from the Costa Rica Dome - CRUD Field 142mm St8 metaG | ecosystem: Environmental > Aquatic > Marine > Oceanic > Photic zone | place: Costa Rica: the Eastern...
AATACGATAAAAAGATTCACCATCACGAGTGACGTAGTCACCCTCAACGGCAGTGGACGACGCATTCAGCGGATTCGTACCCAAATACAACGTTTCGTTAGTCATATCTCTCAATCATTAATATCGTGATATTCGAACTGCGAAGCGATTAAGTCGACGCGCAGTCTACCGCCCTGCTCTAATGGCGACGCCTGTACTAATCGTCGGCATATTCAGTTTTACTGACAAACGGAGAAACTTAATCGAATGTCATCACATCCCTCTCAACCCAGGACGATATGCTAAAACACCACCTGCTCTAGCAATACCAAGGTTCATCCAACTTAACCAGTCAATGTGCCATTCCGTCGTATTGACTATGCCTAAAAGGGAATCCTTGCTAAGAATCGCGTCTTCATCGTCAAACACCTACGACAAGACGTGCGATGAAACACATGGTTAGACTTACAGGGAAACACCATTTAAGAACAGGAATGAAGTCGATAAATGGAAAACACACTCGTGAAATTCGAAGCGGTCCATATCGACTCCCCAGATAAGCAGGATCAGCACCTAAGCTGGTTGGGTCACAACGTCGAACGGACATGGAATTCCACCAACGAATTTCGGTGAATTGTTTCAGGAGTTTTCTTTGCGGGAGTAGCTCTAGTCGGCCGATGAAGCATAAATATTGGTTCATATCTTCGAAGCATTCGGCGGCTACTGGAGAGGATCAGATTCCTCGCTGGAGCAGGAGAAGCATTAGGGATTTATCGAGCGGATAATCCCGGCAAGAAAGCACTGTCGCTGCAGCTATGATGTTGGCGAACAATAGACATTACGCGCACCCTGGCTAACGTGGTTTAGTAGCGCGGTGTCATAAATGGCGCCGAGAATAAACAGCGCCCGTGTATACATGTATTAATGCGTATACTGGAGATTAATAAAAAATACAGCAGGGGCTTTGCGGTAATGAATGGTGCAGATTTGCTTATACAGAAACTCGCAGACGCTGGTGTTAGCGCTTGCTTCGCCAATCCTGGCACTTCCGAGATGCAGCTCGTCGCCGCTCTCGATAAGGAACCCCGAATTCGAGCTGTGCTTGGTCTTTTTGAGGGTGTAGTTACAGGTGCTGCAGATGGGTTTGGGCGCATGACCGACACGCCCGCACTCACGCTACTTCATCTTGGGCCCGGTTATGCCAATGGCATCGCCAACCTTCACAATGCATCACGAGCCCGCGTGCCCGTGTTGAATATGATTGGCGATCACGCAACTCATCATTTGGAGTTGGATGCACCGCTGACGTCTGATATCGACGGGCTGACCTCGGCTATCTGCGCCTGGACAGGGGTGTCAAGCAGCCCGGACGATTTACCCGAAGTGGGACTAAAGGCGTGGCAAGCCAGCATGGAATATCCCGGTAATGTCACCGCCTTTGTAGCGCCCGCGAACCACGCCTGGGATCCCGCTAGCGGTGATATCGGTATCCCCGACATTGCAACGCCTAAAACTCTAAGTGACGATAAGATTATTGATGCAGCCGTAGCACTGAAGAACAGTGACTCCTCGGCCTTGTTTATGGGCGGCCGTGCTCTGCGCGAGTCAGGCCTGATTCAGGCAGGACGCATTGCTGAAGCAACTGGCGCTCGGCTGATCACCGAAACCTTCTTCACGCGTCAGCAGCGAGGCGCTGGACGCGTTGAAACCGAGCGCCTGCCCTACTTCGGTGAAATGGCTGCAGAGCACCTAAAAGGGCTCGATACCTTGGTCATCATCGGCAGCAAGCCACCGGTATCCTTCTTTGCCTACCCCGGAAAACCCGGATGGCTATCACCTGAAGGGGCGAGTCTGCTTCAAATGGGCGATCACAATGTCGATGCTATCGACACCCTGACGCGCCTTGCCGATGCCCTTGGTGCACCCGAGCAGGTGACTAAAGTCGCACAAAAAGTCGAAAATGCTCTGGAGGCTGGCCCTATTAATGCGGTAGAGCTTGGTAAGGTGATTGCTAATCGGCTACCCGAAAACGCCATTGTCGTCGATGAGGGCGCAACCAATGGCCTTGGGGCGTTTCTCATCACCGGTAATGCCGCGCCACACGATTGGTTAACGCTTACTGGTGGGGCTATCGGAGCAGGTTTGCCTATGGCGGTTGGTGCCGCTATCGCATGTCCAGATCAAAAGGTGATTGGCCTGGAGGCAGATGGATCGGCGATGTACACCGTCCAAGCGCTATGGACGATGGTGCGCGAAGACCTCAACGTGACTGTGTTGATTCTCAACAACGGGTCGTACGCCATCTTGAATATTGAGCTAGCACGCGTTGGTGTGGAAGCACCCGGGCCTACGGCTCTGTCATTGCTCGACCTGACTAACCCAGCGATTCAGTGGACCGATATCGCCAAAGGCATGGGCATGGCAGCAGAGCGCGTCGATACAGTTGAAACATTGGATCGTGCGATGGCAGAGGCAATGGCGGAAACAGGCCCGCGCCTTATTGAAGTCATCTTGTAACCAAGGATCGCGCCTTTGTGGACGTCGGCATTGCCGCAAACTGAAAATAAACAGCTTGCGATTCGTAATTCTCAGATATACTCGCAACATGCTCAGGCTTCCCATGGTGATGAGGTTCTCAAGTCTGTCAGTTTCGCTGGCATGCGTGTTCATGTTCGGCTGTACAGAGTCACCTGATGAGGAAAAACGCGGTTCCCGCGGTTCTTGGAGTGCGCGCGAGCTTCCTGTCGTAACCGCGCCCGTAGAGCGCGCACCGCTAATCGATTCCATAAAATCCGTAGGCACCGCGCGGGCCCGCCAAAGCGTGACGTTGTATCCAGAGAGCTCCGGGGTGGTAACGTTCGCAAAACTCGCCCCCGACACACCGGTGACGACAGGCGAAATACTCCTCAAATTGGATGATCGTGACCAAGCACTTGCGGTTCGGCAGGCGGAAGTAGAGCTTGCAGAAGCGAAACGAACACTAAAGCGCTATCTTTCCCTAAACTCGACTGACGCGAATATTCCGCAAAGCACCATCGATACTGCGCAGAGTAATCTTGATTTGGCCGAGATTCGGTTGGCGCAAGTCGAAGTAGAGCTCTCTCGTCGTCAGGTAACAGCCCCGTTCTCAGGGCGCATTGGCATCACCGATGTGGAAATTGGTGATCGAGTGGACACATCAACTGTCGTGACCACGCTGGATGACCGAAGCATTCTTCTCGTTGATTTTAAGGTGCCCGAGAGTTTCATCGGTCGCATTGTGATGGATCTTAACGTGCAAGCGCGACAATGGGAGTCACCAGACGACAACACCTCCGGGAGAATTGTTGCGGTCGATTCTCGCGTGGATTCAGCCACGCGCGCTTTCCGAGCACGAGCGGCGATCGACAATAGCGCCGATAGTCTCCGGCCTGGTATGGCGTTCGAAATCGACGCGTCAATTGAGAAAGGTGAGTACTTGAGCGTCCCAGAATTGTCCGTCCAATGGGGTGCCGACGGCCCCTACGTATGGTCCACAAAGGGTGATCGGGCGATGCGCTACCCTGTTGAGATGGTGCGGCGCATTGAGGGCCGGATGTTGATTCGCGGCGAATTAGTCGAGGGCCAGCGAGTTATTCTCGAGGGTATTCAGAGTGTTCGGCCCGGCATGAAGATTAAAGATATCAACTCAGCTACAACGACGGCTCGATCACCCAAAAATGACCCGGCTGATCGCACCTAAAATGCCCAGCAAAACACAATGAAAGGCACACTCAACACCCTAGCCGGTGCCGGGCTCCCCGCTCTGGGCGTCAAGCGCCCATGGCTTGTTGCCGTAATGAATCTATTGATTGCCATTGCGGGTTCGGTCGCAATTTTTGCCATCGAAGTCAGAGAATTGCCAGACGTCGACGAACCGGTCGTCAACGTTCGGGCCAACCTGCCGGGAGCGTCCCCAGAGACGATGGACGCCGAGGTCACACGCATTCTCGAAGGTGCTGTTGCGCGCGTCAGTGGCGTAAAAGAGGTGAACTCCAACAGCGAGGAGGGAAATACCCGGATTCGGGCCGTGTTCAATCCTAGCTCAGATGTTGATCGTGCGGCCGCCGATGTTCGGGAGGCTGTTAGCCGAGTTCAGCGCCAGCTCCCTGACAATGTTGAACAATTAGCTGTTTTCAAGGCGGACGAAGACGCCGAGGAAATAATGCGCATCGCCGCACAGGCGAATGATATGTCCGAGCAGGACCTTGCAACCATCGTAGAGCGCGATGTCGTTCCTGCCTTTATCTCTCTACCGGGCGTTGCCGATGTACCAGTCTTCGGCTCACGTCGTCAGATTCTCAGAGTTGAACTAGACCCCAGTCGCATGAGCACCTATGGCCTCACCGTAACGGATGTCCGATCAGTGCTAACACAAGCACCCCTCGATGTTCCTGCTGGCAGCTTTAGAACCAGTGACCAAACGCTCTTGGTGCGTGCGGATGCGGCTGTGGATTCAGAGGCCGACATCGGTAATCTTCTCATTACCGATACGGTGCGCTTGCGTGATGTGGCTAAAATTGCCTATACACCTGACGACGCAACCTCAATAGTTCGACTGAATGGTCAGCGAGTGCTGGGTGTCGGTGTGGTAAGGCAGGCAGGCTCAAATACTATTCAAATCTCGGAAGGGGCCCACCGAGCGGTTGCACAATTCAATGCTCAGCGAGACGACATTAAGCTAACGGTCATCTCTGACGAGGCTATCTTCATCAACGGTGCGGTAACGGAAGTGTTACGGACGCTCGCGTTCTCGGTACTTATTGTAATTCTGACAATTCGTCTTTTTTCCGGTAGCTGGCGTTTTACCCTTGTACCTGCGATTGCTATTCCGATCTCTCTTCTCGGTACGCTCGCTGCAAGTTGGATTCTTGGCTTCTCTATCAATATCTTGACGCTGCTGGCGCTTGTCCTGGCGACAGGACTGATTGTTGACGATGCAATTGTGGTACTGGAGAGCATTCAGCGCCGACAAAAGCGTGGTGAAGGAACCAGCGCATCGTCTGTCCTTGGAACACAATCTGTTTTTTTCGCCGTTATCGCGACGACGATGGTGCTTGTTGCCGTCTTTGTTCCGATTGCATTTTTGCCGGGGACTTCGGGGCGCCTATTCAGAGAGTTCGGGCTGGTCCTCACCGTGGCAGTGGCCATCTCCTCGTTTGTGGCATTGTCACTGGTACCAGCGCTGATGGCGCGGCTGGGAAAATCTGAAACTCGGATTGCTGGTAAGCCGGAAGTAATCAATATTTACCAGCGTTTTTACAGCGCCAGTCTGCGATCTGTCCTAAATTACCCAGTGACGTCGGTGATAGTATCGATTGGTATTGCTGCGGCGGCGGCCAGTGTTTATACGTCGCTGGACAGCGAATTACTACCCACAGAGGATCGAGGTAAGCTGAATATATTTGCGCGAGGCCCAGCGGGCGTGGGCCTTCCGTATACCGAGCGTCAATCCGACCAAATTGAAGCCATCTTCCAACCCTACCTCGACTCGGGTGTCGTAGAACGACTGTACAGCGTTGCAGGTCGTTGGGATCCAAATATTATCTCTGTCGTTGGGACACTTTCGCCGTGGAAAGACAGAGAGATATCTCAGCAAGAGCTGGCAGCACAAATTCAACCACAGCTGAATCAGTTACCGGGCGTGACGGCTCGTGTGTTCGGAAGCAACAGCCTTAATATACGAGGGGGTTGGCGCGGTGGCATTCAGTTTGTGCTACTGGGGAGTGAATACGAGGAAATTTACGCGGTAGCGCGAATCTATGCCGATGCCATACGAGAGCGGCTCAGCAGTGTCGAGAATCCGAGGATTGACTACACCCCTTCCCAAGCTCAGATAGCCATCAAAATTGATAGAGAACGCCTGGCTGATCTGAACGTGTCCATAGACGAATTAGCTCAAACACTGCGGGTCATGGTTGACGGGGTTCGAGTCGTTGACCTGAACGGTCGTGACCAGTCCATTCCCATTGTGTTGAAAGCGGGGAAAAACCGCATTCAGGGCCCAAATGACTTAGTGAACCTTTTCGTTCGATCGCAAACCGGTCAACTTATACCCTTGGCATCGCTCGTCACCGTCGTGGAGGAAGGAGTTCCCGATGAATTACGGCGGCTCTATCAGCGACGCTCTATCAGCATAGATATGCAAACCGTTGAGGGGGTGGCATTACAAACCGCTGTCGACGATCTCATGGCATTAGCCAAAGAAGTTGTCCCCGGCTCCATTACTGTTGTCCCTGAGGGCGAGGCCGCACGTTTGGGCGAATCTAAGCGAGACTCTTTCTATGCCTATGGTCTCGCACTCTTGATTGTGTTCTTGGTGCTAGTCGCGCAGTTTGAAAGCCTGACCTCAGCACTCGTCATAATGACCATCGTTCCCTTCGGCCTCGCTGCGGCAATCTTCGCCTTGTTCATCACTGGAACGTCACTCAATGTGTATTCCCAAGTCGGACTCGTGATGCTTATCGGGTTAATTGCTAAGAATGGCATTCTGTTGGTCGAATTCGCCGATCAAAGACGTGATGCGGGTGCCACTGTGCGAGATGCCGTTGAAGACGCGGCAAACATTAGACTCCGACCGATTGCAATGACATTGATCTCGACGGTGCTCGGTGCACTCCCGCTCATCTTGTTCTCGGGTCCGGGGTCTGAAGCACGCGAGGCTGTGGGCTGGGTCGTGTTTGGTGGACTTGGTCTGACGGCACTCTTCACGCTATTCCTTACACCTGTCATTTACCTTGCAGTCGCACGCTTCTCAAAGCCGCGAGCCGACGCAGGGCTGAAGCTCGAACAGGAACTAGAAACCGCCAACGAGCTTTGATGCGTCAGACGCCCCCTGCCGTTTGGTCTATATGCAGGCCACCTAGCAGTCTCCAAACACATCCTGATGCTTATAAGGGCCTGCGGCAAAGAAGCTTCTGATCGCCTCCTCAAAGCTGGTGACAATTGTTCCCATGAAATCCGCAGAGTGGGATATTGATTCGAGGGATGATTTAGAGCGACTTAATGATGTCAGTAGCTATATTTTTGGAAATTGAGGTGCTTTCTCTGTAACACTCACACTCGGAAACATCGTCGACAGTCATGATCAGGCTTAGGGATAATCCCATGAATAATCAATTACAAAAAGACATGTGGAACGGCCGCGCGGGAGCCAGCTGGGTTAGGCACAACTCGTTACTGGAGGAGCTGCTCTCGGAACCGGGTCGCCGGTGTATGGAGTTATTTGACCTGCCATCGAGTGCGCAAGTGCTTGATGTCGGCTGTGGCTGCGGCAATCAGACACTCGAATGGGCTTCTCGACTCGACCCATCCTGCAACATTACAGGGGTTGATATTTCGGAGCCCATGTTGGCGCTGGCCGAGAATTTAAAGTCAGCCAATCAATCGTCGCCACAAGCTAGTGTGTCTTTCCTGTTGGGCGATGCCAGCGAAGCGCTGTTTCCCGACGCCTCGTTCGACGCGATCTATTCCCGGTTTGGGGTCATGTTTTTTGCAGATCCCAGAGCAGCCTTCGCCCAACTACGTCGCGCCTTAAAACAGAACGGTCAGCTGGGATTTGTATGTTGGCAAAGCCCTGCACTCAACCCTTTTTTTACCGCCCCGATGCAAGCGGCGCTTACCGTCCTTCCACCCCCGCCACCGGCGAAGCCCGGAGCGCCCGGTCCCTTTGGTTTAGCGGACAAGGAGCGCACCCACCGCGTTCTCAGCGAGGCGGGTTTTGGCGAGGTCACTATTCGGCCGCTGCAGCTAGAACTGTCAGCTGGCGCTAAACGCACCTTCGACGATCTGTTTCAGGAGCTGATACAGATTGGACCCGCCGCCGCATTGATTGCAGAAAGCGACCCTGTTGCAGGGGAGCAAGCCAAAACAGAGGTCTATAAGACACTCAGGGAGTTCTATTCACTCGGTGAGGGGGTGCGTTTCGAGGCCAACTTCTGGCTAATAACTGCCCGTAACTAGCTAAATTGCCAACGAAAAAAACCTGGGAAGATGGCTTGATAAGCCAAAACAAACAAGCCGAAAATGCAGCTTTTCATCTTACAATAACGTACGCAATAACGGGTTCGGTGCAGCACCCTGCCCAAGCCAAACCAATACTTCAGAAATGGAATCAGTATGAGCAGAGAATTTGATGTCATTATTTACGGAGCAAGCGGCTTTACTGGCCGCCTTGTGGCTGAGTACATGGGAAAAACCTATGGCGCGAGCGCCAACTGGGCCATAGCAGGCAGGAATAAAGCGAAGCTGGCAGAAGTAAGAGACTTGGTTGGCGCGCCCAGTACAACGCCACTCTTCACTGCCGATGCCAGTGATCCTGAATCACTTCGTGCAATGGTCAAGCGAGCGCAGTGCATTTGCACAACCGTCGGACCCTACCAACTTTACGGATCCGAACTCGTTAAGCTCTGTGCTGAAGAGGGTACACACTACGTAGACCTGTCGGGAGAGCCCGGCTGGATGCACGAGATGATTTCATCTCATCAGGCCACTGCCGAGGCGTCTGGCGCACGCATTGTTCATAGCTGCGGATTTGACTCCATCCCCTTTGATCTGGGCGTCTACTTTCTCCAGAAGGCAGCCATCGCTCAAACGGGCAAACCCATGCCCCGTGTGCGCGGTCGGGTTCGCGCTATGAACGGTGAGTTCTCTGGCGGCACCGCAGCGTCCTTAGGCGCTACGATGGCTGCACTTAAAACCAATCCAGACCTTATCAAAATTCTGGCTAATCCCTTCTCACTAGCTAATGGCTTCCAAGGTCCCGAACAGCCATCCGATGCTAAACCGTATGAAGATGAAGTCGTAGGCTCATGGGTCGCCCCTTTCATCATGGCACCTATTAACACCAAGAACGTTCACCGCTCAAACGCCATGCTGAATCACCTCTATGGTGAAGATTTTCAATACGATGAAATGATGGTGACGGGACCGGGTGACGAGGGAGCAGCGGTGGCAAAGATGGTAGCGAGCAGCAACCCCTTAGAAGGCGATGACGTCCCAAAGCCGGGCGAAGGCCCCTCCAAGGAAAGCCGCGAGGCAGGTCACTATGACGTGCTATTCGTCGGCACAAACGACGATGGAGACCGTATAGAGGCGACCGTCATTGGTGACATGGACCCGGGCTATGGGTCTACATCTAAAATGATTGCCGAGAGTGCGCTGTGCATCGTTCACGACTCTCCTAATCTACCGGGAGGCATTTACACACCCGCGCCAGCCATGGGTGAGAAGCTGATCGAGCGACTTGTTGCGAACGCCGGTCTAACCTTCCATTTAGGCGGCTAAAAAGCCCTATCTAACGACCGGCAAATAAGCGGTGTTGGGGCAGATCCTCGGCACCGCTAAGTACCAATAAGCCTGCGAAAATAGCTAGATTTTTGACGAAGTTTTGCGTCTCGTGTGCCTGACTAACACCCTCATAAACGCTCCAAAAATCGTGCATACCAAGATTTATAACGAGTGTCAGCGCGGCCAAAGTAAGAGCAACCTGCCCCACGCGAAGACCCAGTAGCAACATCACACCTCCTCCCACTTGGAGGGCGATGGTAATCGGCAGCAAGACTTCTGGAAGCGGTATATTGTGAAGTGCCATATAACTTAGCGTCTCAGTATAACCTGTGACTTTTGAAATTCCGGGTAGGAAGAAATACAGCCCAAGTAGAAAGCGACCCAGCGTTACTGCAAATGTCATTATGACCTCCAGAACCTGTACATTAGTCTACATTAAGCATCGCTTTACTCGCCAAAAGCACCAACCACCAGGTCACAAAACATTTAGCTAAAAAAGCTGCTGAGCGGCCCCTCGTTAAACTAATCGTGATTAGACAAAGATTTCTCCCGCAGCGAGCCTCTCAGCAACGATCGCGGGCGCAGCAAAGCGGTCGCCGTAAGCACCGCTGAGCTCACCGCAGCGGTCGATGAAGTTCTGCAAACCATAAGTGTTTACAAACTGCAGTAGTCCGCCGGTCCAAGCAGGTGCGCCGATACCCATAATCGAGCCGACATTACCATCTGCCACAGTGCGAAGAACACCGGTCTCAAGACACTTTAGCGCCTCGATGACCTGACGGAAAAGCAAGCGTTCCTTGATGTCCTGATCCGATATGTCAACGCCGTCACCGCCATAAAGATCGGATAGACCAGACCAAATTTCTTTAGTACCGTCCGCACCATACTCGTAGAAACCACCACCGTGATATCGACCACCACGACCGTGACCAACGATCATGGTCTCTACAACCTCAGCAGTGATCGAGCGATCATCGCCGTCAATAGTCAGGCCCATTTCCTTCCAGGTCTCTTGCGCCTTTCGTGACAACTCCAGACTCACCTCGTCGTAAACGGTCAGCGGCCCCACCGGCATTCCCACAGCCTTACCAAGATTGTCGATACGCACTGGCTTCACCCCCTCGACGAGCATTCGTACGCCCTCATCAAGATAGGTACCGAAGGTACGTGAAGTGAAAAAACCCAATGAATCGTTGACGACAATCGGGGTTTTCTTGATTTGCTTCGTGTAATCAAAGGCCTTGGCTAGTGCGACATCACCCGTCTTCTCGCCCATAATGATTTCAACAAGCGGCATCTTGTCGACTGGGGAGAAAAAGTGAATGCCAATGAAATTTTCAGCATCGTGACTCGCTTCAGCCAGCTGGGTAATGGGGAGCGTCGAGGTGTTTGAACCCCAGACGCCGCCCTCGGCCATTCTTGGCTCGAGATCACGCGTCATTTGATGTTTCAGGTTCATATTCTCAAACACAGCTTCGATAATCAGATCGCAGCCATCCAGATCCTCGTTTGAGGCCGTGGGATGAATCAGCGAGAGCACCTCGGCCATCTTTTCAGCCGTCATTCGACCCTTGTCGACACGCTGCTGTAACAAAACCTCGGTATACGCCTTGCCCTGTTGGGCGGCCTCAATACTGATGTCTTTCAATACGACCTTGATACCCACCATGGCGGATGAATAGGCGATCCCCTGCCCCATCATGCCAGCGCCGAGCACACCCACCTTTTCCGTTGTCTGTGGAGGTACATCCTTCGGTCGAGAAGCACCACCATTGATCTTATTCATCTGGAAAAAGAAGGTATTGATCATATTTTTAGCTTGGGGCGTTAGCGCCAGTTCGGCCAGACCACGACTCTCAATACGCAGCGCCGTCTCAAAATCCACTGTCAGCGCCTGCACTGCCACATCAAAAATCTTTTCGGGGGCAGGCAGCAAGCCGCGCGTATTTTTGCGAATCATAGGCGCACCCATAGTGACCATTTGCGTCACCTGTGGGTTACGAATATTGCCGCCGGGGATTTTATATCCCTTTGTGTCCCAGGGCTGAGTGCGCGCGGCTTCGTTGCTCTTATTGGCCAACACCCACTGCTTGGCCTTAGAAACCAACTCATCTTTGCTATCGACGACCGCATCAATCAGTCCAGAGCCCAAGGCCTTTTCGGGGGCCACACGCTTGCCCTCGACAATGTACTCGTTGGCTGCCATGAGCCCCATGAGATAGACCGCTTTAACGTTACCGCCGCCTCCAGGCAGTAAACCCAAGGTCACCTCTGGGAAGCCAAGCTGGACACTGCGGTGATTCCAAGCAATGCGGTAGTGACATGACAGAGCGAGCTCGAGGCCGCCGCCAAGCGCCGCGCCATTAATGGCGGCGCAAACGGGCGCCTGAAGCTTTTCGAGACGACGCATTGCCGCTTTTGTCGCACACATTCCCTGAAAAAAATCTTCAACCGTGTCCTCGGTCACCTGACAAAGCATGTTCAAGTCACCGCCTGCAAAGAATGTGGACTTGCCTGATGTAAGCACAACGCCGGCAAGGTCTGTCTCTGCTTCGAGCCTATCGAGCGTCGATTCAAACAACGGCAGGAAAGCATCACTCATCGAGTTAACGGGGCCATCCATATCCATGGTGACGGTTACAATCTGGTTCTCGTCTGTTTCATAGTGAAAACTCATTGTTTCTAACTCCTGATAGTGCTTATACGCGCTCGACAATAGTAGAAATGCCCATCCCACCGCCCACACATAACGACAGCATGGCGCGCTTTAGATCGCGTCGCTCGAGTTCGTCGATCATGGCACTCACCAAACAGCCACCGGTAGCGCCCAGAGGATGGCCCATAGCAATCGCACCACCCACCACATTGGTAATTTCATGACTAATATCAAGGTCTTTCATGTAACGAAGTGCAACTGAGGCAAAGGCCTCATTGATCTCCCAGAGATCGATGTCGTCGGGCGTAAGCCTCGCCTTTTCAAGACACTTTTTTGCCGCAGGACCAGGGCCAGTCAGCATGATAATCGGGTCTGTGGATAAGACGGTCGTTGACACAACGCGAGCTCTAGGCGTCAACCCGAGGTCGTTTCCAGCCTTTTCACTACCAATGAGAACGACACTGGAACCGTCAACGATGCCCGATGAGTTTCCGGGAGTATGAACGTGTTCTACCTTGCTGTATTCGTTGTACTTGGCAAGGATGACGTCATCAAAACCCATTTGACCTGGCATTTCGAATGAGGGCTTTAAGCGGGCGAGATCTTCCATCGTAGTGTCGCCTTTAATGAAGTCATCGCGCTCCAAAATGGTGATATCTGAGGCATCCTTTACCGGAATCACAGACCCGTCGAACCATCCGCTATCACGCGCATGGGCCGCTCGACGCTGCGATTCCATGGCATAAGCGTCCACATCTTCACGGGTATAACCATCAATAGTGGCTATCATGTCGGCACCAATACCCTGAGGCACAAAGCCTGTCTTGAGCGCAAATGCCGGGTCACTCGCCATGGCACCACCGTTTGAACCCATGGGTACGCGTGACATGCACTCAATGCCACCGGCTACAACCAGGTCATCCCATCCCGATGCTACTTTTTGCGCCGCAGTGTTCACAGCCTCAAGTCCCGACGCACAGAAACGATCGAGCTGCACACCTGGCACTGACTCATCCCAGTCAGCGTTTTGAACAATCATTTTTGTGATGTCAGAACCCTGCTCGCCGATAGGTGTAACACAACCCATCACAACATCATCAACATAACTGGTATCCAGATCGTGTCTTGCCTGTAAGGCACGCAACAACCCCGCACCCAAATCAACAGGCTTTACTTCATGAAGGCTCCCATCTTTTTTACCCTTGCTGCGTGGGGTCCTAATTGCATCGTATATGTAAGCGGCGTGAGGCATGAGCGATCTCCATGTACCGGTCCATCCGGCGCGTATCTGCTAAGCGATCGATACATTGCCAAATAAGCCGTTAAAAATCGATGCAATCTGATTAAAAAATTGAACTTTGAGTATGTTTTTTATCTGCGGGGATGTTTACTAAAGTGGATGATATCGGCGCATACGGCGATCGCGCTTATGCCCATTGGAATATGCGCTATCGGCGTCAGAAAAAACTTGTGCCGGCGCGCCACATGCGCCGTAATGGTGCGTTATGGATCAACGCACCCAATACCTTCTCAACGCGCCTGCACTTCCCCTGCTAACGCAATTGTCGATACCCAGCAGTGTGGCGTTTATTGTGCAGTCGACCGTCAGCCTGACCGAGGTCTGGTTTGTCGGACAGCTTGGAAGCACACCATTAGCTGCGATGGCCCTAGTGTTCCCAATGCTGATGCTGATGCAAATGTTGTCGGTTGGCGCTTTAGGGAATGCTGTATCGTCAGCCATTGCCCGCGCATTAGGTGCGGGAGATCAGCCTCGCGCAGAAGAACTGATGTGGCACGGCCTTATTTTGGCTGTACTTGGACCCATTGTCCTACTCATTGCATTTTTGATCTCTGGACGATTTTTCCTGTCCCTTTTGGGCGGAACCGGTGAAATTCTTGAGCTGGCATTTGCCTACAGCGCC
>Ga0160423_10003097_pt1 | contig 13861 bp, 12 predicted proteins | sample CRUFie14St8metaG_FD_108191 | JGI IMG/M metagenome (GOLD analysis project Ga0160423, IMG submission 108191) | Marine microbial communities from the Costa Rica Dome - CRUD Field 142mm St8 metaG | ecosystem: Environmental > Aquatic > Marine > Oceanic > Photic zone | place: Costa Rica: the Eastern...
TCAAGATGCAATGGGTAGGTTGCCAGCTAAATTTTTCGAATATTTAGGGACAGGTATTCCAATAATAGCCATAGGAAGAAAAAATTCTGATCTATCTAAAATAATGTTGAAATATCAATGCGGGTTTTTTTTAGAATTCAACAAACTACATAAGCTTTCAAGTTTTTTATTGATCTGTTATGATAAATATTTACAAAAAGAAAGAAATCTAAAGAATAATCATGTAGATGTTTTTTCTTGGAAGAATCAAGCAAGTAATTTAGTAGATTTATTAAAAAAATTATAATGAAAGGTAATTCTTCATACTTTGATAAAATGATTCCATCTGCTTTTTTGAGAAATGTTATTACTTTATCTGCTGGAATGGGCTTTGCCTCATTTATTTCTTTTTGTTTTTTATTTGTTTTAACCAGGTTGTTTACTCCTGAAGAATTTGGCAAATGGGATGTTTTTATGAGGATAATTCAATTAGTAGCAATTTTATTTACTCTTAGGTTTGAAATGACAATAGTCTTGCCAAAAAATAAAGATGAAGCAACTAAAGTTTCTTTACTTTCTCTTATTTTTCTTTTTACTCTTTCATTCTTTTCATTAATTATTTGTCTTCTTTTTCATGATTCCCTAAATAATTTATTAGGAAAATCATTTGACTCTATTTGGTTAATTTTAATTCCAATTGGAGGTTTTTTACTTGGATTTTATAATATTTTATTGAACTGGAATAGTCGTTTCGAAAATTATAAAAATATTTCAAGATCTAACATTATTCATTCCTCTGTTAGTTCACCTTTATCTGCATTTCTATACCTCATTGGGATTTCTTCTGCTTTAGGATTAATTCTTGGGCAAATTTTTGGAAGATTGGTAGCTGTTTATTTTTTAATTTATAATTACTTTTCTGAGGTAAAAAAAATCAGTTATTTAGAATTATATAATTCATCAAAAAAATTATTTAAAAAGTATAAAAGCTTTCCACTTTTTGAAATTCCACAAAGTTTTTTACAAAGATTTTCTACTGATCTTATTTTTTATTTCACAGCTTTTTCATTTGGTGGGGCTACTGTTGGAATTTTAAGTGTTGCTGAAAAAATATTAGCTAAACCTTTGAATATTATTTCTGAATCATTCAAAGTAGCATTCTATCAAAGATTAACAGTTGAAGAAAACAAAACTGCCTTTTTTTTAAAGTCTGTTTCAGGTATGACTCTGTTTGGAGTTTTAGTAGTGTCTTTTATATATTTCATACCTACTGATGTTTTTAAATTTATTTTAGGTGACAATGACTGGGTAAAGGTTGGGTTATATATAAAAATAATTTCCCCCCTGGTTTTGTCAAGATTTATTTTTGTTATGTCTAGTGGAGCAATTGCTTACAATTTAAAAAATCATCTAACTCTGTTGTGGAGGATTTTATATTGTATTTTACTAATAATTTTGTTTTCTTGTGTTAATTGGGATAGTGATGAAGAATTGTTATTATTATACTCAATTTTAGGTGCCCTGATGTATCTTTTATTGGGGACATTATCGTTTATTGTGTTAAAAAGAAATAACTAGTATTAAATTGAAGACTCTTATCATTACTCCCGCTTACAATGAAGAGAAATTTCTTCAAGCTACTATTAACTCCGTCGTTAGTCAACATTTGTTGCCAATTGAATGGATAATTGTAGATGATCAATCTTTTGATCGAACAAGTAAATTGGCTCATGAGGCAGCTAAAAAATACAGTTGGATAAATTATCTTAAAAAAGAAAAAAAAGACAATATAGGACCAGGAAAAGCAGTTATGGAAGCTTTTTACTACGGTTACGATAATAAAAAAACTAAAGATTTTGACATTATCATGAAATTAGATGCAGATATCATTCTACCTACAAATTATCTTTCAGAAATATCAAAAAGAATGTTAGCTGATATTAATATAGGTATTTGTGGTGGAATATGTTTTACAAATGGTTCTAATGAAAGTATTACTAATTCAGATCATGTCAGAGGAGCTATTAAGTCTTATAGAAAAAAATGTTTAATTGAAATAGGTGGTCTGTTAAAGGAAATGGGATGGGACACTATTGATGAACATAATGCAAGATTTTTAAATTGGAAGGTTGAAGTTTTTAATGATTTAAAAGTACATCACACAAGAAAAACAAATAAAAATTTTGGTTATTTAAAAGCTGGATTTAAAAATGGTAAAATGCTCTATTCAATGAGAATGGACTTTTTTTTAATGTTGACAAATGTAATCAAATGGAGTTTAAGGTTTCCATATTTTTTATCAGGCTTTTCATTACTTGTTGGTTATTTGAAGGCTATGATTTTTTTTGAAAAAAAAATAGTTTCAAAAGAATTGGGTGTATTTATTAGGTTGTATAGATATAGAAAAATTAAAGAGAGGATTAATCTTTAACTCTCGTCCAGCTTGTTGTTTTACCAAAAAGAGTGTAGCCTATATATCCCCTTAAGTCTAATTTATTAACATTTTTCATATATACTTTAAGTGAGTAGGTTTTTCCACTTCTGGCGTCATAAATCTTACCATCCGACCATTCTCCTTTTTTTTTATATTTTAAATCTTTCATAATAACTAAACCATTGATAGGATTTTTTCTCATTGAATTATTTGGATTTTTTTTATCTAATTTGATGTTCCCATATTCATCTAAAGGTTCTTTTAGCCAAATAATTTTACCAAAAAAATTATTATCTTTTTTATATATCTCAATTTTGGATTGTTTTTTTTCTTCTAACCAAATTCCCAATATATCATCTGATTGAGCTTGGCAAAAAATAGTAATAAATAAAAAAAGTATTTTAAAATTCATATTTAAAATGACTTATTTATACCTAATAACCATCTAAATTTTATATTATTTTCAGTACTAGCAGGATCGCTAACAAAAAAAGGAAAGTCAATTCTTACTAATAATGGTTTTTCAAGATCGTAATAATCATATACTATTTCTCCAAGGTTAAAAGTAAAACCAAGACCCATATCACTTTTTAAACTTCCAAATGAGTAATCGTTTTCTGCTCCATCGTTATTTATCACTCCAATATCATAGAAAATATACGAGTCAACAGGTAACTCATTTAAAAATCTTAATGCACTATAATTTTTAGTTAATGATCTTAAATAATTAATGTAAGAGATTTCAATATTCATTGATATACCTGCAATTCCGTAATTTGTATTAATAATTCCGTTATCACTATTTTCTAACATATAATTTCCAGAGTAACCTCTTAAATTAAGACCACCTGCTACATGAAAGTGGTTAGTTCCAATCCCATAATCTGCGGCATCTTTTGAAATTAATCCAGCTGATCTAGAAAGATCATAATTCATCATTTCTTCGGGGTTTGCGCCAGCTGCAAAAAGCATACTTTCAATAGGGAAGCTTTTTCCAAAACCAGTTTGAGCAAATAGTCTAGTTTTAATATCAAGGCCATGAAATTTACTTTCATTAATAGTAGAAAATGTAATTTGCGAAAAGTTATAGTCACTAAGCCATGAAGAGCTTCTCAAGGATAAATCAATATCTCCTTCTCCGGAAACATATTTGTACTTATGAGATAAGTTAACAGAGAATATGCTATTATATTTTCCAGATGAAGGGTCTCCATATGGGCCCCACAAATTTTCGTTTAAAAGGTAATTTAGATCATTATAATCTTTTCGGATCATTCCTTTAAATCCAATTTTTATACTATTTTCTTTATGACGATCATAAATCTTTAATGAGAAGCTATGAGCATCTAATCCATCTAAATGTTTAATTGAACTATAAAAAGTACTATTTTTTACGTATTTATCTAAAGAGGTAGAATAATTCAAGCCATAAGAAAAAATATCATTTCCTGGTTTATTTGAATAAATTTGATCATTTAAAAAAGTACTGTTAATTAAGAAGAAAGAATTAATGATGTGATGTTCTCCCAAATAGCCACTTTTCATATTTATACCAAGCTTAATACCGTCATAAGAATTGTAGCCTAGTCCAGGCCTTGCTTTTAATTCATAAAACTTCCAGTCAGGATGTTTATTAACTCCATAATCTAAGGAATATTTTGTATTACCTTTTAGTCTGTTGTTTAACATATAGTTGTCTCCTAATCTATATGTTGGGTCTATAATTACATTTTCAATACCACTAGAATCTGAAACGAATACTGAGAAACTATATGTCTGATTTAGTTTTCCAAAGCCTGTCCATTTAGGAAGAACTTCATGTTTAGTTTTTTTAATAAATTCTTTATTTGGAATATGATATCTTTTTTTAAGTCCAAATTTTGAAATAACAACTAAATCAATTGGCATTTCCATACCGTCTGGGTCTCTTTTAATTTCAATTTTATAGTTTGCTTGATCAATTTTTTCGACATTTGATACAGAGTAATCTAAACCTTTTGTGGTTTCTAACCATTGATCAAAAAACCAGTTTAAATCAACTTTTGTTGACTTAATAATTGAATTTCTAAAATCTTGAAAATATGGGTGACACATTTTCCATGTATTGAAGTAATCTTGCATTGCTTTTAAAAAAAGATCATCACCAAGAACATACTGTAAATTATATAACATTACTCCTGGTTTATAGTATACATGCCGATACCCACCACCATGACGAAGAGCACTTCCAAAATCGTGAGAATGAGTGTTTAATTTGGGTGTATTATTAATTGTTGCATCTTTCATGTATCGATTATATATTTCTTCATCAATTGCTAGTAATTTGAATTCTTCATTCTTAAACAATCGGCTTTTAGGTCCTTCAGCAGAATAAGGTCCATCAATTTTATTCAAGCCCCATGCAGTTAAAAATTGAGTGAACCCTTCGTCAAGAGAGGCTCTATATGTTTCATTACTTCCAACCATACCATAAAACCAGTTATGTCCAATTTCGTGTACAAATAAATCTCTGTAATAAGGATCAAATCCACTATCTAAAGTTAACATTGGGTACTCCATTCCATCTCTAGCGTCAGAAACTATCATCTTATGATAAACATACATGCCAATATCTTCAGAAAGAACTTGAATGGTTTTTGCTGTATAATCTGCAGCATTTTGCCACCTTGATGCATGGTGTTCTTGTGCTAAAGAATAGCATTTAATTCCATTCCATTCACTTTCACCTATTCTATATGTAGGATCGGCAGTAAATGCAAAATCATGAACATTTTCAGCATGAAATTTCCATGTTTTTTTAACTTTTGGATTATGGGGAATAATAATTGACGGTTTCTCATTCCATGGTTTATTAGCAAAATTCTTTATATCAATTTTTTTTCTTAAACTAGGGGGAAGAACTTCATTTCTATTTATCATATTTCCTGTAGCTTCAACTATGTAGTTAGATGGAAAAGTAAGCTCAACATCAAAAGCTCCAAAGTTTCCATAAAACTCTTTTACTAAGTGTTGGTCTATTGTCCATCCAAATTTAGCATCGTAAACTGAAATCCTTGGATACCAATGGACACCATTATAATGTTTTAGTTTTTTGGTTTCTTCATCATGATCGCCATCCCATGAGTCATAATATTTCATTCTTCTACCATATGGTTTTTTATTAAAAAATGTTTTAAAATCAATATTAAATACTATTTTTTCTCCGGTTTTTAGAGGTTCATTTAAATATACTTTAAGAATTGTATTATCAAGTTCAGTTTTTAAATCAAAGCCACTAGATTTAATTGATAAAATTTCTGTTCCTCTACCAACACCCTTAAATTTTTCATCAACTCTGTTGTTTACTTTTTTTAAGTGTTCATAATAAGAATCTTCTTGAAATGCATTTTGATATAAATGGAAATATACAATATCAAGCTCATCTGGAGAGTTATTCCAATAAGTTAGTTTTTGTGTCGCAGAAATAACATTGTCTCGGTCATCAATTTCAGCTTTTATTTCATAATAAACATCTTGTTGCCAATAATCTTGGTAAGGTTTTTTGTTTTTCCAATAGTTAGGGTTGTCAATATTTTTATACGTATTTGGTTTATTTAAAGGATTATATGGATTTTCGGAAAAATTAAAATTTTGAGAAATACCAAAGCTGGCAAATAAAAAAAATATAAGCAGAGAGTTTTTCATATTGATAGGTATATTTTGTTTTGCTAAGATATTATTTTTTGAGTTATTTTTAATTACTTAAGCTTTTAAACTCAAATCAATATTCTTTACAGAGTGAGTCAATGCACCAATTGATATGTAATCTACTCCAGTTTTAGCATATTTTATTATATTAATTTCATTTATGTTTCCTGAAATTTCAAGTAGAAATTTTTTTGAAACTATTTTTACAGCTTCTTCGACCTCATTTATTTTAAAATTATCTAATATAATTCTAGATATTTCTTTGAATTTTAAAATTTTATTCAATTCATCTAAATTTCTAACTTCAACAATTATAGGTAAATGTTTTATTTTTTTTGAATAGTTAATAGCTTTTTCAACAGCATAAGAGATTCCACCTGAGTAATCTATATGATTATCTTTAATTAAAATAGCATCATATAATCCCATCCTGTGGTTGTATCCCCCTCCAATTTTTACAGCCCATTTTTCTAAAAATCTTATATTTGGGGTAGTTTTCCTTGTATCTAATATCTTAACGTTATAATCTAAAATTAAATCATTAATTTTTTTTGTTTTTGTTGCTATTCCACTCATTCTTTGCATGCAGTTTAAAACTAATCTCTCCATAGCAAGTATTGATCTTATGTTTCCACTAACTTTTAGAATTGTTTCTTTGTTTTTAATTTTTTGACCATCATTTTTATAAATATCTACTTTTAAATTCTTGTCATAATAATTAAATATCTCTTTAGCTAAATCTACACCAGCAACTATTGCATCTTGTTTGCTAATTAAATAAGCAGTTCCATGTTTATTTTCTGGGATACAACAAATAGATGTATGGTCACCATCTTTAATATCTTCTTGAATACATTTATCAATAAAATCTTTTAATAATTTTTCGTTCATTTATTTATTTTTGTCAATGCAAATTAAAAAATTATAATTTTGAAAAAATTATAATTAGAAAATTTTCATGAAAATAAAATTAATTTTTTTTGGAAAGAAAAAGAAAAACACCTTAGATGAGATAACCATGAGTTATTTTAAAAGAATACAAAAAGAAATAAATTCTGAAATTATTTTTATTTCTGATCAGAAGAAAATTTTTCCTAATTATTTCAAAGAAAATGATTTAGTTATTTTGATTGACGAAAAAGGCAAGCATTATGATTCTATTTCATTTTCAAAAAAATTTAAAATGTTAATTCAAAACTCCAAAAAAAAAATAATTTTTATTGTTGGAGATTCTAATGGCTTTTCTTCTGAAATCCATAAACAATCAAATGAGATTATTTCTCTTTCAAAATTTACGTTCACTCATGAAATGGCTAGATTAGTTATAGTTGAACAAATATACCGAGCAATTACAATCATTAAAAATCATCCTTATCACAATGAATGAATTAATTTTAGCAACTCATAATAAAAATAAAGTAAAAGAATTTAAAGATATTTTCTCTAGTCATAAAATTATTTCCTTAAAAGAGTTAGGTTACTTTAGAGAAATAGAAGAAACAGGATTAACTTTGGAGGAAAATGCTTTAATTAAAGCTAGGAAGATTTATAATTATTCAAAAAAAAATGTAATTTCTGATGATAGCGGTTTAGAAATTGAATATTTAAATGGAGAGCCTGGTGTTTTTTCTGCTAGATATGCAGGTATTAATTCAAACTCTGAAAGAAATATTAAAAAAGTTCTTGAAAAATTAAAAAATGTAAAAAATAGAAGAGCAAGATTTAGAACAGTTATCGCTTATAAAGAAAAAAATATTGAAAGAATTTTTTGTGGTTCAGTAAACGGTAAAATATTAAAGAATAAAAAAGGAACATTAGGATTTGGTTATGATCCTATTTTTGTTCCAGAAGGTTATGATTTTTCTTATAGCCAGATGTCTATCAAATTAAAAAATAAAGTTAGCCATAGGTATAAAGCCATTAAAAAATTAATTGATTTTATTAACTCAAAGTAATTTTTCTATCATTTCTGTTGTAAATTCTTTAATTGTTTTACCTGACTCAATTATCATTTTGGGAACAATGCTTTCTTGAGAAAATCCAGGTATTGTATTTACTTCAATTAAATATGGTTCTTTGTTTTTAATTATAAAATCAAATCTAACAATGCCATTAAGATTTAACACCTTGTACGAATTTTTTGAAATTTCTTCGATATTTTTCTTCAAGCTTTCATTAATTTTAGCTGGAGTTATTTCTTTTGAGAGACCTAAGTACTTCGCTTCATAATCAAATATCTCTCTTTCAGTAATAATTTCTGTTATAGGTAAAGTTGTTAGTTTATTTCTATTTAGATTATGAACTGCGCAAGTAAATTCTCTTCCGGAAATAAATTCTTCAACCATAAAATCATTTCCAATTTTTTTTGCTTTTTCAATACCGGTTATCAGTTCTGTTTCTTTTTTTATTTTACTTACACCAAAACTAGAGCCGCTATTTATTGGTTTAACGATACAAGGAAATTTTATGTTTTTTATTTTTTTGTTTATGCAAGAAATTGGAACCAAGATTTTGTTTTTCTTTAAAAACTTATTAAACTTAAATTTATTAAAAGTTAACTCTGATGCTTTTTGATTGGAAGAGCTATAAGGAATGTTTAAGGACTCAAAGTATTTACATAACTCACCTGTTTCTCCAGGTGATCCATGGATTAGAATAACAATACCATCAAAAAATATTTTTTTATCATCAAAAACAATAGAAAATTCTTTTTTATTAATTTCGAAAGATGATTTATTTTTCAAAATAGACCATTTATTGTCAGTATAAAAAACAAGAAATGGATTGAATTTATTTTTGTCGACATTTTTGTAAAAATTTTCACCACTCTTAATTGATATTTTTTTTTCTACAGAGTCGCCGCCAACAATTATTGCAATATTTTTTTTCAATTTTATTTTCGATTTAATATAAAGTTATAAGATTTATTAAATAATAGTCTATTTCTAAATATATTTGTTTATGAACAATTATAAACCTCTAATAATTTTTTTTGGTATTTCTTTTATTTTTTTATTTATTTTTTTGTTTGCAACAGATTTTTTTTTAAAAAAACATACAAATCATAAACAACTAATTGATGTTCCTAAATTATTAAACAAGTCATTTCAAGAAGCCCATAATGAATTATCTAAATTAAATTTAAAATATTTAATTATTAATGATGAAAACAGGGACTATAACCCAAATTTTAAAACAAGATCAGTTACTAGTCAGAATCCGTTGCCTAATGACAAAGTAAAGGAGGGAAGAGTGATATACTTAACTATTAACGCAGATGAAATACCTATTACAATATTTCCCAATATCTTTGATCAGCCATTTAGATACGCTAAAAGTCTACTAGAAAGTGTCAATTTAAAGATCAATAATATTTATTATAAAAATGATATCGCTAAAAATGTAATTTTAAAATCAGAGTATGAAGGAGTTGAAATAAAAAAATCAGATAGTTTGCCAATTTTTTCTTCTGTTGATTTATATATTGGGACAGGTGTTCCAAAAAATCAATTTTATTTTAAAATCCCTGATTTAAGTGGAGTTTTTTTAAATAATGCAAAGAAATTATTAAATGAAAATTATTTGAATTTAGGTTCGGTCAATTATGATGAATTTCTTTTAGATTCAAATAATTTAGAACTTTTTATATATAAACAAAGCAAAGCCCCTTCAATTAAACCTAAAATATTTAGGTTTTTTTCAAAAGCTAAAGCACCTTCAATAGATATTTGGGTAACAAATGATACTTCTAAATTAAATTAATTTGAATGAAAAATTTATCTGAAGAAAAAAGTCTTTTTGAACATCACAGCTTTTTAGTTGAAAAAGGACATGATATAATTAGATTAGATAAATTTTTAATGCTTAGACTTGCTAATAAATCAAGAAACAGAATTCAGCAATGTATTGTTAATGGAAATGTCTATTGTAATAATAAAAAAGAAGATAAATCTAGTTATAAAGTTAAACCAAATGACAAAATAAGTATAAGGTTTGAATATGAACCTATAGATAAAAATATTATTCCCGAAAATATACCTTTGGATATAGTTTACGACGACAATGAAATAATAATTGTAAATAAAAAACCAGGTATGGTAGTTCATCCTAGTTTTGGACATTATAGTGGAACTCTAGTTCATGCATTATTATATAAATATTCAGAACTTAATAATTTAGAAAATCAAGAAAGACCCGGTTTAGTTCATAGAATTGATAAAAATACTAGTGGTTTATTAGTTATTGCAAAAAATTCCGATACTTTAACTCATTTATCAAATCAATTTTCTGATCATTCTATTGAGAGAAAATATATTGCGTTAGTGTGGGGTGTTTTAAAAGATGATCATGGAACAATTAATGGAAATATTGGTAGAAATAAAAAAAATAGAAAAATCATGGATGTTTTTGAAGATGAAGAAATTGGAAAACATTCTGTGACTCATTATAAAGTTTTAGAAAGGTTTGCTTACGTGACTATGATAGAATGTCAACTTGAGACTGGTAGGACACATCAAATTAGAGTTCATATGAAATATATTGGCCATCCATTATTTAATGATAATGAATACGGAGGAGATAAAATTCTAAAGGGGACTAGATTTTCAAAATATACACAATTTATAAAAAATTGTTTTAAGCTTTTACCAAGGCAAGCGCTTCATGCTAAATCTTTAGGTTTTGTTCATCCTAAAAGTGGAAAAAAAGTTTATTTTGATTCGGAGCTTCCTGAGGATTTTAAAAATTTAATTCAAAAGTGGAGAGTTTATTCAAATTCTAATTTATTCACAGATTAATCTGTTAACACTCACAATTGGTATTTCTTTACTTGGAAAGAGGTGTTCATGTTTTTTTTCAGGTTTCAATCCAGCTTTTTTTGCTTCTTCTAAAAAGTTTTCATATTCAATTATATACTGATCAGAGTATCCATGAGTTGCATCATATGCAGTCATAGAGTTTTTTCCCAAAGTTAGTTGTGTTTTTTGAGGATCTATTGAATGTAATTCAACAATTAACAATCCATATTTTTTTAAGTATGGTTTCCAGTTCAAAAAATGTTCATAAAGATTTTGACTTAAGATATTGTTTTGTATCCTTTTACCTCTATGGGCAAAACTACATTTAGAATCCGATAAAGAATTGTTTTTATTTTTTGGTTGTTTAAAAATTCTGTTGTGATCCAAGAATGATCTTACGTTTAATAAGTCTTCTAAATTAATATTGTATTCTGTCTTTATTCTTTCAGCTAATTCATTTGGGTTGCCTATATCACCAAATGCTGTGTTTGCCCAAATATCTGCATTCTTTATGTTTTCTTCTGTAACTTCAAGTGCTTTATAGTTAAAATCACTACCAATAATTACAAGGGGGTGTTTTTTTAATAATTCTCCTCTTTTAGTTTTGTAATAAATAAGATCAAATATGTGCTCAATTAATGAGCCATCACCACATCCAATATCAATAAATCCTTTTGGCTGTTTTTCAATTGGTTCATTGAATAAATTAATTATTATTTCATCTACTTTTTTAAAGTATGATTTATGGGCGCCTCCACTTCCCCAAACATTCATTTTTCTATCAACATGTATCTCAGGACTATTTTCTTCTTTTTCCCAAAGAACATTTGGATTTTTAAAGATCAATTCATCAAGTTTTTTGAAAGTAGGTAGATATGAAACAGTTACACCATATGCAGTTGCTCTTTGAAACAAAAATCTGCCAAACTCAGTAACTTTGAATTTACTATCTAAAATATCTAATCTTAAAAAAAGAAAATTTAAAAAATTAATACACTCCTCTTGAATTTTTATTTCATTAAGACTTTTGATTGGCAAAAGATGATTTCTAGATAATGAAACTAAAATGGGCCCTAAAATGACTCCATCTATATGTTTTTCAAGATTTAAATGATTTTTCTTTTTTTTTATATTTTCTCTTTCAATCCCATATTTTTTAATTAGTTCAAAGTTTTCTTGTAATATCTTCGATTGGTTTTTTTCTGATAAAAATATTTTATTGTAGTTTATGTTTAAATTAAAATATGGTTCAATTATTTTGTAGGTGTTAAATATTTCTAAAAGATCATAAGTTTTTTTTGATTCAAAAAATATTTCATCTCCTTCAAAATACTGATTTAGCCAACCTTGACAACACATAAGTCTAAGTGCAACATTTAAATATCCTTCGTTTGCGCCAAATTTTTTAGTTAATTTAGAAAGACTTATTTTTTTTCCGTTAATTTCTTTTAATACATTTCTTTTCCCCAATGCAATAATTGTTGGTACTAATGCAATTCCATCAAGGTGATAGAAAATATATGATCTCATTTCTGCTTTACTTGTATTCATTGTTTAAAATGTGTTTGCAAATCTAATATTTTCACTAATTTTATCAAATGAAAAACTGTCAATATATATTTTTTCTTTGTTTATTTATTTCTTGTACAAATGATTTAACTACTTTTTCAGCATGTGATTCTCCTAAATTTATTGATTGTTGTGATGGAGGTGAATTCTCTGTTTTAACTTTTAATAGATCTGAGACAACTTCTCTTAACAGTGCTCTTAGAGTTATTCAAGAAACAAACCCTGATATTGTAGGTTTACAAGAGTCATTTGGATTTGGTTTAGATATTGCTACAAGTTTAGGTTATTGTTATTACGGTTATGAAGAATCAAGTATTGCTTTTTTATCAAAATATGAAATGGAGTTTATTAATGATAATTATATTAAAATTTATATAAATGATAAGAATATTATTAATTTCTTTAATGTTCACTATGAAAATAGCTCATATCAACCTCATCAAATTAGAGACGGTCAATTAACAACAGTTTGGGAAATAGAACATGAGGCTGAGGAAACAAGAAGAGAAGATTTTCAAAAATTGCTCACTGATTTGCAACCCCTAATTAAAGACGAAAAAATAATTGTAGTAGGAGGGGTCAATGAACCATCTCATCTCGATTGGAACATAGAGGCAGCTAACTTAGGTTTAAATTTTGGATTAGAAGTTGATTGGCCAATTTCAAAAAATTTGCAATTAATTGGATTAAAAGATGTATATCGAAATATTCACCCGAATTCAATTCAATTTCCTGGTTATACTTGGACAACTAATAGTTCTGATGATGAAATTCATGATAGAATTGATTATATATATTATTCTGGAAATTTGCAACCAAAGAGTACATCATTAATTGGTCCAGATTATTTATCTGATATAGTTTTAGATTTTTACGATTCAGATCATCGAGCAATTTTAGTTAATTTCAGCTTTCAATAATTTTTTTTATTTCTCCTACATTTTTCACTACAGTATTTAACATCTTTCCAGTTTTTTTTCCATTTTTTTCTCCAACTAAATGGTAATCTACAAACTATACAAAATTTAAAATCTAAATTTTTTTTCATTTTTATTTATTATAAAAGTTACTCATAACTAATGCATGTGGAAGCGTAATTACTGATACTATGATTAAAATAACCATGGGTAATGAAATATTTATATAGTTATTGAATGATGCATAGCATATTAAAAAAGTAAAAAAATATGCAGCAATGGAGTGTGGGATTAGTAGTTTAATAAAGCTTAAAAAGTTAATATTTTTTTTTATTTTTTTTAAATATATAAATTCATGATATAGGGATCTAAAGGAGTGAATAAAAACAAAATAAAGAGTAAAGCCAATGATAATTGGAAATAAATAAAATGTAATAAAAATTAAAAAGTATTGAAATATTTCAGAAAACATATCTTCA
>Ga0160423_10003100_pt1 | contig 13860 bp, 11 predicted proteins | sample CRUFie14St8metaG_FD_108191 | JGI IMG/M metagenome (GOLD analysis project Ga0160423, IMG submission 108191) | Marine microbial communities from the Costa Rica Dome - CRUD Field 142mm St8 metaG | ecosystem: Environmental > Aquatic > Marine > Oceanic > Photic zone | place: Costa Rica: the Eastern...
CCCCGCCTGGACGTCACGGACGGTTTCGAGGAGTACGAGGGCGGTTTCGACCCGGATGAGGAGGCCTACGCGTACTCTTTGGGGTTCCTCGCGATTCCAGGAGTCGCGATGGCGGCCCTGAGCTTCCTCGTGCCCTTCTTCTTCTTCCTGTTCAGGGTGCTGTGCTGCTCGTGGCGCAGGGGGTGCTGGCCGACCGCCAAGCACAAATCCAAGTCCATCATGTCGTCCCAGTTCACCACCCTCATCCTGTGCCTCATGGTCTTCGCCGGGTCGGCCATCATTTACGTGTACGGGGCCGAGGCCACCGCCGCGGTCGACGACTTTTGCGACTCTCTGGTGCGCAACACCAAAATAGTGATCGCAGACTTCGTCAGGGTCAGCGACGGGCTCGTGGCGTCCTCCATCAAGCTTGGCACCGAGGACTCCATCTCCGTGGTCGTTGACCTCACCGCGGACGCCGTGAAATTGCAGAAGGACGTGGACGATTTTCAGGGAAATCTCAAGGACATCTTCGAGATTGTTGACCTGGCCTTCCTGATTGCCGCGGGCGTCTTCCTCTTCGTGGGCCTCGTCACCCTCATCTCCGTTGGGTGCAAGTGGAGATCCGTCGTCATCATCATCACCCTATCGATGCCCCTGATCGGGATGATCTCCTGGGTCTCGGTGGGCGCCGCATTTCCAATGACCGCGCTCTTCGCCGACTCCTGCAACGAGATGCTCGTGTACCAGGCCACGCCTGACAACTCGACCATTACGGATTACATCCCCTGCCCAGACAGAAACACCTCCGCGGAGGCCCTCGAGTCAGCCTACGAGAACCTCAACGATTTCGCCCTGGAGATCAATAAGGAGGTCAAGAAGGCCAACGACGCCACCCAGGCCGCCCTGAACGCGTGCTTGGGCGTCTCCAACGCGGTGTGCGATCAGGTCAGGTCCTCGGCCGTGACTGTTGACGAGATGTGTGTTCCTTACGTGAATTGCACTGCCAACCCTCTCGCCTCCGTGTGTGTTGCGAAGCCCGACCGGCTCACCATATACGCCAAGTCTGTCTGCCCTTATCCATCGGCTGAGAACAAGATAAGGCTGGCGGACTTCACCGAGACCTACTCTGTGCTGGCCTGCGCTAACGACGACGTAGTTGGCTGCCGCAATGCCGGGAGGCCCATCACGAGAGCCGACTTCTTGAGGATGGAAATGCTCGCGGAGGGCGCCGTGGATCTCATGGCGATCTTGCCGGACACCGAGAGCCTGATCACTTGCAGGTTCGTCCAGAGGACCTTGAAGGACCTGACGGAGAACTACTGCGCCGATTGCGTTGACGCCCTCGACATGTTGTGGATCGGGTTTGCTCTTGTCGGAGCGGGCTTCTTCGTCAGCTGGTTCGTCCTGATTACTTCACAAGCCCACATGGGCAAGGGAGGGGAGGTTGAGGGGCAGGCCTTCGGCCTCGAGATGGTGCCACCCAGGTGAGAAAAAGGCGACTCAAGCAAAATCAAGCAAAAAAATGTGAAAAAGAAAACAATGTTTTTCCCTCCCCCCCTCTCTCTCCTAGGTCCACCCCCCTCAGGACCTCATCACGACCTGCGTGGAGCAGTGCAGTGCTCCGTACATTGCCGTGATCGCCGAGTAGGGCAGGAACTCCATTGTTCCCGAGAAGTGCTTGCTCCTGCAGATCTTCCTCGCGGTGGGGGCATGACAGCTCAGTATGCAGCTTTCCCCAAGGTTTACGACATTGCAGGCGTACTGGAGCTGCTCATCCCCCGTCACGGTGATAATGTTGTACCCCTGGTCCCTAAGGTAGCTCGAGAACTCGACGTTTTCTCTGGATTTTGTGTACGCGCCGTCATCTCCCCTCGTGTATTCGTCCACAAGCCTTCTCGTTGGGGACTCCTCGCCCATCATGTCCTCCAGCATCAGCACGCAGTCCTGAGATAAGATGCTGAAGACACAGTCCAGGTGCATCCTGTCCTGGTCCTTCTCGTAGAGGTCTTTCACGATGGCAACCCTCCTCGTGCCAAAGTAGTCCTTCTCCATGAGCTGCTCACAACAACGGAGGACAAAGTAGAATTAGGGAAGAGCAGTGTGTCGTCAGTACAATGCCGCCGGCTCGCCACGACCGATCGTGTCCTTCGCGACCGGGTTACCCCACCTGAAAGACCGCGAGCTCGTTGGACCGCAGCCCCACTCCAACAAAGCACAGGTCCTCTCCCGCGGGGAAGAAGTCCCCTCCCTCCAAGTACCCCGGTGGGTCGACCTGGCCGAGGACCGTGATCCCGAGCTTCTGGAAGCAGAAGCGCATGACCTTGATCTCGTGCTGCCGCTGGGAGGACCTCAAGGAGGCCATCACGACCCCCTTCGCGGTGGTGATCTGCTGGTCCCTCGTGAAGATCAAGTTGGTCAAGGGCTCGAACTCGTAGCTCGCAGTGAACCCCGTGTCCCTGTAGCTCGGCTTCACCGTCACCGTAGGTTTGGTCAAGATCACGTCGATGAGCTGGTCGGCGGACATGTTCTCCAGCACCAGGCGCTTGTAAGAGTCCGACACGTGCTCCTTGAGGTTCTCCTCGAGCTTGCCGCGGGAAGTTGGGGTCTTGTCGCCTGGCCCGGCGTCGCCCTGGTAGGTCAAGAATCCCATCGCGAGGTCCTCGAGGTCCAGCCGGCACCTCAAATTATTGTCCAAACCGTGACGCAGGATCTCCCGCACGGTAAGCACCTTGATTCCACGCTTGCGAAGCGTGTCACGAAACGTCGCGTGCTCCGAAACGGAGGCCTCCAGGTTGACGAAGCGCTCGTACAAGGCCGCCGCGGGGTGGAGGGCGCCCATCTGCTTCTGAAGGCCGGGCTCGCAAACCACAACCACCCTTGCCGGGTGGTCCTCATGAACTTGGCAGCTCTTAAGCGCGAGGTCGCCGTCATTCTCGTGAGGGCTCAAGAGCTCCGCGGCCTGGGCGTAGGGGACGGACTCGACCCCCTTTGCCACCGCGGCGACGTCCAGCGCCGAGTTCGATCGGGCCTTCGCGGTCCTCATGTTCAGCTCGCGCCCCATCTCCATGGCCCTAGCCCGCCCCGAAAGTGTCACCGCGCCCTCCCCCCCCTCCCGCCGCTGCTCCGCCAGTGTGGTGACGCGTTATACTTGCCTGGGAGCTGAGCTGGAGGGTTGAGAAAAAAAACCGAGTCACGCCGGCCCAAAAAATTTTTCGATCTCTAAAAAAAAAAAATCGTTTGGGGACGTTTCAGATAAGAAAGAGAAGAAGAGTAACGCTCGTACTTCACCGACGACGCGACGACGGGAAGCCTCATCGATTTGGCTCGCAACTCTCAGCGGCGGAACCAGAACTACTCTCGACCTCGATGGTGCTTTCGGACGACGGTCTCGTCTCGAGGACCTTTACCGCCGCCGAGGTGCTTCGCCTCGTTCTGGCAGGCTCCGAGGATGCGAACGCGGGGAGGTGGTTCTCGACCGCCTCGACGGAGACGCGCTCGAAGCTGGCGGAGGCCTACGCTTTGGAGCCCTACCCATCGGACCAGCAGATGGACAAGCTGGCGAGGGCCCTAAGGGCGCCCTCCAAGGCCTGCGTCCGGACCTTCTACCAGTCGATGCACCTGAAAGCGATGGAACTGTGTGGCCACGGCTGAGAACGAGCCCCGAACCAAAAGAGACTGTAAATCGGAGCTACACGTCAATCATCACCATCGTTATCGTCGTCGTCGTCGTCGTCGCACAAGCTCGGGGACAAGAGTGCTCCTTCTAATTCTATACCCGCGCCATCTCCCCTCCCTTGGGGCCCGGCTCTCGGCTAAGCCTGAGCAGCTTCCTGGCGGCCAGGAAGTTGTGCAGGACCAGAGGGGCGAAGACGAGGAAGAGGAGGCAGATCGAGGCGATGGCGATGTCCTCAACCGTCGTCTTCACGTGGTCCTCGTCCAGGTGCGCCTCCATCTTGGCGTCCAGCGACTTCATGGCCGCCATCTCCGCTCTCATCGTGCTCATCTCCCGTTCCATCTCGTTCATGTCGAGGGTCATCTTGGCCATCATCGCGTGGTCGCTCATCATCATCGCGTGGTCCTTCTCCAGCTCCGTCACGTTCCGCGTGAGCGCCTCGATCTCGGCGTGGCTTGCCTGCAACGCCTCGAGGTCCTCCGCAAAGTTAGTGCGCTGGTACTCGCCGTAGCTCCTCCTCTTCTCGCTCAGGACCTCGTCTCCTGCGCCCACGTACTTTTGCGTCTCCGCCTTGAGCTCCAGCACCCAGTCCTGCCCGGAAACCACGAGCTCGTTTTCCAGGGTGTCGTTATTGTACGTCAGCAGGTGCTCTGGCAGCTTTGTGAACCCGAACTCAGAGAGCATGCCCTGGCCCGCCTGGGAGAGCACAAACTTCAAAAAGGCCTTGAGCAGCGGGCCGCTCTCCTGAAACGCGGTGGAGTCCTTGTCCACGTAGAAGTAGCTCAGCGAGGTGATCGGCCACGTGGCGTTGCCATCGAGGTTGTACAGGTTCACGGCGCTCCAGTCCGCGCTGGGCGAGGACGGGATGACGCTCTCCTTCAGCGCCTCGTCTGCGGTCGCGCTGATGTCGGCTTCCTTAGAGTTCAGGTAGAATCCGGCCTTGTTCCGGAGCTGGATCTCGCTCAGGCCCACCGAGTGGCCGAAACCGGAGTCCAGGTAGGAGATGGAGTAAGGGTTGGCCGCGAGGTAGGAGGAAACACCACCGGAGCCCTGAGCGGACACAGCCCCATCTGGCCAAGCAACGGTCTTGCCGAAACCGATCTTCCAGTCCGAGGGGCAGGCCAGGTCGAGGTACTGCGTGGCACCGTTGGTGGAGCTGCTGCCGAGCGCGCGGTGCACCACCGTGATGTTCTGGCCCACTACTCCAGGGGACACGGCCACCAGATTGGGGTTCTCCGCCAAGATCTCCGCGTCGTCCCACGTGGTGATCTCCCTCTGCAGGATCTTCGCCAGCAGGCAGGACGTGAGGTTGAGACCCTTGGCGTGCGTCATGTCCACGTCGGGGATGGAGTGAAAGAAGGACACCGCTCCAATGCAGAACGGCACGTGGAGCATGGTCCTGCCGTTGGCCGTCAGAGTGTCGTAGTTCTCCTTCGTCATGGGCACGTCTCCCGACCCGAAATGGTTGTAGGACTTGTACGAGTTAGAGGCCTGGCCCACGAACTCGGCCTGACCCGTACCGGACCCCACGGCCCGATACGTCGTCCTGATCGGGGCGCGGGACCTCTCGTCAAGCAAGTCCATGACCTGCCACAGATACCTCGAGGGCTGGGGTTTGGAAAGGGAGGGGGCGACGAGTCAGTTCTCAAAGGTCAAAGATCCTCGCCCCTCGAATCGTCTCCCGCGCGGGCGGCGGCGCTGGGGTTGTGTAAGTGTGAGTGTCTTGCCGTACGTTTGTCGTCCCACTCCCGTGCAACTGAGTGACTTGAGCATTCTGGCTCCACGCGCCTTGCAAGCCGCCGAGGGCGATCAAGGCGACGAGGGCCATCGGCAGCACCGAGCGCTTCGACCTGGTCATCCTTCCCTTCACAGATTGACCTGCGCTTCGTCTACCTGCCATCGCCGACGATGAGATGGCGACGTTCTGATGAGGATGGCTGGCAACACTTTATAGGCCATCTGCATCCCGGAGGAAGGCCTCCAAGGTGCCATCTTGGACATCTTGGAAATCTTTGATTTTTCTGGCCCATTGATTGATGATTTTCTCCAAACCAGGCCTGCTCCCCTGGGTGGTGTTGGTTTAACAAGGGATTTACGCTTTAGGCGCTTTGACTTTTTTTTGCTGTGCTCCTCTCACACCTCTTCCCCCCGCGCCAACGCCTGTTTACCACTCTAGTTTCCCCTGTCCTGGGAAAGGTTGCCCCGGCCGGGCAACAGCTTGAGCTTCCCAAGCAAGAGGACCCAGGGGCCGGCCAGGACTCACCAGGAGTCGAGTCAGCCAAGACGGCATCTTTCGTTGTTGGCCTCAGCCTTCGGAGGACCCCGGGGCGTCCAGGCAAAGGAGGCTTAACCTAGAGCGCCGAGGTCGAGAGTTGCAGAGAGTTGACGCCCGCCCTTAGAGCGGACAATGGGCAGGTAGTTCCTCTGATTGAACTGAAGTCTCTGAAGTCGAATTCATCTCGACTGTTGTGTTGCCGAATTTGAGGCAAGAGAAGCGGGAGTCAAAGGAACAGGAAGGTCGCCATGGCGAACACGGAGACGAAGCCCAACGCCTCGCCGCGCTACAAGTCGCAGCACCTGAACACAATTAGGAGCATGCACATGATTCAAGAGCTCCAGTCGTACATCGAGAACTTGGAGAACCTGGCGCAGCAGCAGAAGGAGGAGATCCACAGGGTGAATGAGCAGAACAAGGTGTGGAAGAGGCAGACCAAGAACCCAGCGGTGCGCTCCAGGCTCGGGGAGGAGTTCGCCGGGGACGGGACGGACCTCCCGCCCAAGCTGCGGGCGATCATTGAGGACAACAGGGTTCTCAGGGACCGCGCGAAGAAATACAAGGAGGAGGCCTCCAAGACGAAGAAGACGGTGGACACCCAGGAGAAGCAGCTTTTGAAGCTCAAGGACAAGGTCGCAGGGCTGAACGAGAAGCTTGCTGCTCTGACCAAGTCCCACGGGGACTCTTTGACCGCGGAGCAGCTCCAGGAGAAGCTGGAGAAGCAGGAGAGGTCCATGAGGGACTTCGAGCACCGCGTCGAGGTCCTAACCAAGTCCAAGGAGACCGAGGGGAAGAAGTTTAGGCACAGCCTGAACGCGGCGAACAAGAAGGTCCGGGAGAGGGACGACCAAATAGCCAAGCTGCAGCTGGAGATCGAGAACAAGGACAAGGAGGTGAGGGCCAAGAGCCTGGAGTGCAAGGCGGTTCAGAGGAAGCTCACGGAGCAGAAGAGCCTGACGCTCACGCTTAGGAAGAACGCCGAGGCCATGAGGACGGCCAAGGAGGGAGAGACGAACACTGCGGCTAACTCTGCTGCTGAGGAGGGCGGCGATGTTCCCGACGGGAGCGTCAAGTTCGTGATCAACGTTGTGTCGGGGGAGGGGGAGGTCTCCGCCGGCGGGTCTCCGTCCAAAAAGGGCGGGATGTCGACGGACGACGCCGCGACCATCGTTCAGTCCAAGTACCGTGGCTACCAGGCCAGGAAGTCAACGACAAAGATGAAGGAGGAGAGGGAGGAGGCTGCGACGAAGATCCAGGCGGTGCACAGGGGGAGGATGGCCAGGAGGCAGTCCCAGCAGGAGCGGGAGATCAGGTTGAAGGAGGCTGAGGGAGGCCAGGGAGAGGGCGAGCCAAAGAGGCAAGCTGACATCAAGGAGGAGGAGGCCGCCATCAAAATCCAGAGCAAGGCCCGCGGCATGCTCGCGAAAAAGAAGGTAGAGCAGAAGAAGCAGGAGAAGGCCGCAGAGGTCATGCCGGAGTCCCCAGAGCAGACTGTGGTGAGCAAGGCCCCAAAGGCCACGTAACTTTTGTTATTGAAAAAAAAGTTGCAGTACAAATTCGCCCTCTCCGTCACGTGGAAATGGAGCAGCTGAGGTAGCTCAGGCTCGAAACCCTCGGCATCGATGCCACGGTGCTCATCGCCTCGCTCTTCCTCCGCCGCCGGCCCTCCTGCTCCGCCTCTCCCGCGTCCGGCTCCGGCGACTGGGGGAGCGCCTGGCTTAGGATGTTAAAGGTCGCACTCCTGGGCATCTTGGATATGCTGTCCTGGACAAGCGCCACGAGGTCCTGGTGCGACCTGGAGATGATGGTGCTGGCCCTTGACAGCAGCCTGTGGTGCGCCCTCCTCATGAGATGGACGTCTAGCTTGACAAACTTCCTGTCGTAGGTCACCAGACCATTGGACTCCCTCTCCACGTCGCTGAACTGGGTGTAGACCGCCGCGCTCAGCCCGGACTTGGACAGCCCGTTGAGCTTGTCCAGCATCGAAAGGTAGTCCTGCGCGAGGGAGTCCAAGTTCTCTGACTGGCCGTATCCCCACTCCACGAAGGTGGCGTAGGCATCCTCTTCCGAGGTCGACGAGGACGACGAGGAGGCGACCTCCTCTCCCTCCCCCTCCCTCTGGGTCTCGGTCTGTGCGGTCCAAGAGTGCTGCTCGAGTGTATGGCCCAGGCCACCGAACTCGCCGAGCACGGCGACCCTCTTGTCGTCCAGGGGGGGCATCTCCGGCTCCGGATACACGTGCCTGTCGATGGCGGAGCCCACCCCAAAGTCGTTCCCGCCACTGAGCCACACGAGTCTCGACCTGTCGTAATGCTCCAGCCAGGTGACCACCTCGACGGAGTTGTACTGACCCCAGGCCTCGTTGAAGGGGACCCACACCGCGATGCAAGGATGGTTGTACAGGGCGTCCACGCAGCTCGAGAGCTCGTCCTCAAAGATCTTGGCGAAGAGCGGGTCGAGGGGGTTCTCGCTGTAGTCCTTCTCCCCGTTGGGAGCCCACTCGGCGGGCATCGACCCGTTTGGCATGTCCTGCCACACAAGCATGCCAATCTTGTCGCAGTGGTAGTACCACCTCTGCGGCTCGACCTTCACGTGCTTCCTGATCATGTTAAAACCCATGTTCTTGCACAGCTGGATGTCCCACCTCAGGGCTTCGTCGCTTGCCGGGGTGTAGAGGCCATCCGGCCACCAGCCCTGGTCTAGGATCCCGTACTGGAACAAGTTCTTGTTGTTCAGCTGCAGCCTCTTCACACCGTTCACGTCCTCACCCACCGAGATCTTCCTCATCGCGGTGTACGACCGCACCACGTCCACGTGGTTGTTCGAGCTCTTCGGGATGATCGAGTCGTGCAGGTAGATCTCGACGTCGTACAAGTGCGGGGTGCTGGGAGTCCAAAGCTTGGTCTTGTGGCTCTCGCTCAGCTTCACCTCCACCGGGTAGTGCGTAGACCCGGACGCGAACCCCACGACCTCCCCCTGGAAGGTCACCCTGACGAAGAGCCCGTGGTTCCTCTTGAAGACCTCCTGGCGGACGCTGGCCGTGACCGTCACCGTGTTGGCGTCCACGTTAGGAATGATCCTGCACTTGTGGATGTAGGCCTCCTTGGGCACAGACTCGAGCCAAACGGTCTGCCAGATGCCGCTGTTCGGGGTGTACCACATCCCGAGCGGCGCGACCACGCGCTTGCTCGTGAAGGGGTCGCTGCACTGCTTTCCCCGCGGCTGGATGCCCTCGTCCGTTGGATCGTAGACCCTGACCACGACCTCCTGCTGAGCGGTGCCAGAGTGGTTCAGGAACCTGGTGATGTCGAACTCGAAGGGGTCGTAGCCCCCGGAGTGCTCCCCCACGGCCTGGCCGTTGATGAAGATGATCGCCTGCCAGTCCACGGCGCCGAAGTGCAGCAGCAGCCGGGACGTCTTCCTCGAAAAGTTTTTCGGCAGGCTGAACGTGCGCCGGTACCACAAGAAGTCGTCCTTCGTGATGCGGCGCTCCACCCCGGACAGCGCGCTCTCGATCGGGAAGGGCACGAGGATGTCACCGTCGAACTTTCGAGGAGGCGACCCCTTCTCGATGCGCTTCACGGCGTACTGCCAGAACCCGTTCAGGCAGACCCAGTCTTCCTCGTCCCTCACCATGGCCGGCCGCGGGTACTCCGCGTGGGGGAGGCCCTCCTCCACATCCAGGCGCTCCCCCCACGTCGTCAGCAGACGCTGCTGCTGCTTGGTCGGGGGTTGGTCCTGGCAGCAGCCCCGGACCTTTTGCCTCCAAGTCTCACACTTCTCCTCAAAGGAGGTCTCGTCCTCCTCGTCCACTTTCTCAAGGTCCCCCCTCGGAACGACGAAGACCTTCTTGTCCCGCTCGTTCGCCTCCGAAGACGGGTGGAGGCACATGGCGCACACAAAGGCTGCAATGCGTCAGCACCCGAGGCTGCCACTGGGTGTGCACAGTTTTCGTTTGAGTGTCGGCTAGCGATGAGCAAGCGAAAAGACAAGAAAGAGACGCCGCGTCCGCGCGCGAACGGGCCGAACGGGCCGAATGCCGAGTGCGAGGCAAGGTCCCGCGCACAGTCTTCGACGGGAGGGTTCGGAGGGTCACGGGGGCGGCGGGCGGCGGTCAGGCGAAGCGCAAGTGATTGGCCTCAATCTCAATCTTTGAGTTTTTTTTTTTCCTGCGCTCGGATGAACTGATGAACTGCCGCGTCAGCCAGTTCAGGATGCCACAGGGCCCCAGAATCGTGAATTTTCGCCCACGAAAAAGTGCATTTTTCATCTTATCGTCAGAGATCTCCAGTCCATGGCTGGAGAAACTCAACGAAAAACAAGTAAAAACGTTTTTGTGCAAAATCGGCAGATCCGAGCAGGATCCGACCTCCTCCCCAAGGCCGTTCCTCCCAAGACGAGGTCCTTCTCGGTTCCAGCCGAGCGATGAAAATGAAAGGCGTGGGCCCGAGACCCTGCGAAGTCGTCCTCCGAAAAAATCCTGTGAAGAGCGGGGAGAAGGGGCGGCACAGGAGACGAGGACGAGGACGCCGAAAAAAAAAAAAAAAATCTTTTTCCCCCATAAGTTAATACTCCTCCACACTACTAAACCTCGACACTCGACGACGGCTCGTCCGTGATCCAGCCCTTCACCACCGACTCGATCAATCTCCTGGCAAAGACCACGCTCTGCTGGTCCGTCGGCTCGACGGGGTGGGTCCACGCGTGGTGGCTCGCCCCAGAGACCATCAGCGTCCTCTGGCCATCGTTGTTCGTGTGCAGCACCCCGGAGGCGTGCCAAGGGTCCACCTCGCCGTTCAAGAAGAAGACGTTGGTGGCATTGTAGTCCCAGCCGCCGTAGAAGGCGTTGGAGGCCGCCACGGAGGCCGCGACCGAGGACCTGTCGATGCCAAAGGCCTTGTGGGGAGAGAGAGAGGGGGAGAAGAAAGTGAGAGCGTCAGCCTCAGCGTTGGGGCGCCCCACCCAAACCAAACCAAAAGAAGAGATCTCAAGACCTCTCTCCTTCTCTGTCTGCAGCTCACCTCCTCGCAGATCTCCAGGTAGCTCTCCACAGTGCTGACGTGCGGGCTTGTTGTGAAAGGGCAGAAGGTTCCCGGGTCGCAGGTTTGGTAGAAACCGAACTCCTTGCAGGTCTGATAGAACCAGCTCCTGTCCGAGTTGTCGGGCGACTTCATCGACTCGATCATCTCGTTCCAGCTGATGTCGAGGCACTCGTTGGAGCCCGCGGTGAGAGCGTTGTACAGTGCGAGGAGGCTCTTGTCCGGGTTGACAGGCTTTTCAAAAAGTTCGCAGATCTTCTCATAGTTGCAGTACTCGCCCTCGCAGCTCGGGTCGTTGGACTGGAGCGGGAACAGCCCCCAGAAGGACTCGAGGAACATCTTCTGGTTCATGGGGTCCGTGATGGAGGAGGTGTTCGTGGAGCAGACGTTGTAGGTGTTGGCGAGCTCCTGGATCATGTTGGGCTGGCCGGACTGCAAGATGTAGCCCAAGTTAGAGAAGGCCAACTTGATGTTCTTCAGGCAAGAGAGCGAGCCGCCGACGTTCGCGACCGTCATGCTGAGAGCGACCACGTCGTTGTAGCCCTATCCGGAGAGAGAGAGTGTGAGAGTGAGAGACGTGTGTGAGACGTTGCTGATATGGAAGAGAGGGGGTGAAGAGAGAGGGTCGCGGCATTGATTTCGCAGCGGGCGCCGCCTCTCACCTGCATGTTGACCACGGCCTCGACGGGGGCGGAGCTGGAGACGGACGCGTGGAAGAGGTCTGGGTAAAGTTCCCTGGCCCAGGCGGCCATCATGCCCGGGTAGCTCCCGCCGAAGGTGACCCACTTGGCGCTCTCGTGAAGCCCTCCGGTCACATTCGTGATGTGGTTCCTGAACAGGCGGAGGTCCTCCTGCGCTTGCCTGCTGCCGTGGACCTCGAGCGATTCAGTCGAAAAGTCTGGCCTCGGCATGGACTTTCCGTAGAACCGGTGCTCCACCGCGACGACCAGGGCGCCGAACTTCTCGGCGAGGTGGATCATCCACGCGCAGTGCGGGCCGCCGGTCACCACGACAGTCGGCTGGAACGCGGGCCCCTCGCCGCCCACGCAGAGAAAGACAACCTGCCCGTAGTCCGAGGGCGCGTAGGGCTCGAAAAAGGTGTCGTTCACGAAGTAGCGCTGGCTCCAAGTCTCGTCCGAGTCCCCAAAATGGTCCACGATCTGCTCGGTGAACCACTGCTCCGGCGGCAGGTCCTCGGCCTCCGATACGTCGAGGCCGGCGGGCTGCCGGGTCCCGCTGACTTGGTCCCTGACGAACCCCACGTCCTGCGAGAGGCTAAAAGCGGATGCGCCGCGAAGGCAGGCCGCCATAGCGAGGAGGGCCGCCGCGAGGAGGGCCGCCGACCTCGTCCCGATCCTGATCGACATGGTTACCAAACCGAACGCGCGCCTATGCCCGTGCCTTCCGCTCTACGCCGCGAACCGACGAGTGCGTTTGCAGGCCGGCAGCCTTGCAAAGAACGCTTTGACGCTTTTCCGATGCGAGACGTTATTTTTTCCAGGGAGCAGCAGAGCGAGGTCGAGGTCTCCTAGGAGAGTACTCAGGGCGGCGAGGTAGGTGGCGAAGAGAGCGGAGTGGCGGCGAGCGCTCCGCAACGCGCTCGCTTTTCGTGATTGGCCCTGAATCTTCTTACGGAAGGAAGGGAGAGAAGAGGACGAAACAAAGGCCACGCGAGAACAACGACAACGACATCAACATACATAACAACCAAGATGGCCGCTGTCTCCCAACAACTCAGCCCCGGCTGAACATCCAACGGTACAGGACGAGGAAGAAGATCACGAGGCCGACGACGTAGTACATGTACCGCCTGTGCCGGTTCTCCTTGAGGACCTTGTTGAAGTAGCTCGACACTTTGCCGACCATGCCCCGAGACTTGTCCATGTAGTTCCCCATGTTATCGAGCAGGGCTAGCCGTTGCGTTGCCGCGGAGTCGTGGAAGAAGGGTGTCAGAAGCGTGCCTCCAGTCAACGAGAGCAGGGGAAGGGGCGGGAAGGGCACGAGACGGTCGCTCACCTTGCTGCTGCTCCGCCTCCTCCTGTATGTCTATCGTGATGCGCTTAAGTGCCGCGGCCCTGTTCGCTATCTCGTCCACCGCCCTGTCGTTCTCGCGCTCCTCTTCGTATTGGTTGAACCCTCCGCCGCCCGAGGTCCCCGCCCCCCCGGAGGAAGTGCCCCCGAACAAACTTCTACGTTCGTTAGGCATCCTTCGAGCTGCCATGCGCTTTTTTTCCAAAAGAAAAAAGAAAAAAAAGAAAAGAGGCCTTTGCCGTCGGGTCTGTTCGATGCTTATCCGAGGCGTCGCGCTCGCGTCAACCCCCGCTCGCTCGCTCCCGGCCTCAACGCGACGTGCGGTTCGCTCGCGACCCTCGGGCTCTCCAGAATGCCCCTTGGCACCACCTGGAGAGCGAGACGAACGACGCGACGAACGGAAATTTCCGGTGAAATTTCCGGTTTTTTTTTTTTTTCGTTTCAGAGTACGAAAGAAGGGGAAAGTTGTGGCGTGCGATGTCTTGGGCCCAGCAAGACTGAATTAGCACTCTGTGCCCTTTTCGTATACTGCGGCATCTGCGCCACAGGAAAAGGATAGCCGATGAAGATCAGAATCCTCGGCGGCAGAAGAGCCCCAACGAGACAGAGTTGAACTACTTCAGAACGTTGTATGATTAAGATGATGTCGAAGACCTGTGCTAGCGTCACTCGCGCCTTCGGTGCCAGGGTTGCCCCAGCTCGCGGAAAGGCCGCTTCCGTCAGGATCCCAGCCCAGACTCTCGACGCTTCGAGATCGCTCCTCGCCGGCAGGAGGTTCGGGTCCAGGTCCGCCAACGTCGTTATGGCCGCCGTGCCAGCGAACCTGCCCAACGTCGACTTTAGGGTGAGGGTTAGGGACG
>Ga0160423_10003102_pt1 | contig 13855 bp, 8 predicted proteins | sample CRUFie14St8metaG_FD_108191 | JGI IMG/M metagenome (GOLD analysis project Ga0160423, IMG submission 108191) | Marine microbial communities from the Costa Rica Dome - CRUD Field 142mm St8 metaG | ecosystem: Environmental > Aquatic > Marine > Oceanic > Photic zone | place: Costa Rica: the Eastern...
GGAGCTCACCGCGTTGGAGGACGAGGAGAGGGCGATGGAGGCCCAAACCGCGGACCTGAACCAGCAGAAGGTCGTCCACCTGGAGCGCAGCCTCGCCGAGCTGTCGGCGAAGCTGAAGGACCTCTCGACCGCGGAGCTCGAATCCGAGCCCTACCCTCACGAGATGAAGTCGAACCACGTGTGGCAGCAGGCCACCAACGCGGCAAAGGCGAGGAGCCGGGGGCAGAGGGCGGCTGCCTTCGCCGGCCAGGCCAGGGCTGAGGCGAGGGTCAGCGCGCTTCAGAGGGAGCTCGACGCCCAGGTGAGGCGGAACCTCAGTCTGGAGAAGGAGGTCCAGGTGACGAGGTTCAGGTCCACCAGCACAGAGGAGAAGCTGGAGAGGGAGGGGCAGCACGTTCTCAGAATGAGCCAGGAACTCGAGGGAATCTCCAAGAAGTTCAGGGAGACCGAGGCGGACTCGCAGGTCTTCGGCAACTTCGTTGGCCGCGCGAGGGAGCTCGCGTCGAGCTTGCTGTCCGAGATTGAGCCCAGCGACATGGGAAGCGAGGAGGGGGATTCGGATTTGGAGGAGGACGATGGTTCTCAGGAGGGCGAGCTGGAGGCGGAGGGCTCCAAGGAGGGGGAGAGTAGGTACGCCTCGGCGCTCAACCTCCTCGCCACCGCCGTGAGGAAGTCCAAGGCGGCAATGCGCTACGCCAAGGCCTCAGCGAGGGCCCAGCTCCAGGCCAAGGAGGTCGCGCTGAGGGAGGCCCACGACGACAGGGAGCAGGGGAGGAAGCTCGTGAAGGAGCTGAGGGCGGCCAGGGCCTCCCTAGAGCTCGAGTGCGGCCAGCTCTCCGACAAGTGCGACGACCTCGAGTCCCTCCTGGCATCCTCCTCGACCTCCAAGGAGAGGTCGCTGGCGAAGGCCCAGAACGACCTCGAGAGGGCAAGGGAGGACGCGGACGACCTGGTGGCCAAGATGGAGGCCTTGCGGTCGGAGAGGGACGGCTTGGAGAGCGACGTCAGGTCTCTGGAGGCCGAGTGCAGGAGGACCGCGTCAGAGCTCGAGGTGGCGAGAGGGGAGGCCGCGGAGGGGCAGGCGGCCAGGAGGGAGGGGGAGGAGCTCAGGTCGAGGCTCGAGGAGAGCGAGCGTCTGAGGGAGGAGGCGGCGTCCCAGGCCGAGGGGAGGGCTGAGGTGGCGGAGACGGAGGTTGCCAGGCTTCACCAGGTGGTCGAGGAGGGCCGGAGGGAGATGAGGGCGCTGGAGTCCGCCAACGAGGACCTCAGGTTGGGAGCGGAGGAGGGGAGGAGAGAGGCCAGGGCGGTAAAGGAGGACGCCAGAAACCTGAGAAGGGCGAACGAGGAGCTCTCCAAGTCTCTGGAAGGCGTGAAGCGCAGGCTGGAGGGGTCCATTTTGGACAGCGCCGACAGGGAGAGGAGCACGCAGTCTCTGCGAAACCTGGCCGCGTCTCACGAGCACCAGATCAGGACTTTGGAGGAGGAGCTCCAGGCCAAGGATACCGAGCTTAAGACGAGGAGGTCGAGCGTCGCCGACCTGGAGGCCAAGGTTGTGAGGATGGAAAGGACCCACAGGTCGTCCATATCGGATCTCAACCTCGAGCTGGAAAACCTGAGGGTTGCCGATGGCACCTTCAGCGCGGAGCGCAGGGACCTTGAGATTGAGGTCTCCCGCCTGGCTTCCTCGCTGGAGCTCTGCAGGGCCGAGCTGGACCAGGAGCGGCAGCTGTGCTCCAAGCGCGGAGTGGAGGTTGAGAAGCTGAATGCGTACGTTACGGCAATGAAGGTTGAGGTGGAAAACCACATCGACGCGCTGAGCGAGAGCAACTCGACGAATGCCGACTTGAACGCCAGGCTGGAGTCCTCGAACAAGCGCGCCGAGGAGGCCAAGGACCGCCAGGAATCGGCAGACCGGTTGGTGGGGCAGCTGAGGGAGGAGCTTGGAGTCAAGTCCGAGCAAGTCAGGCTGCACGGGTCCTCCTGCCGCGACCTCCTTGTGCAGATCAAGGAGTCCGTCGCCCACGCCTTCGGCAGCGAGTTTCCTGGGGTCCTGGACTCCGTTGTGGTGGAGCCCGCGTCCAAAGATGAGTCCTTTGACTTTGACGCCAGCGCGTACGAGTCCATGCGCAGGCTTTGCTTGGAGGTGTTTCCCGTGCTCCGTGGTCACATGGACGAGGACAGGGAGAGCGTGAGGCAGCTGAGGGGCGACTTGGACAGGCTGACGGGCGAGCTCAAAGAGATCCTGGCCAGGGAAGCTGACCTCAAGTCCAAGCTTCGGGAGCTGAGGATGGATGGGGACAGGAGGAGGGGGGAGGCCCAGGCCGGCGACACGCTTAGGCGGGAGGTACGGGACCTGAAGGCCACCCTCGAGGGCTCCACCGCCAAGGCCGCCGCATTGGAGACCGACCGCCGCCGCCTGGAGTCGGAGCTCGCCAAGGTGAAGGAGGAGCTCGAGTCCTCCAGAAAGGATGCGAAGGAGCTGGGCCGCGTCCTTGGGGTGTTCAAAGAAGCTGAGGTCCACTTCTCGGACCAGTTCTCGCATGCGGAGAGGGCCTTGCGGGAGATCGAGCGGGCCGCCTCGGCTCTGGGCGACGATGACGGCGTAGACGGGGCCAGGCGCCGCGAGGAGGCGGACGCCCTGGCGGAGAGCATCGGGAGCCTGCGTGAGTCGTGCGCGTGGCAGCGGGACATCATCATCAGTAGGCGCGGGGAGGGGAAGGCGATTGCCCCGCCCGCGTTGGAGTGCCACGCCCTTCTGGACGTGCCCACCCCTGTCGGCTCCCGGTCCCACTCCAGGCCGCTGTGGCAGAAGCTGGCCACTCTCCCCTTCAGGATGCTCCCCGCGGTCGCCCTGATCGTTTCGAGCGCCAAGTCGGACGAGATCAGGCATAGCGCCCGCAGGCTCCTTGCCCAAAGACGCGGAAGAGGAGCCGCCGACAAGGAGCCGCCCGCCAAGCCAGCGAAAAGGCTGGAGCTTGGTGCAAAACCTTACGTCACCGCCGGAAGCAAGACGTTCGACTTTGACGTGCCCAGAAACGGCACGAGGGAGCTAAAGTCCATGTCGTGATCGTCCGCGAGGTGCTCTTTTATCGAGGCCAACCTCCCGCCTGCGTTGTAACGGTAGTTGTAACCTTTGTACTCCAAATTAATGCTGTGCTCATCACGATCAGGTCAGATCCGACCATTTTCGCCAGCAGTTGCTGAGGTGGCCAGTGGTGGCTGGCGGGGGGTCCAAAGGAAAGGAAACAATACAAACGCGGTGGGACCGGCGCCACACTTCGAAGGACTTCGCGCGAAGGTGAAACGAGGACATGGCTTCTAAGCTCGTTGGGGCGCTGCCCAAGGTCCTCGGCGTGGTTGGCGCGGGGCAGATGGGCTCCGGTATCGCCCAGCTGGCCGCGATGAACGGTTTTCGAGTGTTGCTGCAGGACGCGAACTCGGACGCGCTCGGTAGGGGGATGGAGGGCGTGAGCAAGTCCCTCTCTCGGTTCGTGAAGAAGGGTGCGCTGACGGAGGAGAAGGCCAAGGATTGCGTGGGCCTCATCACCCCCGTGAGGGAGCTCGCCCCTTTCGAGGAGGCCGACTTCGTCGTCGAGGCCGTGAGCGAGAGCGAGGACCTGAAGCGATCTATCTTCGGCGCTTTGGACGAGGTGACCCGCCCCGAGGCCATTCTGGCGTCGAACACGAGCTCGATCTCGATCACTAGGATCGCCATGGCCACGTCCCGGCCGCACCAGGTGGTGGGCATGCACTTCATGAACCCTCCCCCGATCATGAAGCTCGTGGAGCTCATCAAGGGGATGCAGACCTCTGAGGAGGCCTTTGCCCGCGCCGAGGGGCTGGCGGAGGCCCTGGGCAAGACGGTGTGCCGGTCCGAGGACCGGCCGGGGTTCATCGTGAACCGAGTGCTCATGCCGATGATCAACGAGGCCTTCTACACTCTGATGGAGGGCGTGGCCACCGCGGAGGACATTGACGTCGGCATGAAGCTTGGGACGAACCAGCCCATGGGGCCCCTCACCCTGGCGGACTTCATCGGTTTGGACACGTGCCTGGCGATCATGAGAGTGCTCCACGACGGCCTCGGGGATACCAAGTATCGTCCCTGCCCTCTGCTGGTGCAGTACGTGGATGCGGGATGGCACGGCAGGAAGACGGGTAGGGGTGTCTACCAGTACCAGTAGGTAGGGAGAGGGGGAGATGCGGGTGGTTCAGGAGACAATGGCGGACGCCAGGCCGCCTCGAGGAACCTCGGACGGAAGGAAGGGAGGAGGAAACGAGCGAGCGCGTTCTCGACCGTATGAAAAATTGTTATACACACAAGCTGAGAGGTTCAACAACAAAGAGAATGAACAAATCATCAAAAGAGTTTGGGGCGCTTTTTGGACTCGCGGAGAGGTGCAGCGGTGTAGAATCAGCGGTCCTCGGACTTCAACCGCCCCCACTGCGACGCGATGAGAACCATGGAAAGCCCGGTGATCGCGAAGCAGGCGGCGAGGGGGATGAGACCGGTGTGCGATTGCGTTGCGCTGTACACGTACCCCGCGATCGTTGGTGCGATGATCCTGCCTGCGGAGCCCGCAGAGGCCAGGTTTCCCATCCACAGGCCCTGCTGCTCCTTGGACAGGACCTTGGAGAGCGCGGAGACCACCACGGCTTTGAGCGGCCGGGGGGGGAGGGGGGGAGCGAGGTCGCGGCGCACGTCAGCAGAAGATCTCCAGCAGAATCGAGATTGTTGGCATTGGAATTGGGAGAGGACTCACTCTGTGCGAGAGGGTAGCCGATGCCCCAGATGGCGGCGAGGCCCGCCTCGAACCGCATGAGAGACATTTCTCTGCCTAAACCCTCCCCGTCCCTCGGGTCGAGGGTGAGGCCCAGCCCTGCGAGGATGAAGGAAAGGCCCAACAGCAGCGTAACGCGGTCCTGGAAGTGGCCGCTGAGGTAGTAGACCCCAGCAAAGACCACGAGGCCGCCCAAGCCGATGGCAGTGAATGTCTCCGACACGCGGAAGGGCGCACCGTCCGCCATCCACACGGCCTCGTCCATCGACCCCGTGTACAGGTAGGATATGATGTAGGTGGACAGGGTCTCTAGGGTGGCCAGGATGGCCCTGACGGTGAAGTTGAGCAGAACGAAGATGGCAACGATCCCAGGGACGGCGAGCAGCCTCTTGAGAGACGAGGGGTCACCCTCGCCGCCCACTGGGCTCGCCCCCCCGGGCTCCACGTCCCCCACCGGGCTCGCCCCCCCGGACCGAGACTTCTCCAGCTGCATCAGATACGGGTGAGAGGAGTTGTGGTACTTTGTTGACCCGAGCATTGCTGGCCCAGGCTCTGGGCCCTTGGTGTGTCCGGACTCCGAGTCGAAGAGCGTGTTGGGCACGGCGAGCAAGAAAGCGATGCCAACGACGTAGGAAACGACGAGGACGAAGCCGGGGAGGTTGTACTTTGTCAAGCTCAGGCTCTCCACCCCTTGAAAGTCGATCATGCTGATGAAGGCAGTGAGGGTGAAACCGGCATACTGGAGGGCGCAGAGCACCGCGATATACGGCCCCCTCTCGGCCTTGCTGGTTTGCTTGGCGATGTAGGCCCTCCCAACGCCCAGGATGGACGCACCGAACCCCAGGATGGTCCTGGATGCCACAATCGCCACCGCCGGGTTGACGTACTTTTTTCAGCGTCGTGGGGAGAACAGAGAGAGAGAGAGGGGGGAGGGTCAGATGCGCGTCTACGCGTGTGTGTGTGTGTGGGGGGGGATAGTCCTTAGGTCCCGGGCTCGAACCTTGCAGATGCACCCCACGTAGGTGGCGTAGGTGTACAGTAGGTTGCACGCCGCGCACACCACCATGGAAAACAGCACGACCTCCCCGGTGTTCCTCTTGTCCATCCAGTAGCCGTAGATCGGGGCGGCGAGCAGCCTGCCGGCGCTGAAGCCCGCGTTCGCGATCCCAACGGCCTTGGAGGTGCCGCCGAATTTGCCGAGGTAGCCCTGGAGTGTGGGCAGCACAAGACCCCTGTTGCCGTCGCCCACGAGGACGAGGTAGCAGATGAAAACCATCGAGGCGCGGCGCTTCCAGGCGTCCGTGCCGAGCCGTGCCCAGCCCCCAAGGGCTGGGGAGTCTCCCTCGCCAGCGAGCAAGGGCTCCGTTAGCCCGCCGGGCCTGATGCTGCCTGGCCTGTCCCCGAAGGAACCGAACTTGGAGGGAGATGGACATGGCGTATCCTCAGCAGCGAGCGGGCCCCGCCCCGGCCACTCCTCGATCTCCCCGGAACCCCCGTTCTCCGGCGAGTGATCGCGACCGACACCGTCCTCGCTCATCCTCGCCTCCCGACCGTCAGGCGCGCCGGACCGCGGATGTAACGCTCGCCTCGGGTGGTTACGAAAACCCCTCGCCCCCCGCGACTCCTGGGCCAATCTGAGCTCCGCCCTCTCTCCACCCCACCCCTGCTGCTCAGCGCTCGGAAATATCTAGAGTCTCTCGACAGCTCGAAAAAGGAGATCAGAAGGAGATCGATCCGATCGCCAGGCGATCGAGACGAGGGGGGGGCGCTACGATGGCGCTCTACGACCAGCGCGGGTCCGCTCAAGCCCACCGGCACGCCGCTGCGCTCCCGGTCGGCGCCCGAGAGCTCTGCCTGGAGGACCTGGAAGCGAAGCTCCTCTTGCGCAGAAACGAGCTCGACGCGAGGAAAGCATACGTGCTGTGCCAGGTTCTGGACGCGTTGAGGTCGCCCTCTGCCTCGCGCGCCCTCGCCCCGAGCCTTCGAAGGCTCGCCGTGATCGTGCTTGACTTCGTGGCGATCGCCGGGGACCCGGACCTGCTGAGCACGGCCCTGGAGGTGATCGCGTGCGCCAAAAGCCTCGTGGACTGCGGGGGGAACGAGGCCGCAGCGACGGAGTTCTCCGAGTTCTTGCTGAGGAGGGCGTGGCTCCACCTGCAGACGGCCCCGGGGTCGGGACCCCTCGCGGAGGTCGCGATCGGGCTGATGAGGTCCCTCGCCCACAAGGATCCCATGGCCGTCGCCAAGGCCACGGCCTCCGGCACCGCCTTCCTTGACTCGGTCCTGAGCGGCCTTGCGGACGCGAGGGCCGCCCACGACGCCGCGGAGGTCGGCGTTGCCGCGGTCTCCCTGCTGTGGAGCTGCCACCTTCGCTACCCGTGCGCCTCCACCACCAAGTCCCTGCTGATCGACAGGGCACCCAGGATCCACGCCCTTGTGCTCCGGTGCCAACTCAGGCCGGGCTCCTCCACCAGACTCAAAGTCTCGTGCTCGGACTTCATGATCGGGGTTCTGGAGTCCACTCCGGCGCTTTTCGACCACCGGGCGGCGCCCGAGTTCGCGCCCTCCGAGAGGGACGGGCGCCATGGCGGCAGCGGCACCCTCCTCTCCCTTCTGGCCCTCGCCGCCAAGGACTGCCTTGTATCGCCAGACGAGGTAGCCTGCTCCAACGGGGTGAGGATGGCCGCGCACCTTCTGGGCAGGACGGAGGGCTCCGTCGATCCGGACTTCGCGGACCACGTGGTCAATCTGGCGAGGCGCCATGCGCTGGCGTGGCACCGGGAGGGCTCGGGAAGCAACCTGCTGGAGGCCCAGGAGGCGGCTCTGGTGGGGACACTGGGGGAAGCCGTGTCGAGGGGGGGTCTGCCCGACCCCTGCCTGGTGCGGGCGGCGGACGCCTGCGCCATGTGGCTCCGCGCCTCGCAGGACCTGTCCACGCCATCCTTCGCACTGGACCTTCTGGAGGTGGTGGGAACCTGCCTGTCCCGGCTCGCGAGCCCACAGAGCGCTTGGGAGGCCTCCCTGCTGAGGATCCTCCAGGCGCTGGAGGGCCAGGTGATGCGGCCCAGGAGGGAGGAGGCGAGCCCCACGCGCGCGTGCTCGGCGGCCCTGCGGGTTCTGGAGAGGATGGCCGCCGCTTGCTCGATCTCCTGGCGCGGCGACGGGACGGGGAGCCCACCACGAGAGGTCTCCGCGGAGGAAGCAGAGGCCCTGGCGAGGACCTGCGGGTACGTGGTGTGCCTTGCCGACCGGCTTGCGAGGGGGAGGGCTTGTGGAGCCGACGCGCTGCTCCCGCCCTCCCAGGAGGAGAGCGCTGAAGCCTGCATCGCGTCGGCCCTCTCAGCGATGGCCGAGGCGCGCTTTGCCCTGTCGCGTGCTCCGGAGCGCCGGGACCTTCTGGCCTGCATTCAGCCCGTCTGCGCCGGCTTTCGGGACCTCCTCATCCCCCTGGCCCTTCAGCAGCCGATCGGGCCCCTGACTGGGAGGTCGCTCCTGTCGGCGATGCTGGCGTTCACCTCTCGCGTGGCGGGGGAGGGGGAGGGTCCCGCGGAGCTTCTTTGCCAGTCCAGGGCCCTGGCGGCCCAGATCTTCGCCTCGGACGCCATCTTCGTGCTCCTGGGCCTCGGCACCCGGAGCGAAAACGCCTCCCGCCAAGCCTCCGTCATCGTCAGGCGGCTGGTGGCCTCGGTCACAGGCAAGGCCCCTGCGGCCGACTTTGTGGGCCACCTGGCCTGCCCGGAGAGGCCCCTATCCTCCATCCTCGAGGGTATCTTGGCCAACTGCCAAGGCGCCGAGCTCTGCGACGCCCTATGCGACTCCATGGTCCTGGCGTCCTGCGTGCTTTACACGTCGGGCAGTACGGGGGAGAACCGCGAGCTGGCGGCGGCCGTCTGCGAGGTCGCCTCCCGGTCGGACGTTCAGCCGCACAACGCCGTCGCGCTCCACTGCGCCGCGCTGCTGGGTTTTCTGGGCGGCGAGGACGAGGTCGTCGACCTCATCGGCCTTGGGACCAGGACCCCCGACGAGGTCGTCCAGGCGGTGGACTTGATGCCGACCTTGGCCCACGTGGGACTCCTGGCCCGATTCTCGAGGGCCCGCGAGCCTTGCCAAGTCGAGCAGGACGCCTTGCTGCTCTGCGTGTTTCGGATTGCCGGAAACTAGGACGTCCCGTTCTGCAAGCTCTTCGAGTTCGCCTCGGTCGACGGATTGGTTCGGTTGGCCACGCGCGCCATGGAGAAGGCCCTGAGGGAGCGCTTGAGGCTGGAGCCCCAACGGATCTGCCACGTGATCCACTTTGTGGCAGATCTGTGCGAATCTCCAAACTTTCGGGAGTGCCTCTTCGGCGAGGACTTCATTGTGCTGGCACTGCGATTCCTGAAGTCCGATCCGGGCCAGGGGGACCCCATGCCTACCGCGTGGAGAGAGGCGATCGCCCGGGAGGTCTTCTGCCTGTTGCTCCGTCACGCCGGCGGGGACGACCAGAGCGGCGCGTCTTGCTGCTGGCTGCCATTCCTTCGAGGGGTCCAGGACATCGCGGTGGCCTCGGAGGCGAAAGAGGGCGATGAGGGGAGCGCCAGCCCGATCCCGATGGACCTGCTCCACGCCCTGCTTCCCAGGGTCCTGACCTCGGCCGCGATGGTCGGGGAGGTGGCGCCCCTCGTGAGGCTCTGCGTGGCCTCCGCGGACTCGTGTCTGATCTCTGGCGAGGAGGCCGTCTCCGGGGCGGTGCTGTTCCTGGACAGGGTGGCGGGGCTGGAGAGGGAGCACCTCGTGCGAGCCAGGGACGAGGCGGGCCTCGCGGAGGATGCCGGGCTCCTCGACCCCGCGGACAACGACGACGGCGATGTTTGGGGGGGTGAGATCGACTTTGTGAGATTGGTCTGCGCGGTGGGCTCCCTGCTCCGGGACGGGAAGGTGGCGGCGCTCAACGGGAGTCTCCTCAGCCTTGCGGTCTCCCTCCTGCACATTTGGCGCGACAGGAAGGGGGGGGAGGCTGGCGGCGCGGTCCACACCATAACGGACGAGTTCGTGCACACCGCTCACGACCTCTTGGTCTCCTCGCACCAGGTCCTGGGAGGCTCCCCCCCCTCAGCCCCTGCGACGCGCAGGGTGGCCGCGATCGAGTGCATCCGGCTCCTCGTGTCGTCGGAGACGATCCACGCGTCCGTTAGGCGGAAGATCGCGTGTTTCCCTTGGAACGAGCCCATCTTCCAGGCCGTGCTGACGTCATCCTACAACGGTGCCCCCGGGTCACTTGGCTCGGCCCTGTCGCGGGAGCTCCTCGAAATCGTACTCGCGTACGGCTCCGGAACGCTTGGCTCGCCACCAAGGTGGCTCCTGGCATTCCTGCGAAGGAATCATCACCTGCTGATGATCGTGTGCGAGGGAGCGGAGGGGGGAAGCGGCAAGAGGACACGAGCAATGGCAGTGTCCGAGCTGGCCAGGTGGTAGGCTCGATTCTTGTCCTCTCTCTCTCTCTCTTCACAGATACGCATCGATCGGTCGATCTGTGCGTGCGTGTATCATATGTAACACCATCCCCTTTACACGTCGTTTCCTGGCTACTAAAGAGACTTGTACTTTTGGGCAAACCACTGCTCGAGGCCCTCCCTCTGGTTCTTGTTCAGGTTGACCCTGGGCCTGCTGCTCTTGATGAGCCGCTCGGCCTCGTCCACCGTGGCGGCCTTCCCCTGGGAGATCAAAATCGCGCACAGCATCGCGGCGCTCCTCCCGTGGCCGTGTGCGCAGTGCACCAGCAAAGGCCTCTCCCCTTCTCTCCTTTGCTCCGCCGCGAAAGCGACCCCGCGCTCGTACGCCTCGACCGTGGGGCTCTGCGTGTCCCACGTGGCGCACAAGAGATACGGGTTCCGGTGCCGACGCGGCAGCTCGCAGGTGCAGTCCACCACCGCGGCGTCTGGGGTTGGCAAGCTCTGTTGCTCGTTTGGCCACCCTCCGATGTAGAACCCGTCCTTCACGTGGTCCCACAGCGGCTCTTCGCCGAACCGACGCCGGTACAGGAGCTTGGCGCGGATCGCGCACTGGAATGGCAAGAATGCGAGCTGGTTTGGCAATCCAAGGACGCCCTTGGCGTTTTTGCCGAATAACGAGGTCGTACGCTTGCAAAGGGACTTCATGCTGCACAGGGCAACGACAGCGCCGCTCAGAGCGGTGTGCACTAAAGCGACGTTTACGGCGAGTGGCAAAGAATGGCCGGCAACGAGAAGGACCCCCACCGGGAGGGAGGCCGCCACCGCGACGACCTGCGCGTGCGTTGGCTTCCTCCGCTTCTTCGCCATCTTCGCCGTCCTCGCCATCCCGATTAGAGAGATCTTCTTGAACTGGAAGACGATTTTCGTTTTTTTAGGATTGGCGTCGGAGGCCACGAGAGAGAGCAAAACCGGGTTCGTGGCGCGAAGCGCCGAGCGGGGGTGGGGGGGACCGTAACGGTCGGTGCGAGGGCGGGACGGGGAGGGGCGGGGCGATGGGAGTGCGAGGTTAGGGCGCGGCGCCGTGATGGCGGCGGGGCTGACCGACCTGCCGAACGCTTTTCTTGTCCAGGTGCTCGGCCGGCTGGACTCCGCTTCCATCGGGAGCTTTGTTCGGGCGCTGGGATACGGAAGGTATTTGGACCTCACCTTCGCCCCCTCGCTGTGGCCCCGGCCGCACTCCTGCTGCACGACCCCCGGGTTCACGTTTTTGCTCCCCGCGCTGGAGGAGATCGCTTCGCTGGGGAGGTTTCCGCCACAGCTCGTCTCGCTCGCGGTGAGCCCAGGCCATAGCGAGCGGTTTCCCGCCACGGTCACGATAAAAGGTCTCGAAATGCTGTTTGGGCGGGATAAGGAGACCCTGTCCGAGTCTCTGGCGCGTCACGTGAACGCGGGCCTGTCGGGGATGGGGCGGAGCGAGGGGGGCTACGTCGAGGCCGCGAGGCCGGACCGAGGTACGCTGCGACTGAGCCTTCGGAACGAGAAGGTCTTGGAGTTGTGCAACGAGGATCTCGGGGCGAGGACGAGGTTTTTCGGCCGACTCCACATCACCAGGACCGCCCTCTCGACCTACCGGTCGCTCAGGGGTCGGCTGGGCGACGACGACGACAACGACGACGACGTGGAAGATTCCCGGGAGGCGGGCGACATGTTTGTCTCCAAGCGCCAGGCCAGCGTCCTGTTGCTGTGCCTTCAGCTCAGGGAGGAAATCGAGGGAGGAGGCGGCCGCGGCGACAGGGTCTCTGCCGTGCTAGAGGGCCTGTTCAAGCAGGTGTCCGGCCAGATGCTAGGGGACACGACCTCCGACCTCACCACCATGCTGAGGAAGATGCTGTACTCTGGGGGAAAGCAGACAAAGGCCAAACTGCTGAGGGCGCGCCGCGCCAACCTCTTTGTGATCCGCAAGATCGTGGAGGTGGTGGAGCCCCTGAGTCTATCGATGAGCTGCAGGCCCTTGTAAATTATATGTACGAAACAGACAAATCACTTTCTCTCAGTCGTTCCTCAATGTTGTCTTCGTAAGTCTGCAAAGATAACTTTCATAAGTTTCATAACTTTCATAAACTTTAATAAGTCAAAATTACACGAGGTTGTTGCCGTTGTTGTTGTTTCTTGTCGAGTCCACGTTCCTTGGCGTACACTCGCTGATCGACCTCCCCGTCCTTGGGCTCGCGATGTCCTCCAGTTTCTGTTGGACGTCCGTCTTCTTCCTCTTCACTCCGTCGGGGTCCTGCGCGACAGACGATCTCTTTGGATTGGACCTGGCGGCGGTAAAAGCGAGCTTCTGCAGGTTGCCGAACGGCGCCTCCACGACGAGATGGAGGATGGCGGCCCAGAAGTAGCTCCCCACCGTGAACACCAGCCACATTCCCAGCGTGTGGGACGTGTGGTAGTACGCAGTGGTGGCATCCGTCGAGGTCAGGAGGGCCTGAGGGTAGAGCATGTGGATGAGGTAGGCGCCATAGGTGAGCTTGGCGAGCGGGGCCCAGATGTGGCCACCGAGGAGCTCGGTCACGAGCTTGAGCTTCCCGAGGCAGGTGGGCAGCACCAGCGCACAGAGGGCGAGGCCCCAGACCAGGAACTTGACTGTGTTGTACGCGATGGTCGCGTCCCTCGACCAGCCCGCAGAGTGGGTGGTGGTCACGGGCGGGATGGGGTCGTCTGTGTTGTAGTAAGTGGCGATGGGGAAGACCAAGAGGGAGAGGGTGGCGACGCTGACGCAGAACAGGCCCATCCAGGCCCACGAGGGCGTCCTCTCCTTGAGCCGCCGCATGGCCTCCCTCCCCTTCCCCTCGGGCTGGGAGATCTCGTGGAAGACGAGGCCCAGCAGAAGTCCCAGCACGTAAGGGGGCGCCCTGATCCACGGCTTGACGTAGTAATAGTAGAAGTTGCCCTCCCCAAAGTACTGGAGCCACACGTCCCTCTGGATGGTTGTGTAGCAGGCGAGCGCAACCGAGATGGCGAGGAGGGCTGCGGAGATGGACGCGCCCACAGCCCTTCTCACTCTGAGGATGGGCTTCAGGTATAGGCCGTGGTGCCACGCCGCGATCACGACGGGGGCCACGAACAGGTACAGCTGCATGTCCACCGCGAGGTACCATGTTCCGCCCACGCAAGTCGTGGGGGCAAGGCCGTCCGCGGGGTTGCCGACCGGGTAAAAGTTGTTCATGAAGAAGAGATCGGACCACCAGTACTTTTGGCAGTCCTGCGAGTGCTGGTCCCAGTTCAGCTTCCACAGCGGAGACGAGGACAGGGAGGGTGCGATCTGCCAGAAGAAGAAGAGGACCGCCGCAAAGGTGGGCAGCAGCCTGGCGAACCTGTTGACGGCGTACAGCGCCCAGAAGCCGAGCTCGCCCTTGACGGTCTTGGCCCTCAACTTGGCCTTTGAAATCTCTCGGCTGACGATGAAGGCCACCAGCAGGCCGGAGAGGAAGAAGAAGGTGTCCACCGCGAAGAAGGCTCCCGCGTAGATCGAGATGAACCACTCGTGGAGCACCATGTTCATGTTGTTCGGGTTGATGAGGCGTCCAGGGTAGGCGATCCCGCCGATCCAAACGATGTAGCTCAGGGTGTGGCCCAGGATAACCC
>Ga0160423_10003103_pt1 | contig 13855 bp, 9 predicted proteins | sample CRUFie14St8metaG_FD_108191 | JGI IMG/M metagenome (GOLD analysis project Ga0160423, IMG submission 108191) | Marine microbial communities from the Costa Rica Dome - CRUD Field 142mm St8 metaG | ecosystem: Environmental > Aquatic > Marine > Oceanic > Photic zone | place: Costa Rica: the Eastern...
AATATGAATTATTCTATATATAATATAGCTCCACCAGGTCAACCAGGAGCTGGTAGTTTACAAGTATTAGACCAATTACAAGCTCCAGCACCAACACCACAAATGACAGAAGTTCAAGTTGAAACAAATCTAACACCAACAGAATTTAGTTTTCCAGCTTGGTATGGTGTAAGTGGTGGTAGTAGAGTAGTTAGTGAACCAAGAACCATTTCTGGTATAACAGAACCAGTTATGGCAACTGTTAGTGGTGATGATGCTCATTTACAAATTAATGATGAACAACCAACAAAACAACCAACACGAGTATTTGATGGTGATGTGATTAGATTACACGTTAAGAGACCAAGAATTGGTTTTGATAATTTTATTGGAGTTGTAGACCCAGATAATAGAGCTACAGTAAGTATTGGTAATTTTACAACAACATTTAGAGCGTTCTATGGTACTGAGAGTATGTATGATGAATCACCAACACCATCTCCGACACCATCTCCAACACCAACACCAACACCACCACCAACACTACCAGATGATTTTGATGAAAGAGATTACGGGGGTAGTTAATGATTTGGCAGTATGGAAATTATAGATTTGATTGTAATTTACAGCCACCAACATTACATAAATTTAATGAATGGAAAACTGAATTTTTCAAATTAGAAAATGTTGATAAGTATAATGTTTGGTTGTGTGGTGGGTTTGTAGAAAGTTGGAAAACTTTGGATATTGATATAGTTTTAACAAACGAACCAATATATCCAGAGATACAAAAGTTAATGTTAGAAGCTATAAAATTAGGTGTAGAAAAAAATATTTTTATTGATATTTGTTGGTGGAATAAAGAACCATCAAAAGTAAATTACACTACTAAAGAACAAGTAGAGATAGAAAAAATTGTAGTTGGAAATAAAATTATGCAAGATGGAAGAATGATAACAGATTGGACTTTTTCTGAAAGTATTTATCCTAATCTTTATAAGTTTTCTAAAGTGTATCCAACACAAAAACAAATGAAAAGAATTTATAAAAACAAACCAATTTTATTGGAAGTTTAAATGGCTATAGATAGATTAAAAAAAGAAGATAAACAGATATTAGAACAAGGTGGAAACTACGCCGTAGGTCAACCAGGTTATGATTGGCCACCATATTTATCTGGTGAACATGGTGTTCATGATTATATCGAATGTCATATTTACGATGAACCTGGTGAGAATCTAATCGAAAGTTTTATAACTACAGATTACGAAATGAAAAATAATCAAATCGTAACAAAACCAGGTAATGACTTACGAAGTAGAGGTTACATCAGAGGAAGATATCAAGTTAGATATAATTTTTTAAGAAAAGAATTTGGTACTAACGAAACAGTATTAGTTTATGCAGACAATGGTGAAGTTTACACTGGTCCAAAAAGAATGTATCCTCGAAGAGCTAATAGACCTTGGTATATTGATGATGATAATCTAATTTATACTGGTATCAAAGGTGAAGATGAATCAAGTAAGAGAAGAGAGTTATTGGTAAAAGATAATGCGGCTTGGATACATAAAATATCAGATGATAGAAAAGAAATTAGAATTATACCAAATGATATTGAGAGTGATAAATACAAACGTGAGTTTCATTCTTTAAGTAAAGTTATACAACGTTGGCATTCACCAGGCCCAGGTACAAGAGATGCTAAGATAACTTTTTCTGATGGATTTGGTGGTAACAAAATTAGAATTGATGGTGTTAGAAGATGGAAACGACACACTAAAAAAACAGTAGGTGGTGAGTTCGTTTTACCAAGAGGATTTATAACTCATATAGAAAGAAGAGTTTTAGAACAAGAACGTTTTAGAGAAGCTGGTCAACCTATACCACCTGGTGCTTCTGCTGGTAATATTAGTGGAGTAAGACCAATTCCAAGACATATCTTAAATGAGATGCCTTTACCAAATCAACCATTGATTCCATTTGAATCACAAAGACCAGAAGTTGTGAATAAAGAAACACCAAAGTATGCACCATCTAAATCAGAACCAACTGGATTTGATTTTGTAGCTAGAATGATAGGAGCTGCTAGTGATGATGGTTTTGGTGATATTGTTCAAGAAAGACCAGCACAAATTCAAAATACAGAAACTGTACAACAAGTTAAACAGACTATAGAAGAAGATTTAAATAACCAAGAGTTTATGAATTATGGTGAACAAGACGACATGGATTATGGAGGAAGTTAAGATGAATTGGGGTGGTAAAAAGAATACAAGAATATTGTATATGAGAGAATTTACTGATGAAGAGGTTCCAGTATTTCCGCCTGCTCCTCAACCTTCGCCTTCTCCACCACCACCACCTGCTCCAACACCTACACCAACACCTACACCACCTGCTCCAGCACCTACGCCAACACCAACACCGCCTCCTACACCTACGGCAGACCCATTACCACCAGACCCATCCCCAACACTTCCGTCAGGCTTATTTCCTGATGATAGTGATACTTGGGTTCGTGGTACTATTATAGAGCGTAGTGGAACAAGATTAATAAGACTTGATACTTCTTATAGTACAACAGCACAAGATTTTTTTGGTACAGATGCCGAAACTATTGTACAAAATACAATAACGATTAATCAAGACGATGAAAGATTTACAACAAACGAATCTACTAAATTAATAGCTCATGGTAATAAAATTACATTTCGTGATTCTTCAGACCAAACTGCTATAGCACCATTTCTACAAGATTTAACAGACCCTGAACTTGAAGTAGTGGAAATACAAAGTATTCAATTTGCTAGAACTGGTCTGATAGATGGAGCATTAAGTAAGTATGGATTAAATGTTGGTGACACAATAAGATTTAACGAACAAGAATATGATATAATATCTTATGATGGTAACGCCGCTGTAGTGGATGGTAACTTTGATGCGGTTGTTGTAGCTCAATTTGAAATAGATACAACAATAGAAGAAACAATTGTAGACCCAGTAATAGAAGCTTATACAGATACAAGAGCTGAATTTATTGAAATACTTGGATATCCAAAACCAGATTCTGTATATAATATACAAGATAATGATGTATTAGTAACTATTGATGGTTCACATGCTGGTGATGCTACTTTATTAGACGATAGAGGAAAAGTTGAAGGCGATGTTGTAGCCATAGAACTATTACCAGGAGATAGAGTAGATGTAAAATTTTCACCACCAAGTGAGGGTGAACCACCAAACTGGTTAGGAGCTTACTTTGTAAATATTTTTGATATTAGAGAAGTTGATGATACGGCGGGTTACTTTGAAACTCTTGGTTTAGTACCATTTGAATTTAGTAATGGACAAGTTATAGACCCAGGTGTTTTACTAAATGCGGCTTGGTTACAAAATGCAATGACAGTCGGTACGTTAACACCAGCTGATATTGAAGCTTATAATGAATGGAGAAATAGTGGATTTCAAGTAGCTTCAATACCAAATGTAGTTGTTAGACCATATGTTTTTCAGATTGGTTCTTATGGGCCACCAGATGGTGAACCTGACCACGTTGGTATATTTTCCGATACGACAACTGGTGATGGTATTTTTTATACCGCAGAACAAGTACGTGATATGTATTGGGCAGTACTTGAAGCTGAAAATGATAGAGATTGGTCATTATATTATGAAGGAGATACAACACCTACTCGTGGTAATCTAATTCAATTATTTAATGCAACTATAGAGACTGTAGAAGATAATCTAACAAGGTGGGAAGAAAGAGTAGAAGAATTTAATAACACAGTAACTGCGTTTGAAGAAGAGGTTGTAACTTGGACGGAGATATATGGTTACGATACAATGCCTTTATATGAAGAAACTGAAGATGGTGGTTACGAACAAGTTGTTGATGAATTTGGTCAATTACTATATAGAGAACCACATCCATTGTATGATTGGTTTACTGGAGCTGTATCTTCAGGTCAGATATCACAAAATCAATTAAACGATTATCAAGCTTGGTTGGATAGTGGTAGAACAATCTCACCATTTGCTGTAGCAGAATTTCCACCACCACCATTTCAACAAGAAATACCAGAACCAAAAGCTAATGGTTGTACCGATGATAGAGCTTGGAATTGGTGGCCACTAGCTGTTAGTGAAGACCCAAACGACCCATGTTTATATATACCTAAATATGCTGTAAGTGTTTTATGGCAGTGGGGTGATGGAAGTTGGAATGAACAAATATTAGAACCAGGTTTTATGGAGCCTATGGAACATATATTTGAACAACCTGGTATATATACAACAAATATTTTTGTAAAGTATGCAGATGGTGATGTTGATGGTTTTGAAAAACAAATAGCTGTAAGGTCAGAACCACAAGTAGTACGTAACTTGTGGGAATGGGGTGATGGTGAATTTGACGAAGTAGAAGGAGTATCAGAAGTACCAGGTCATATTTATAAAACTTCTGGACTATATCAAGTAGTTGTTACAACGTTGTGGTCTGATGGAATAGACACATATACACAAATAACAACCAAAGAAGTTCAAATATTACCAAATGATGCGGCTGAACTTGTTATTTACGCTCATGGTAAAGAAGAAAACGTTACTGATAAAGAAAATGAGATAACCTTTATTGTCGGAGCTAAAGATAGTGATGGTCAAATTGTTAAACACGAATTTGATTTTGGAGATGGTTCTGATATTGTAGAAATGGATGTTGAATTAGAAGATAAAAAATATTTTGATAATGAAACATTTACACATAAACATAATTATAGAGATGCTGGTCACTACGTAGTTAAAGCTAGTGTTAGAGACAATAGTGACAATATTAGTACAGTTTCTAAACTTATTTACGTTGACGATGTAAAATATGTACCAACCTATGAACCTTATGTAGCACAGATAACAGACGCCGAAGTTATAGATGGTGATAGTTCTGTAATTACTGTAGATAGAAGTTGGGGAGAAGAAGCTTTAGCTAAAGGTCATGTTTGGGGAAATCCTGGTACACCAGCACCAAATGAAGAAGAACTTGGAACTTGGTTAGAAGGTCAAGAGTGGGAGTATCCATTTAGAAGAGCAGAATCTAATTGGAGATTAAAAGAAAAAAGAGATTTAAGAACACTTTTAAATTTAGGTGATAATAGATTTTCATTGATAACAAATTTTAGAAGTGACAAATTTAATTGGAATCAGTATCCACATGCGATGGTTTACAAATTATATGAACCATTACCAGATGGTGTGGAAGAAAAATCCTTTGTTCATGTATCAAGGGAAATGTTACCATCAGTAAAACAAGACGTTAATTTAATTGATTTCGTAGATGATAAAGTAGATGGTATAGTACTAAGAAATGCTAGTTTTAAACATGATGTTGTTGCTGACAAAATAGAATTTGAAGCTACAGATTTTAAAACAAGAGAACAAATTATTTCATCTAATTCACAAGTATCTAAAGAACTTGAAAATAAGTTTGTTAGTCAAAGTGATACGAGTATTGAATTAAATCCAGATTTTTCTAATTATGAAAACTTTATAAAGTTTAGTTCTGTAAAAAGAAGATATGATAATTTTGAGTACAAAGTAAAAAGAATAGAACATTTTACAAGTGTTAGTCAATCTTATCTTTCTGTTAGTGGTTCACTTGAAGATATAAAAAGTGCAGAAAGAAACATATTTGATATAAAAAATAATTTTGACCCATTTGAAAAATATTTATACTTTCAATCTTCATCTTACGAATCAAGTTCACTTGGTGAATTTTTTGATACAAGTTGGCCAAAAACAGGTGGAAGTGGAACACTACTTGACCCATATGTTTTAGCTCATACGACATCAAGTCAATACTTATCTTGGAAAGCTGGAAATGATACAAGTGCTTCAGACTTTGATAATACAAATTTAGATAGATTATTTAATAATTTACCATTACACATAAGAGAAGATAATCAGAATGAAACATTCTTAAAATTTATTGACATGGTAGGTCATCATTTTGATGAAGTGTGGTTGTACACAAAGTCTTTGACCGATATAAACCATAGAACAAATAGAGTTGACGAGGGATTATCGAGAGACTTAGTACATGAAGTAGCTAAAGCTAGTGGTTGGAAAGTTTATGATGGTAAATCTTTAATTAGTTTACCAGAATATGCACTTGGAGTTGAGGTATCTGGTTCTAATAATGTAGCATTACAAAAGACAGCTCAAACAGAAAGAGATATAACAAGAGAAATTTGGAATCGTATATTAGTTAATATGCCATTTTTCTTAAAATCAAAAGGTACTATAAGAGCATTAAGAGGTTTAGTAAATGTTTATGGACTACCATCTACAATTTTAAGAGTAAGAGAATATGGTGGACCAGTTCTTGGGGAACAAAACCCAGTTTATGAAGTAACTCGTAAGTTTGTAAGGTCATTGAACTTCTTTGGAAATCAAACTGTAGAAACGACATGGGTAAATGATACTAAAACAAGTAGACACCCTGATACCATAGAATTTAGGTTTAGAGCAGTACCAAGTGGTAGTAACCATCAAGTACTTGTTCAGAAAGACGCTGATTGGGCAATTAGATTAGAACCATCTGGTTCAGGTACAGACAATTATGGATATGTATCTTTTGCTATAACTGGTAGTTCTACAACCGCGGCCGTATCATCTTCCGCTTTACCAGTGTTTGATAATGAGTTTTACTCGGTAATGTTAACTCGTATTTCTGCTAGTGGGGAGAACCTTGAAGACGATACTACTACTCGAAATATAAACTATAATTTATTTGTTAAAAAGTATGATGCTACAAGACGTAGAATTTATTTACAATCATCTGCTAGTTTAAATGTAGATGGTAACTCTGGAGGAGCTGCCTCTGGTATGAACAATAGATTCCAAAGAGATGGAGCTGTTCACATTGGTGGTAAATCAACAGAGGAGTTTGGTGGACAATTAACTGGTTCTATGATGGAGTTTAGATATTGGAATAGTGCTTTATCTGAATCACGTTTTGATAATCATGTTAGAGCTCCAAAAGCTTATGATGGTAATCACCCATCAGCTTCTTTTGAAAATTTAGTACTAAGATATCCAATGAACCAAACTATAAATCATGGAACTGGTTCTGTTGATGTTATTGATACAAGTGCTGACCAATCATACATACAATCTGGTAGTGCTAAAAGTTATCCAGATAAAATGAGTTATGGACATACTGAAGATGTAAATGAAATGTTAGTACCACAAATAGGTGGACAGAACAGAAGAGCTACAAAGGTCAGAGTAGAAGAGAATAAATTAATTTATGGAAGTAAACTATCAGTAGATAGTAGAAACGAAGTTAGTGCGTATGATTTAGCTAGTAATGATTCAAATAAACTTGGTGTTTATTTTGCACCAACCGATGTTATCAACGAAGATATAATATTCTCTGTAGGTAACCTTGACATATCAGATTACATTGGTGACCCACGAGACCAATATAAAACATACTATAGTGGTTTACAACCTATACGTGAAAAGTATTTTCAAAAATATAATTCACCAAATAATTTTTGGGATTATTTAAGAGTATTAAAGTTCTTTGATAAAGCTATATTTGACCAAATGAGAACTTTAGTTCCAGCTAGAGCTAATGCACATTTAGGTACTTTAATTGAAGAAAATATTTTAAGACGTAACAAAGTTAAATTTATGGATTATCCAAAAATAGAGAATCCATACTTTGAAGATTCAATGTCAATAGAAAGAACACTTAGTGGAACAGAAGATTATTACCAAGGATTCACAAGTGAGTCTGTTTTCCCAGCTACTACTGGTACTTCTGATTACTATCAAGGATTTGCTAGTGAATCAATTCATCCAGCATTTAGTGGTACATCTGATTACTATCAAGGTTTCACAAGTGAGTCAGTACATCCAGGTTTAGGTGGTACATCTGATTATTATCAAGGATTTACAAGTGAATCATTAACACCAGCGTTTGGTGGTGAGTACAAAGATACACAAGGACAAATTAGTGAATCTCTATATCCAGCTTTTAGTGGAATTTACAGACTTGAATTATTTGATAATGTTGATATTGGTGGAACTACTATTACGATGAGTGGTAGTTTTGAAGATTTTTCAAATATAGCATTATATGGGCCTAATTCATCAACAACGATAAATACATACGATACATTCTTACAACCATCTTTATATAGTTTTACTAAAAATCAAAGAGGTGATTTAGAATATAGTCAATCATATGTAAAAGCTGGTGGATACTATGGTGGACAAAATGGTAAATCTCTAATGGAAGAAGTAACAGTTCCATTTATTAGTAGTTCAAGACCAAATACATTTCACTTAAAACAAAACTTTTTTTACAACAAGAAAAATAAATTTTATAGAGCTGGTAATATTAACAATAAACAACACCAAAGATTTCATGCTAATTCATCTTCTTTGGATGTTTCAGAAGTATCACCAATTTATGAAAGTACTACAGCCTTACAGAACTTATACTTTAAAGGATGTGTACAAACAGATGAGACAACGATAGATGGAAAAGAGGCGGTTGAAATAACCATCACTTCACCTACTATCTTGACAACAAAACAGTCAGGAGATTCAAACTTAACGGTTGAATAATAACACAAAAAACTAAATACATGATATTTATATATGAATCAAAAAGTTATTTTCAAAAAATTGTGATGACGAATATTTATATATAACAAAAAAATTAAAATCACTGGAGACACAAATGGGATTTTTAGACAATTCATCAACAACTGTAGACGCGATTCTAACTAAGAAAGGTCGAGAGTTATTAGCTCGTGGTCGAAATGAATTTAAAATTACTAAATTCGCTTTAGCAGATGACGAAATAGATTATACCTTATGGGATGTAACAAATCCAAATGGTACTAATTTTTATGGTGCGGTAATAGAGAACATGCCACTTCTTGAGGCAATACCTGATGAGAATCAGATGATGAGGTATAAGTTAGTTACTCTACCTAAAAACACAGCCAAGATGCCTATCTTGGAGATGACAACTGCTTCAATGACATTCCAGAAAGCTGGAATCAAACAAGCATTATCACCAAACACAAGAAATGCGTCAGACGCTACTCTTGGATATACTTTTGTTTTACATAATTCAGATGCGTGTAGAATGATGGTATCAGCTGGTGGTGAAGTTTCAGCTCAAGGAGCTACAATACCTACTTTTATTGGTGATGACGATAGAAAAAATTCTATTACTATAGTAGCTAAGTCAGTTGACTTGATAGCTAGAACATTGTCTTCAGATATAACGACACAAGTGACAATAGTTGGAAACGAGACTGGTGCTACAGTTACTGTACCACTTACAGTTAAGGCTGATGTTCCTGTGAACGTAACAAGTAATTAATAGGAGATAAAGAATGGCCAAGATGAAAAAGAAAAAAGGACTATCAACCGCAGAGATTATACAGATAGAAGAAGCTGTAAAGTCTGGTAAAGGAATTGGTGGTTTAGCAGTAGCCTCAAAACTACTCGGTAAAGGAATTGGTAGACCAGCTCCTGTTACTAAACCAAGTATCTATACAATTTTCGACCCAGAAAATGACGTACTTGAAAATATGAAAGAGGCCGTTTCTTCTGTTTTATGGTCAGAGAGTACTTCAAGTTTAACCGCTTACTACACTTCTTCTACACAATCTGCTAGTAGTGGTGAATACTATAGAGACGTTTATAAGAAAGACCCAGCCGATTCAACAGCTCAAGTTCAGTTTGGAATAGCTTATGGTCACTACGCTGGTAGTGGTAGTGCGGCTAGTAGTGGTGATAACGCGGCTACTAAAGCGGTATACTCACAATTTAGAAATATTTTATTAACACCAAACGATAAGAAATTTACAATGGCTGGTAATGTTGACGCTGACGATTGTTACTTTATTACAATTAATAGAAGTAGGATTCGTGAGAAGGTTGACCCAGGTAATTGGGAATTACAATTGAGTTCAAGTTTAGGTGCGGCTGTTGGAGCTGGTCACACAGTTGGTCACGTTCCAAAACTAATTGACGATAGTGGTGCTACACTCGACCCATCAGTAAATAAAGGTGGTAGAGTATTCAACATTGTTAGTGGTTCTATCGCTAGTGGACAAGCTGAAATCAATACAGCGGCTGCAAGTCAACCAGGTGGTGGACTTGGATTGTTCTATCCAGATTTAGGTATATTTGTCTTGAGTGCGGCTCAACTTGATGCTTCTGCTTCAATGGGAACTGCTAGAACTGTAACAGGTGCTGAGGATAACGTAAAGAAATTCTTCCAAGGTCTACAAGGTGGAGCTAAATTTCAAGCTCGTAGAGAAGAAAACATTTCTTCTACTCATTACTTTTGTAGAGTAAGGAATAAGAGATACAATTTTAGTGCGAATCCAACATTCTTTACACAATCTGATGGTTCATTAACTATTCCATCATTTCACAAAGACCCAAAAGTTTATATAACTACTGTCGGTCTATATAATGATGAAAATGAATTGTTAGCTGTAGCTAAACTAAGTAAACCTTTATTGAAATCTTACGCGAGGGAAGCCATTATTAAAGTCAAATTAGACTTCTAATTAACGGAGAGGGTCAACCATGATATTTAAAAATCTCGACCCACAAGATGTTTTAATAACACCCTTTAAGACTTATAAGGATTTCACTTTCACTAATACTGATAGTGGAAGTGGTGTTTACGCAGTAGAGGGTCTCTCAGGTAGTACACACAACTTCGATAAGAATACAGCGACTTCACATTCATTTGGAGTATTCAATTCCGTATCTAAGAGTTTAGGTAAAGACCCATATAGTCTTGGAACTTTTTACAAGATTCCAACCTATTGGGGTATGAGACACTTATATTACAGAGATGGTAGTCAACCATATTATAGTTTTGGTAACACAGATACAAATAAAACCTTTCGTAATCTACATCATAGACTAAGTGTTATATCAGTACCACAAAAATTATATGGAGAACAGATAAAACCTGGTAGTGTTAAGCTAACAGACGATAGTACTTCACAAACTTTTACATTATACGATGATGGTTGTGGTAACTTATACGATAATGCACATTCTGCTAGTTTCGCCGCTTTCAAAAGTAGTAGTTTTAATGATTCTAAATTAGATGCAAATGGTAGTGGTAGTGCTGTAGGTAATGTTTTTTACGAACATGGTATCATAACAATAACAGATACTGGTTCTTATAGTCAAGTTGGTATGGGAACTGGTACAGATGGTTGGGAATTAGATTATAAAGCTACTCATACTATATACGAACATGAATATATGTGTAACATTGGTAAAACAGAGTTCAATCAGAGTATGAATATTAGTATAACTTCTGGTAGAAGTGGTAGTATATCAGTAAAAGAGGGTTCACCAGAAGCTCATAGGGTTTTTGCACCTGGTGACAATCCAAATGGTGGAAGTGGTTCTGTTGGAACAAGTTATCAAGCTACAGAATTTGCTATAAATGCAACAACACACTCCGATTTTTCACCATACATAACTACAGTTGGGTTGTATAATGATAAAAATGAATTACTAGCCGTAAGTAAATTAGGTAGACCAATAAAAAGAGATAAAAATGAAGCCTACTCTATACTTGTTAGGTTCGATGTATAGAAAATATCGTAGATTGATATTTATAGTTGTAGAAAAGTCAATAACAGGAGAAAACAGATGTTAAAGAAAATTATATTAGGGATACTACTATCCTCATCTTTGTTCGGTGAAAATGAAATTTGGAAATTTCTAAAATATTCGACTGCTTATGGTAGTTTCAGTTTAAATGCACCACGACATCAAGATGATAGGTTTGCTATTGTTGGTGGATTATCTACAGGTAACTTGGTTGTTGATAGAACTGAGAGAGATTTAAAACCAGATTTTCAAACATCATTCGGATTAAGAAAAATTGGAAGATTTCAATACGAACCAAAACGAGGAATTAAATCTGCTGGTAAAGGTGGAACTTGGTATGATGGTTCAGAGTCAAATTATAATGAAAGTGCTACATTTGGACCTGTAAAAGGTTGGGAATATTTAATTAAATGGACAGAAGGTAGACAATGGGGTAATGAATATCTTAATCAAGAATATTGGGTAAGATATATTGGTGAATGGACAATGGCCAAAGTTGGTATGACACAATTAGGACTTGAAGATATCAATTATGTTCATGGTGACATAAGAGTTCATTTAACACCAGATGTTTTAAATAACAAATTACATTTTTCACTTGGATTTAAACATAGACAACATCCAGTTTATGGTTTTGACGCTATGGTTCTTGATACTACTTGGTATAAAGGTCAATGGTGGAACTTTGCTGAAGATGCTTTTGGTATTGATGACAATATGTGGTTTGATTCAACTATGATTGACCCTGATTCTCCAACGGGTTGGGATAGTAGAACACTTTATGAAGTAGACCCTGTAACAGGTGAACTTAGAGAGATAGAAGGTTCTGGTCCATTTTGGAATGAAGGTGGAGAGTACTGGGGTCACGATTGGTTGTGGAGAGGAGTTGATGGTAAAATATTTGCATATACAGATAGAGAATATTTTATATACCACTTTCCAAGGATGTTAGAAAAGTATATAGGTGGTGTTAAAAAAGATTTAGGATACCAAAGTGAAACATCATTGGTATTGGGTATTGATTGGTATCACTATGATGAGAATTGGTGGTTACACGCTTGGGGTAATTGGTTACCTTATCATTATGGACATACGGATTATGCTTATCACAACGCGGCTCATTATGCAACTCATTTAGAAGAAGGTGGTGAACCAAGTGAATTTATGTTTATGAAACCAATGTGGCATGCTTGGAATGATTATGACTTCGGTGCTATTTTTGGTGTAAAATTAAAAGATAATTTAGGAGTCTTCACAGAAGGAAGATACCTTTATTATTGGGAAAGACCAGCTTACGACATTAAGTTTGGTATGAACTATCAGTTCGTGGGGTGGTAAAATAAGTGCCGAACAAAGCAGCCAAACAACGAAAACAAAAGAAAGCGGCACTTAATAAAAAATTGAGTATAGAAGGTCGAACTTCTAAACAATATAAGAAATGGTTAAAAAAGAAAAAAGAAACTGGGAATGTGAATCCAGTATTCGGTAGGAGAAGATAATGGTAAAAAGATTATTATTATTTTTCTTGTTGTTTTTTCTTTCTTGTGAAGACAAAGTAGTAGAAGAACAACAAGTAGAAGAAAATATTCAAATGTTTGTTAATGGTTCAGAGATTATAGCTCGTGAATATTATGAAAGTATTACAACATATGGAGCATCAGAAGTACAAGACGATGGTTCTATAAAAAAGATATTTGTACTACACTTTCAAAGAGAAGATGGAAGAGTTACACCTGAAAAAGAACATTATGCATTGATTATGTATGACAACAATGGTGCTGATAATGGACAACCAATAGATGAGAAACTATATTTAGGTGGTACACAAATGGATTCTTTACTACTACAAACAACAAGTGGTAGAATTACATTAGAGATTGTAGGACTATCTGATTACACAGAGTTCTCACAAGCGTCAATTAGTAAGTATGAAGATGGTAAAGTTAGTGGTATAGCAGATGGATACTTCTTCAATCCTTACAGAGATGAAATGCAACATGGTATAATTATTTTTGATAACTTAGAAGTGGGTACAGACCCAGAAGCTACATTTTATCAAGGAGTATATTAGTGAGTGATGGAGTCAAATTAGGACAATTGTTATGTGATGCAGATATTATCACAAAGAGACAATTAAGTAAAGCCTTACAAGAACAAGTCAAAGGTCGTAAAGGAACGATTGGTGAGATTCTTG
>Ga0160423_10003104_pt1 | contig 13853 bp, 11 predicted proteins | sample CRUFie14St8metaG_FD_108191 | JGI IMG/M metagenome (GOLD analysis project Ga0160423, IMG submission 108191) | Marine microbial communities from the Costa Rica Dome - CRUD Field 142mm St8 metaG | ecosystem: Environmental > Aquatic > Marine > Oceanic > Photic zone | place: Costa Rica: the Eastern...
CTGGACGTATACTAGATAGCATGTATGCTATTGTACGTTAAAAAAATCCGATAATGGTAAGCACATGTATTTTTAAGCCCTGCTCTGAGAGGTTACGTTTTAGTCGGGCCTCTGAACCTGCTACGAGATCGTTGGTAGGCCTTGCTTTGTGCCTGCTAGGAGGTAGGATACTAAATAGGCTGTACGCTATCTGGGCTTATTTTTAGTGTAGCACACCATAGCTGATATGTCCCTACTAACGAAAAAGTATATGTTGTGACCTGTTCTATCTTATTTGTATGTTATTTATGCATTTTGAAAATCCAAAAAATAACAGGTTCATATCAAATATACTGTGTCATGTTCCTCACTGTGTTCATGTAACTTGACAGGATCACATCATTGAAAGTGCTAGTAGGTGATAGCATATCATGGTGTATGTATGTATTAGATGGTATTCATATGGAATAGATTCATGTCTAATATTGTGTGTATGTTAAACTAGTTTACTTATTAATTTATCAAATTTCTTTAGAGCTGAATCTGCATCATCGACAATGTGCATGGTTTTGTTGATGTTAGGATCTGACAGAGCATGTAATGTCTGAATAGCCGTTTTATCAAACAATTTAACAACCCTACGTATATCGTTATCGGACAATTTCGATAATAAATTATGTATTTTGTGTACAGATTTCTTTATGTCTTTTCTGGTGCTTAGTTTTAATAAATCTGTCATACCATCCATGGGAAAGAAACTCTTTTTGATAACAGAATGAAAATCGTCCATCATGCCTCTGTGATTTTCATAATCGTTTGTGATATGATCTACTTCATTCATAATATGTGATACTTTTTTAAGCGATTGTTGAGCCTCGTTCGTGATGTTCTGAATTGGTATAACACTTACATCCCGCACTCTATTCCCTAAAGCATCGAAAACCGCTTTGTTTTGTATGTATATAGTGCCAGCTGTGCCTACCGGTATTAACATGAGAATGGTTTGTATGGATAATAATACAACAACTGTGACAAGCAGACAATGATATGATTCTTCCATTATGAAATGAATCCAGTCTTTATATACTTTATAAATCTAGCTGGAACATTAACCCAGATATAGTTGTTTTGATTGAATGTGACATATCGGAAATAGACGAATTCCATGAATCCGAGTTGGTTTCTACCGATTTAACAATGGCTACTTTCATTTGTTCGTCTGTTGAATTGGGCATGAGCCTAGTGTCTACATGTTTCTGCAATTCTTTCAAATCACCGGAATGTGGATAAATCGGTGGGTTACTTAGTACTAGATATCTAAGCAATGTGTACCAAAAGTACGTGTGTTTGCGTATGTTTGCGTATGTTTGTGTGCATGTAAGTTTAAGTGTTTCAAAATATTCTGAATGAATGCCACCAAGCATATCAACCATACCAGCGGTGATTTTCATCTCTGTAGATTCTATATTTTTGGGATCGTGTCCCAACATGTAACTAAAATCTATGTTTGCAATGGAACACGATTGTGGACATATGAGTATGTTGTGTAAGTTTCTATCTCCTAGGCCAAGCATGTATGTTAATACACAATTGGAGGTACACGAGCGCATAAATTGTGTTCTCAGTTGTGTCATGTTTAGGTTCATATTGTGCGAAAGTATGTAATTTTGTATGGTGGTGTTTTGTTTAATGTCGTATATGGTTTTGGAGTTTGGTATCATTTCTATCCACCCGTGTATGCAGGATATAGGGAAAACATGATAGGAATGCAAAAGAAGTCTGTTGTCTATAACTTTTAACATTTCCATGATGGTGATTACTAGTCTGTCTTTGCGTAAGTCATCGTCTTTATGTAATATTCTTATATCACCTTTGGATGTGGATAGGGGTATTACAAATGGTCTAGTGTTCGTTTGAAGCTGTTTAATTTTATCTACATAAACCTTCTTAACAATGACACTTGGATCGTATGGTAGCCTGACTGGTTTTATGGTCTCAATACATTTCGGATGTTCCATAATTTTGATGAATTTATGTGATTCTTTGATTTCTTCCCTAAGTTTATGGTCTATGATGGACATGAGTCTTGACTGAATGGCAATGTAATATGTTTTGATGCTAGAGCTTTTTAACATTTCGCATTCAAAGTATATGGCATATGCAATGTGCATGTTATTGATTGCTAGTGGTAGTATGTTGTTTGTTATAATCCTTTGAGCCGCGGGTGTTTTTCCTGTCTGTAGTAGCCATGGAATAAATTTTACAATCCAGTTGGGATGTATTTTACTAAGACATGTTCCGATCCATGATTCTAATTCTTGACACTCGAGTAGTATGTCTGTTTGTTGACAATATAGTAGTTCTAAGATATCATATGGTGTGAATTTTTCGTGACAATTGTCACAGTAAAGATGTTTACAGCTGTATGTCTTGGAGTTGCACTTAAAGTGTCTTACAATATTGGACAAATCCTGAATCCCAACCATGCCTCTGAGGGTTTGTACCATAAGTCTACTGTGTCCTGTGAATTCTCTCCAATGTGTTTGTAACAGACGTCTTTCTAACCCTGTCCATTTTTTGTAGCCTGTTTTGTACTGTATGGCTTTGAACATTCCAATGACACAAGTCGCGGCTGTATTCCATTTTCTGCACACGCACAATAGTGTGTACATGCTTTCAATAGTGATTGGTATTAAAGAGAAAACAAATATAAGTGTTTTGCTCTTTTTCTTTTCTGACACCACCATGTGACACTTTGAACATACTCTGTGTAGCAGCATGTTATTTTCTTCAACCTTGTGTATGTAGCTGGGTATGGACTGTGTGTATGCAGAGCAGGATGCACAGAATATTTGCCCACATGTCCTACAGTGATGTTTTCTGTTAAACATAGTGAATTGTATTTCGCACCTCGAACATTTGTCCACTTCGTCATCCGGTGTCCATAAAGGTGGAAAACTAGGTTGAATTGATACCATATATAAGTACAAAATAATTAAATATATATGAAGGTAAAAGCGATAATTTTAGGTGATTCTGGTGTGGGTAAATCTACACTTTTGTCTTATACACGAAACGATAGACGTGTCATTCCTACAATAGGCGTGGATTGTTTTGTGTACAAGTGTCTTCAAATGTGGGACACTTCTGGTGCGGAACGTTTTCGTATGGTGATCGAGCGTTTTTATAGCAAGATGGATATGGTAATTTTAGTTTACAATGATATTAGTTCTTTGGCATCAATAGAAGAGTATCGTCGAGAGGTCTGCAAAGTAAATAATGATGTGAAATGGTTGGTAGTTTACAATGGTAACGACGAAAGGATGATTCGACAAGGACATAATTATTGTCGTATGTACGATATGGCATATTTGAACGGTGATTTTTCGATTGAAAGTGAAAGTTCTCGTATAATTAAGAATATGAGGGACTACGCCTGTCCAGAATCAAAAGTGAAAGGTTGGCGTTACTGTTGGATTTATTAAAGTATATAAGCGTTCCTACATAATGTAAAATGATAACTGCAATCTTTTTATTCGTAGGGTTGTTGGTATGTGCGGTAATTTTTACTTATATCGTAATATCATTAATCAATTCCAGCACAAAGGGTACAAATCCTACGATGGATGCTTTGCTTCAGACAAATATTGCCTTGGTGTCCACCTCAACTGCTGACTTTGCGGCGGATTTATTGTCTATCGTTACTGGTAAATCTATGTTATTTGTCAGTGGGTTACCGTCTCAAACTTTGAATTTGATTCGTTTTGGTATAGTTGTGGTGTTTGCTTTAGCCTTTCACGAAGGATACCATTATTTCTTGTCCGGAGGCGATATATTTTTTCGAGTGCTTTTAGGCCCTTTGTTTGAGCATGTATTTTTAAATTTTTTCCAAATACTTCGTCTAATGTATGGTGCGATCATGCCATTTGTTAATTATTTCTACACTGCTACTGGGCAATTGACTAGTGGTACAGTGGCAATAGCGGTCAAGTGTCAGTTGAGCTCTAGTGTAAATATTATAACCTTTGCAGTGAAAACCATAATGTCATTCTTGGATTCAATGCAAGATTTTATTGGAGACGACGCATTTGACAATACGGTGTTGACAAACGAATTAAACCTTACAAGTACTATAATAAATGCACAGAAAATAATAACAAGTCAGGAGAATGTAGCAAGTTGTGTGTGTGACGGTCTGACCCCTGCATTTGAGATGGCATTTGCTTTTCTTAAAACTCCTCACATTGGTCGCTTAACTACAAATTTATTCAATATTGTATTGTCAATAATACAAGAGGTGATTCAAATATTTCCCCCATTTAAAAAGGTACCTTTGTTTACTCGAACCTTTTATTATATTGGTGCATCGTTTTACGAAATTGGGCGTTATACCGATGTAATGTTAGTGGCTCTGATTGAAACTATATTCCGAAACTTTTTTCCAAAGTTCCAACTTCGAGGTGTTCCTAAAGAATTCTGGTTTGCTTCGATTGCGCATGTTAGCGTTGCTATTTTCGAATTGTTTCATGTTATTGTTCGTTCTGCGGTGGTATGTATATTGAACAGAGAAGAAGATATTACAAATCCAAAATATATGACAGATGTTATGGATATGGGAAAGGTTTTTCACCATATAGATCTCTTTGTTTATAACTTTTTAAACATTGCGCACTGGCTGATATTGTTGGTGACAAAATCCACCTCAGGTGCAGTGATGAATAGTATAAACGAAGAAACAAACTACGTTTTGGAGGGTATACCGGAACACGTTCAAATGGATTGTTACCTTACGACTGAAGAAACTTCCATAAATCTCCCCTGTGGTATTTATCATATCGCATCTGTACCAATTAATTTTCTATATTTATTAATAAAAGAAATCACAGAGATTGCATGGTACTCGTCCATAGCAGGAGGTGCGAACACATGGTATATTTTACAAAAGTACGATGGAATGCAAATGGACCGTTCTACTAAATATTCGTGTGAATTTCGACGAGACTATATGACATGGGATAAAACATTAAACGATTGTATATGTGAAAAGCCAAATTACAATTTTCCGTTAAATGTAACAAGTATTAACCCATTGAATCTAAACACCGATTACAGGCCATTTTGCGGCCAACCTACTATGCAGGCGAACGTCTGGGGGAATTTGGACATGGGGTTGGATATGTTATCAAAGGTTTTTTTAGCAGAAATATTCGTTATTCCTGCCAAGGCAATTATAAACCTTATAACAGAGGGTATCAGGCTTATTTTACGAACTATATTTGCATTAGGAACTATTAAGGATTCGAATTATTTTAGTATCCCTATAAATTGTGGATGGGGTACCGGTGATTTTGCCGAATGTAGAAATAGAACACACGGTAAAAGCGATTATTGTGTTGAAGAGAATGGACCGGGTTGTACATGCAATCCTATGTTAGAACTTCCCTTAAATAGCTCATGTGAATGTATATTTAACTACCCGGATACAGAGCAAGAAGTTGCACAGGGTGCGTATAATAATTACGTATTGGATAAATTTTACAGTCCAGAAGCTCAGGCACACTGGTGCGGGTCGTTTCATTTTGAAAGATTGTTTAAAACAACCGACGAATTGGCTCTTGCAGTGGACAATGTGTTAAGTATATTTTCGATATCTTTCGCAACAGAAAGCGATTATTGCGATTCAATGTCTTATGAAATTGGTTCTTCGGATACACTTAAGTATACAAAATCAGAATGGAACTATGTCATATTAGAGACAGGATATACTGAAAATTCATGCACAGTCCATGGGAATTTGGATATGTTTTGTGGCATAAGTATGACCTTGCAAAAAGTAACATATACACTCACACAGCAACTCCGTGCTATTATTATGACCTCAATCGGTATATTTACAGCGAACATAGATTTACAAAAGTTCAAACTTGATATATCCGAAAGGTTATGTGACGCGGAAAGGGTCTTGGCAGCAGCTACAAGTGTTGTGGGTGTTATTTTCGTGCCAATAGGTATGGATGCTAGAAAATCTGCATCTGAATTATTCTATGTTCTTTCGAAAATTGTTATATTGCCATTTGAAATTGTAAATATTGCACTTGTATTCATTTCAGACTTAATAAATAACCCAACAAGTATTATGTCCGACGCTTCTATCGATTTGATTGATAATATAATTCGTTTGACTTTAGATTGGTACATAGAGATCCTGCGTGCCTTAGGAGGTGGTTTTTTTATGCTATTGGCTGATATTTTAACAGAGATTCGTAAATTCTTAAGCAAAACGATATGGGATTTAATTATTTTAACCGTCAAAGTAACTGTTGGACTTTTTAATTTTATCGCAAATGGTAAAATTTCAGATACATTCTTAGAAGATATTGGTGATCTTTTAGAAGCATATGTAAAGGTGGTGATTCAATTAGCAGAAAACATTTGGGATTTAATACTTGAGTCTGGTATATTAGATGATATATTAGGCATTGTAGAGGGTATCGTAGATTTTGCAGATACTATATGCGATGCAATAGCTGGAATTGTACCCGGAATGAGTTGTAACTTACAATTACGTGGTCACCGGAATTTTTTCGCTTCCAACCGAAATACTACAATGTCTATAGCAAACAGCATGTTATGGAATGGAAATTCAAGGTGTGATTTACTGGTTCATCGTTATAAAAATTACGATTGGAACGAACTTAGACCAATAGAACAAATAGAAATTTACGAGTGTGTGGAACAACACCGTCTTGGATTTATAATCGGTGAAAAGACAGGGCTACCGATACCACATGATATTGTTTACAACTGGAAAAGAAAATATTTATTAGGATTTGATATTAGTTTGGCAACATGGTTTTACTTTGAACATTTGTTTGGGATTACAACTTCTTTGGAAATGATGGAAAAGATGAAACACAGAAAGGTGCGATTGGACATATATATCCCAGCCTTACAGAAGATGAGATTTTTAATAAAATCACATGTTACCCTTTCAAATATCGATGGATTTATAAGAGATGTGTTTTCTGCTTCTAATAAAATAAATGAAAAAAATAGTACGGTATCATCAATGTATCGTATATACGATGAATTTGGAAAAATGGCGAATAATGTTCAACCACATGTTAATAGACTGATACCATCATACCATGAACTTGCGGATAATATTTCAAGCTACAGTGCGAAACCCGTTTTATCGGAACATGTAAAGAGGTTAAGAACAAGTCTTGATAACTTCCCAAAGGTTTTTAAAACATATAATATGAAATCATTCATACCTCCACTGGGAGTAGCAGGAACAGATGCAACCATAACACCGTGTAGCCAAAGAGAAGGGTCATATACATGTATAAATTGTGTTTTCGTCGACAATTTTATTAATGTTCATCTTCGTGAAGCAGCCAGTATAATGAAATATATGAATACGGTGTACATACCGATCACAGTGCCACAATACATAAGCTTCATGGAAAATGAAGACAGGAAAGTTAGAACATATCGCGAAAAAATAGCACCAAGTCTTGACAGTCAGTATGAAATCATACCAAAAAATGCGAGTCAAACATTGACGGTGGGTCAATTGGCTTTGAAAGATTGGGAACACTTGTTTTCAGAATGGGAAATACGAAACGACTTGAATTTAATAGATATATTTTCTAGGTTTTTAAACACGGTAGACGATAAATACGTACCATTTTTTGGTCATGGACTTGGTTATATTATATCGTATCCGTTTATAGAAGGCTGTCCCTCTGAATTGATACACTGTCAAAAGAGCATAACATCAGAACGCGTCGCTTTGATATCTGAGCAATGGTTGTACCAACTCTCATTCTGGGCAGGAATGTATGGTTTACAAACATTAACGGGTGTCCCCGTGTTTAACATGCTCTCTGTATTCCCATTTAACGGATTGTTCACAGTGGGTATATATCTGTTTATTGTTTATGGAATGGTATTCACATGTATGCCAAGTTTACCAAATTGTCTTGTAGATGATTTTTACGTATGGTTATATGATGTGGCTTATCCCTCTTGCTTTTGTGAGTATTATCCGGGTTTGTCCAACTCGTGTGACCCAGAAACCTGCTTTTTGTCCGACAAAGTAACTACCTTCAAATCTTGTGCAGACACAGTACCACTCTATAATTATGACAACATGGGGTATTTCTGGGCTCCGGTGTTTTGGTTTCGTACACAATTCCCGGATGCTTTTTTATGGTTATTTAAAACAGCTCCATTCAGTTATTTGTTTCAAAGTTTTGAAGGTGTTAAAGACATAGCAATACGTCTTCAAGACGGTATAGAAATTACTCAATACGAGATAGACTGTATGACCGTAGGATACAGTGATCTTATCCTTATTTTTATAGGGTTTTATCTGATATCATTCTTGCTAAGTGCATTGATACCGATTGTAATAAAATCGATCATACATTTTTTGAAAATTGTTATCATATTCCTGAATACGGTGTATATATTCGGTGTTGCCACGGAGTTGTCAACCTTACCGGAAGAGGATTAAAGAATAGTATATAAGATAATAAATATATAAATAAATGTCATGTAGAATATGTTTAGAAGAAAGTGGTACTTTTATTCACCCCTGTAGATGCAAAGGAAGCGCTGGATATGTTCATAGCGATTGTTTGCAAAAATGGATAGACGAATCTAAGTCAGACAAGTGCGAAATTTGCAAGGAAGTTTACTTGAAAGAAGAACATTTCGGTTTTAATTTTCCCCGATTCTGGAAACATTTTTCATCCTTAAAAGTGAAACGACCTATCAGGAATACAGGATATATTATAATGGGGTTATCCTTCATAAATGCATCCACAAACATTCTAGACTACATGGTTCTCGCATCCTACCTTTCATCCATTTTCATTTTTTCAGGTGTAGTCGCAATACTTTTACATAAAGAATACGTAGAAGCATTAAATGCAGCACTGTTATGGAAAATTACATTTTCTATACCGTACGCGATCGGGATACTGTTTTTCTTAATAAAAGTAAACACCTTGCACGATTATGAATATATTATCAATAAATGGATATATGACTTGCAAATGTTATTTATTGTCTTTACTGTCCGCTTGTTGGTATTTGTTTGGTTGTTTATGAGAGTATTAAAATTCCAAAACTTTACCGATGTTACGGAACCTTAATTTTTTGTACATAGTATCATCAGCAGAATCACTATCAGGTTCGTCTGGAGCTATTTCAGGTTCGGAATCGGATTCTGGTTCAGATTCCTCTGGGTTTACCTTAATAAAAACATCCTCTTGAGACTTTTTCTCAGGTTTTATGGTCAACAAACTTATTGTGAGTGTGATGAATGATACAAAATATAAAATACTTAACCCAAGAGAAAAGAAAACAGCGGTGCGGTTTATTGTATAATTTGCATTGCACAGGCTATCACACCCCCAATGCCAACACTCTTGATACGTTTGTATATTTTCAATGGTTTCTTCTTCACCGTCTAATTCCGGGTTCTTTGCTGAAACAAGTAACTCTTTATCATAATATGTGTTCTTGTCGGACCAATCCAGTGGATTATCTGTAAGTCTCCATGCGTCCGGGTCTTTTGAAAATGAATTGAATATACATGTTTCGCTATCATTGAATTTTCTAAATATTGTAGTTTGACAAAAATCTTTAGAACACAGTCCATATTCAAGAACTATCCCTGTTTCTATGAAACGAACAGATGTTACTACCATACTACCAACCCATATAATTGCTAGGAGAATACATCCTATTTTCAGTGTTGGTCGGTCGGGATTTCTAGGACATTTTTCAAATAAAAAATCACTCATAATCACTATGACCGCTGCAAAGAATATAGCAAGTACAAATTCAATCAAAGACAAAATGCTACTCCATGTAGTGTTGTCTTCGGTAAAATCTACCCCTATTATACACATCACGACAATCTGAAATATAAATGACAGACCTCCTGCAACTACTCCCATTATAGAAGCTATATCTACAGAGTTGTATTTCATTTTTATAATAGTAGGTTATACTTATACTCATTTACACTGCTTGCAACACAACCGTTGATACACGTTTTTTCTCCAGTATTCTCCAGTCACATGATTTACATTGTAGTATAGTATTGGAATCAACAATAATTTCCATACCACAATTGTTACAAGAGTATTCTACTCCAATTTCGTTTTCTCGCTTTGTTATTGAATGTGAAACCTTTCTCTTTTTAGATTTTTCCTTTGGCAGGTGTTTTAACCGATAAAATGCTAATCCGTTCATTGATTATATACCTCTCTTGAATATCTAAAATATACATGTATTTTTTTTGCACATGGTTTTTAGTGACACATTGTCTATAGGATATGGTACATGCATTTGATGACACATGGTATATGGTGCAAAAATGGAAAACTATATCAAATGGAACACGAGGAAAACTACACTCAATGGAACGAGATTCACAGGTAGATGGTTGTTATATTTGTTTGTTTTTTGTAGGTGCATTGTTTTTAACTTGGTTTATTTTATCTGGAACAATAGGTTATTTGTTATATTTTGTTTTCATTGGCGTTTCTATAGTGTGTGTAATATACACTGTAATAACCTGTTGTTTTACTATATACGAATCTTGTAAACTTTCAATTGAATTACGACGTCACGAAAGAAGATTACAACAAGAAGTGGTGATTCCGGAACCGAAAATAGAAATTGTCGTGATTCAGAATCCTAATCATATAAGTTTGGGGTATAAATACGAGCCAGAAACGTAATAAATGGACAAAAAGAAGTCAAAGAAAAAGACTTACAAAGAAATGATGGCAGAAATATTGAAACCAAAGGAGGAGAAAGAGAAAAAAATTACTGGTGTCGGTGGAGGTCAATTTGAAAAGGTAGTACAAATATGAAGTATTATAAATTATATGATAAAATCATTAATATCCTTTATTTTATGGCGTCTATGGATTTATCCTATGATATACGGTCTATGTAGTGGCTATTATGAAATTATGCTCCACATATACCGTTATCTGTGTTACAAACCGGTTTTTCTACTGTACAAGACCCTGTACAAAAACCGTCGTCAAACGTATGCTTGTTAGCAGGACATTTACCACCTAATGGAGGAGCTTCCTTTCTAATTTGTGGACATGTTTTGCATCGGTCTCCCCAAAAATCATCCGAAGCACAAACGGAGCAACTATCACCACCAAATCCACCCAATCCGTTAAATTTAATGTCAATGTAACATTCACATGTACCGTCGCCAGTGACACCATCGTTGCATATTCCATGCATGTTACACTGAGAAATACCAGATCCACCGGGACATGACTGACACTGGGGACCCCAGCTTCCAGTGGCACATTCTATGCAATCGTTCTGGTCTGCTGCTTGTTTCAAACAAGAACACGTTTCACCGGTCCAAGCCGGAAATGGAGTAGTTCCTTGAGGTATACATTCACATTTCAAACCTGTGTATTCTCCTTCAACATATTTTGCCGAACATGTGCCGTGTCCTGTACAAATTGTTTCAGTATATACACCGTCAAACCCGGGACAAGCTTGACAGTCTTCGCCAAAATATCCCAAAGAACCACACTCGCAATGGCCGTTACCATGTCTGGACTCCAAACAACACTGTTTGTACTCACAAGTACCACCAAACCCACAGTCACCGTCAAACTCACAAAATAAACCAGATGTTTCGTCTCCAAACACGCATATGCCTTTGCAGTTGAAGCTACCACAGTCATATTTGTCTGTGCATAGTTTCCCTTCTGGTGTACAGCTATCACGGGTAAATTTGTATATATTTTCTTTATGCCAGTCGTTATCTTTGCAAATCCCTTGTGGGTCGTGTTCTTTGCAATCGCGACAGGGTTCACAATATCCCCCCCAATGACCGGGTTTACAGGTTCTACACAATACCCCAAGTTCGTCTGTTTCCGGTATCCATCCCTCTGCACACACATCACAATTCGGTCCAGCATATCCCGGATAGCATTTATCACACTTGTCACCATCCCAATTACGTTTACACTTTTCACACTTTGAAACCACATCGCCAATCATTTCCGCTTCAAAAGCATTGGCACATATTTCACAAGATTCTCCAGCCCAACCAGTTTCACAATAACAATCACCTGAACCTTCCAAACCATCGTCGCAAATCCCTTTACCATTGCAATACTGTTGATTGTATATCGGACACTCTGTACAGTCTTGTCCATAGAAATTAGCCAAACAAGGGCAATCTGGCAACTCTAAGGGATGTGTTACCAGTAAAATAATCGCATAGATTAGAATACCAAATGCTATAATACTAAAAAAGATAAACTTTGTCATCTGTTCACATTTGTCTTTGTAGTGAATGGCCATGATAACCGCAGATACAAGCAAGCCAATACTAATTATAATAAGAGATAATCCCACAATATAACCAAATGGTATAGGAGGCGTGTTGTAGTCCACTGTAAATAGTATCACCATACCAATAAATGTTAATAATATACCACCTGCAAATAATATACCTCCCAAGTCTTGCCTCATCATAATACTTTATTAAATTATTTATAGTATGACTTTTTACATATTCTCCTATATAATCCATATCGTTAACTATATATATGCTATCGTTGCCCCAAATAAAGCACGTGATTACATATTATTACTTAGAACTTATTCAAAATTCAGATCGAGTGACCCCGGTGCATATACATAGAGACTGTGTTTTTTTGAATAAATCTAGGGGAGAGATATGTTCCTATGTATATTCAAATCAAAAATATAATAATATCATAAAAAAGTTACACGAAGCAAAACATGTACATCAAATAAACTCAGTACCAGTGAATTCATTATGTTGTATTGAAAATAAAAAGATACCAATGGTTTCGGGAGGTATACAGTTTATTATATACGGTGATACAATAGACCATGTTTGTGTTCAAAAAAAATACCAACGTATATGTTATTATTACTTTAAATTACGTCACTTTCCAACATTTGTCCAAAAAGAAATATTGATATGGTTAAACAAACAACCGTGGTATTTGCCTAACTCGTGTTGCGTCAATATTATATTAAAAAGACTTTTGCAGTCTAACTTTTGTGAAAAAATACACAGAGAACTCAATGAGATGGTTTCCGTTCTGAACACTGTATAGGAGTTATCATAAAGGTGTCATATTTTTGCATCATCTTTATGATACCAATTGGAAGTGCCTCTGGTTCAGTAGAACCATCTCTACAACACTTGTATTTTTGACACCAACATCGTCTTGTAAATGTCCGTCTCTCTTTGCTTATTACCAAATAGTTTGTATTTTTACCATGCCGGTGTCCTTTGAACACACAATCCTGAGTAGTCAAGTTAATAGACCATGTTCGAAACAGTGGACTGTAATTAACACCGCGTACCATAGACACGGTTTTTGCAAAATCAACCAATTCTTCGGTGATTTCTGTATTATGATCTCTTATAAACTTTGTTTTGTGTCCCTTATACTCTGGGTCAGAACCATCGGGTTCTCGAGTACCAAATTCGTCTAAAGAATGTATATTCTCTGGCTGAATCAGACATTTTTTCCAATTTTCAAAGTTAAAATCATACTCTGGTACCACCTTGATACGGTTTTCATTCTTCTTGGTACACCCCAACATACGAAAGAGTCGATTTCGAGTATACACCCCCATGTCAACAAATTGCCATAGTTTCGTATGCTCCGGGTGATTTTTAACATGCTTTTCAAAACAACAACGCATAAAGGCTCCTACATGTGCATTGTTCATCCAACACATATCCTTTAAAATGTAAAGAATATGCAAGGACCCTTTTTTTTCATTGCTAGAATCCGAAATGATACACTCATCAATAA
>Ga0160423_10003105_pt1 | contig 13853 bp, 15 predicted proteins | sample CRUFie14St8metaG_FD_108191 | JGI IMG/M metagenome (GOLD analysis project Ga0160423, IMG submission 108191) | Marine microbial communities from the Costa Rica Dome - CRUD Field 142mm St8 metaG | ecosystem: Environmental > Aquatic > Marine > Oceanic > Photic zone | place: Costa Rica: the Eastern...
TGCCAACCCCAGGGTCCATCGGCTCGTAATTGGTGGCCCTTGCCCCAACTACTTGAGTGATTTGAACTTTGCTGAACTCCTGAATACGCTCGCGTGTTCATTTGATTTTGCCGATGATGCGCCCATAACAGTGCACATCGACCCCAGGCGCTCCTCCCGCGTTCAGCTGGAATTGCTTAGGGGTCTAGGGGTAACTGAAATTAATCTTGAGGTACGCGATGTAGATCCTCGCGTGCAGGCCGCCATTGGTATGACCCAGTCAATTGGTCTGATTGAAGACACAATATCCATGGCAAGGAATTTAGGATTCAAGTCAGTCAATATGGATTTGACGTTTGGACTTCCGCTGCAGACGGCTCAATCAATACAGAAAACCGTGTCCATCATAAATGAGTTGTCACCTGATGTAGTATCTTGTCAGCAATTCACGCGAAGACCGGAGCTATTCCCTCACCAGCGTGGTATGGACAGCTACGGAGATCTTAGTCTCGCAGAAAAGCTTTCAATGTTTTATAGAGTTGCTGAAGGATTTAGAGCGCTCGACTGGGAATGGGTGGGATTAAATAGTTTTGTCAGGTCTAATCATCCCTGGGTAGGTAAAGCTCAGCCTGACTCTGTTGATTTCGGCCCACACGGATTCTTTATTGGACAAAACGAAACTACGCTCGGGTTTGGTGTGGGTGCAGTCACCGAGACTAGGAACCTTCTCGCCCATAATATGTTAAACATCACCGACTGGAAGTCACATTTAGAGAAGAAGATAGCTCCTTATGAGGCGATAAAGGTAATGACGGCGTTAGAAAAGCGGGATCGTTCTGATCTGAACAGGTTAATCGCCAAAAAGCCGGTCCCAAAGGGTAGCAACGCGTTGGTGCTCCTCTCGGATTTAGGTTTCCCGGAATATTGTTTTGAATCGTGCGACTCAGGAGCTAACGTTCAGATTTCCGATGCTGGCTGGCATTGGCTACCCTTCGTTTGGCCCTTGAATGGCCCTTCAGTTGCCAAAAATGGCTTTTTATAACCACGGCATCTTTGCTGCCCTTAGAAATTTAGAACAACGTTTAGATGGTGCTCGTTAAGATGTGACCACTCCAGGGCTAACCAGGGGGTCGTCGGAATATTGGGATCATTCAGCCACGCTTCGATTTCGTGCCAATCGACCCAAGATATATCATCAATCTCAGTTTGGTTTGGATTGAGTTTGCTCGTCGAATCAATATGGCCTACCAATACACTGCACAGCTCATGCTCGGTACCAATGTCATTGTATTCACTCCGATATTCAAACTTGTAGAGCCACTGCAACGCTGTCTGAGTACCAAGCTCTTCACTTAGTCGACGATAGGCTGCGTCCATTACGGTCTCACCCTCACGGGGATGGCTGCAACATGAGTTTGCCCAATAACCTGGCCACAACAGTTTATTAGTAGATCTGCGCTGGAGAGCCGCCTCGCCTTTTTCGTTAATGATAAAGATTGAAAATGCTCGATGAAGTTGGCCTTTACCAAGGTGCGCGGCTAACTTTGTTTCATAGCCGATTACGTCATCGTTTGAATTTACAAGCAATAAGCGTTCATTTTCAAACGAGACGGTTGCCGCATTTTTAGCCATAGTTCACACTGATAAAGGAGAAAAAAACCCGCCCTTCACTTTTGAAGGCTTGTGGCTGTATTCTCTCGAACTGCGGACGGTAGCTCTGGGGGCAGGGGACCGTCAGTTTCAAGTTTGGCCACAATGCTGTTCGCAATGTTAGATTGCGATCTAGCGCGGGTTGAAACGTTGCAACTCATGGTTGCTAGCCTGGATCTAACCGATCCAGTTGTACTTTGCGGTGCTCAAAACAATAAAGTGGATTGTTATTGCAACGCTGAACAGGAAAACACCCTGCGCGACAAGTACACGTCTTGGATCAAATAGCATCCAGACTTTCGCGAATGGTTGTGTTGTTACCATGTCATCTTCTCCATATTTAGTTTGATAAAGACCCTGTCACAGGGCTTGTCACACTAATGATGTGGATTCTTGGTTCTACATAAAGTCAAACCAAGGCTTCCACGCCCAAACAGCAATGTGAGCAGCGCTTGCAATCGCAACAAATGTCCACATGCCTTTTTCGTAAGATTTCATGAATTCACGAGCTTCGCGTTCGGTGAGTCCAGACATTCCTACTCTTTCATCGTTCATGGTTTTACCTCCCATGATGGTTTCAGCGATATGTCGCGGCTTGGCTACCAGCCGATGTCACGACGCCAATGTGCTCAACATGCTTTACAGCATAGAGAGACTTACTTTCCGGCGGGGTGAAGCACCGCGCCAGTAAGGCAAATTTTGTATTACCGTACTTTTCATAGGTCTTGTGCTTTTCAAAACTCTGGCTGTTCAGCCAGGCCATGTTTGATTCCCCATAGGTACCAATTGTCAACAACTGTCCCAGTAAGAATTATGCCTATTCCGCCTGTTACACATGTGAGGACACCGAACCACCACGCCCATCTATGGATTGACTCCATTGATGCATTGAAACCCATCGTCCATCTCCAAAAGAGGGCTCCGCGCTCTGCGGCTGTACCGCGATCTGTAATCTGATCTATTTCGCGATCTGCTCCGTAACGGCTTGTCGCCAAGATCGTCGCACCATGCATTCCAAACAGTACTGCTGACCCATACAGGAAGAAAATGCTCCACATATGGAATGGGTTGTAGAACAAATTGCCATAGCGTAGTGAAAAGTTATTGGTCCACTCTAGGTGAGGGAATATCCCAAACGGTACCGCCTCTGACCAACTTCCCATCAGGATTGGTCGGATGAAGCCTAGAACTAGATAGAGCCAGATTGCTGCCGCAAAGGCCCAGGCTAGATAGTTGCTCATACCTAGATTTGCGGATAATGCAAAGGTTCGCCACCACCAAAGCATTATCGATACGGTCAGTAACATGCCGCACAGCAGCCATAAGCCCCCTTCGTTTAATGGTGGGATAGACAGGCCATACTCCGGCGCAGGGGGGTATACACCCAGCCAGAATAGTTGTTTAACAAACTCGCCGAGTGACCAATCTACTGACGCCATCATACCCAGTCCGATCAGCACAAAAGCGAGTATGCCGGTGAAAAGTGATGCCACACCGATAGGACCTAAGTAGATTGGTCCAATCTGCGCGTCTCCAAACTTTCCCGCTAAATAAGAGTGAGTGACGCCTTTTGTTCGATCATTTTCACTGCCATAAGGAGGAACGCCCGGATAATCAGGTGCATCAACCTGAACTTTTGTAAAAATATTCTGGTATTCAATCATGTTAAAAGCCCTCCATTAAAACCAGATTGGAAGTTCGAGCCACCAGTTCCACCATTCAGGCCAGCCTTTGGCCCAGAAAGGTCCGCTGATAACGATACATACAGCACTCCAGAAAGCGGCTGATATCGCTAGGAACATACCTAGACGATGGATTCCCAATGCACCGATTGAATAGCCAATATCGTCTCTAAAGAACGTATTTTCGTGCTCTCCTGTTTTCACTAACTCCCCAGCCGCGGGGTTGGTGGCCATCAATATGAGCGATCCATGCATAGATAGCGCTAGTGCATTTGTGAAGAAGAATGTGATGGCAATCATGTGAGCAGGGTTGTAATGGAAGTTCACATACTGATACCCGATGTTATAGACCCAATCGAGATGGCTCATAATTCCGTAGGGGAAGCCATGTCCCCATGCGCCCATGAGTACTGGTCTTATAATCACAAGGGTAACGTAGGCTAGAATCGCAAAACTAAATGTGAACGGCACATGAAGTCCCATTCCGAGCTTACGTGAGATCTCCACTTGCCGTAGCGCCCACGAAACGAAGGCACCTGTCGCGCAAAGTGTAATTACTTGCCATAAACCACCCTCTTTCAGTGGTGCTAAGGCCAAACCGTAGGAAATATCAGGTGGATCAATACTTATCCGCCAAAAGTTCCAGGTATCGCCCAAGGCCGCGCCATAGAGAATAAGCGCACTTCCCACTGCCGCGAAAAAGAAGGTAGTTACGCCAAAAAATCCCACATAGAAAGGGCCAACCCAAAAGTCAAAGAGATCGCCACCGATCAGCGTCCCTCCTTTAACGCGATATTTCTTTTCAAAACTCAACATTGACATTAACTATCTCTCCTCAGGCTACTTATGCCCTTATTTCTTTATTCTTTCGGTCGATGAAAATGAGTGTCATCTCATCGAAAAATGATCAAATTCGCTATATCCGCATGAATGCATATGGGGCTACGCTACTGGCATGGCGCTTCGCGTCTTCCCAAAGATTTAATTCGTTTCGGCGTGTCATTTTGATTCGATTGATCACCGCTACCGCCAGGAACCAAGTGAATACAGTTACGAAAAGAAGCCGAAACTGCAGGACTTCCCATACCGATTTACGCAATGCCATTTGTTGAGACCTCATAAGCCCTCCGGGTGACACTTAAAGTGTGTTCAATTAATTTTCTATACTTTTTCATACAACGCTGCTCAGTTGCAGGGCATGGCTAGCATCCAGCACATGCGACGAGTGGACTGACTCGCTTTCTTCGGCTCGAGCGATTTGTTCTGCAGAATCTCTCATTCTTTTGGCGGCTGAGATTCGAACTAAAATCGGTTGTTGTTCTATTATCTGGTCGAGCAGGGTCTGGGCCTCGTCAGTCCAAGGTAGGCTTGCACGCGCTGGTGTAGCCTCGGTCTGATCGAGATCTGTACCGAGAGGCAAAATGTTAAATAACGCATCAAATAGCGCATTACATACCTCTTGAATTAAATAACAGGCGCCTGAATAACCCATGAATGGGGTGCCCGTGTGACGTCGAATTATCGTGCCGGGCAGCGACGCAGGTATGAACATACTTCTACCGCCTGCTTCAGCGACGTACATGCGTTCGTTGTACCCACCAAAGACGATGAGAGGGCCCGTCTTATAAATCGATTCTCGTACTTGGTTATTATCCGGTTTTACCCCCGCTTTTCGGGAGTAATGGAAGGCACAGGGCAAACCCAAGTCTTCCTCGAGGAAATGTCGAAGTCCGCGGGTGTATGTTTCGGTCGCGACCACGCCAAAATTGGCGGTCGCGAAGAAATCTTGTGTGACGGAGCGCCAAAGATCCCAGACAGGCTTGAGCGTCGTCATTTTTTCTTGCGCGATGAAGGGCTCGGGATCGATGTCCAGTAGCTCCCCCAGCTTTCGCAAGAACTTGGTCGTACTATCGAGGCCGATCGGCGCTTGCAGATAGGGCTTATCAAGTTTTTCGCACAGTTTTCTGCCAAACTCCCGATACATACAAATGTTGACCGCAGCATTATCGAGCTTTGGGATCTCGTTCAAATGACAACCGAGAGGGAAGACCATATTCACTTCTACACCCATACCGGCGAGCAGTCGCTGAATTTCCGCCAGATCTGACCAGGTGTTGAAGTAGCCGTAGGCTGGACCAATGATATTGACTGTTTTTGATGGAGTTTCAGCTGCTTTCTTTGCTTTGCGCTTTTTGCTCGCGCCGTATTGCTCCCAAAGCCAAACCAGTGCCCGGTTTGCGCTCTGCCACTGATCTTCATCAATGGTGCGAGGCAGGAAGCGTTTAATATTTGTATCTTCAGGTGTTACGCCACCGCCGATCATCTCTGCAATCGAGCCTGTTACCACAACAGAAGGCTTCTTAGGATCAAGCGTATGATGCGCTCGACGGAGGGCTCCCTCTGTACCGTGCTGCCCGAGCTCCTCTTCAGCTAGGCCCGTTACTACAATGGGCAATTCGTGCGGTGGAAGACCGTCTGTGTAGTGAAGTACTGAAGTAACCGGAAGGTTTTCACAGCCCACAGGCCCGTCGATAATGACTTGCAGACCTTTGACTGCTGTGAAGATGTAAACAGAGCCCCAGTATCCGCCAGCGCGGTCGTGATCGAGTACTAGCATTAGCAGGTACCTCCCACGCCTGTTTTGGCGATAATTTCGGGCGTCCAAACACCGCTTGTGGGACCTTCACCTACGCCCTCGAAAAATGACTCCATCGCAATCATGCGTGGCTGATTAGCCAACGCACTATTGATTACTTGTGCTACTGATCCCGCTCCCGCAGCGCCCATCAGTGGGCGAGCTGAGATGAGATTGGTGAAGTACAAGCTGGGGATGGATCGCTCTTTGGCCTTCTGAACAATAGGCGTCGTGCCGATTACAAGATCGGGTTGGAAGGTCTCCATAGCGATGAGGTCGTCTTCGAGTGAGGCTCTGAACTTCACTGAAACACCTTTGCTTTCCAGCCACTTAGCGTCTGCAACAGAGAACTCTGTCTTGGGACACGCTGAGCCCACGTAAGCTACATCAGCGCCACTCTCAATCAGTAGTCGAGCAACCAGCAGCTCTGATCCCTCGTAGCCCGACATTGTGATCTTCGCATCGATTGGGTTGTTATCCAGAGCCGCTCTAATTGCACTTTTTTGTGTGCTAATTGCCGCATCGAGAGAAGCTTTGTCGGCATCTAAAACTTTACCCATCGCTTCCAACCACGCAGCTGTACCTTCAACACCCACGGGTGCGGATCCAACTAGGGGTCTACCAGCGGCTCTAAATTGTCGCGCTGTTGCAGCGTAGAAAGGATGTATCATGGCCCCCACTTTGCAGTCGAGCGCACCATAAAGCTCTCGCCACTCTCGAGTTGGAACTACAGGACCTGCTGCAGCGCCCAGTGAGTCGAGGAGTCGATCAATAGTGATTGCATCGACAGGGAACATCTCACCCACTAACGCAACGGTAGGCTTATCCTTCTGGGACTCACTCTGAATGGGCCGGGCGACGGGGCCTGCCTCGATTTCACCGCGCGCGTACTCGAGCATAGCACCCGCGAGTACGTCCTTAGCTTCGGCATGTGTGGGGACGCCAAAACCTGGTACGTCTATTCCAACAATTCTGACACCGTTAATTTCTTTTGGGAGAAGATCTAAAGGTACGCCGGACGCTGTTGGCACACATAAATTGATAATAACAACAGCATCGTTAACTTCGGGATCTGCGAGATCGTGAGCGGCCTCGCGGATATCTTCGAAGAGCTTTCCTGTAACTAAGGATTCTGAATCGAATGGCACATAACCTACGGTTCGCTTGGCGCCATAGAAATGTGATGTGAAGGTCAGTCCGTAGACGCAACAGGCCGAGCCAGATAGCACGGTCGCAGTTCTGCGCATCCTAAGACCTACACGTAATGAGCCAAATGCAGGGCACATGCTCTGCGGTTGGTCATGTGGACCCTTAGGGTAGTCCTCTGCAAACTGCGCCATGAGCTCGTTTTTTCCAGCAGCCGTCGCAGCGGCAGCTAACTGCTCCGCACTGGCGTGACAGCCCAGATCTTTCGTCTTAATGATGTCAGTCTCAGACATTGTCATAGACAACCTCTAGAGAAGGTTTGTTGAGTGTTTCCACGCTGCAGAGATCTGCAAGCGTCGCTGGCTGCAAAACAACGTCCCTACCTACTTCATCACTATCAAATAGGCTGAGGAGTTCGTCTTGGGTCATTGGAGTAGGTCGGTGGGGCAATGCCTCGCCAGCGTTTTGTGCCAAGTCGGCAAAAAGAGGACCCCAGTCCCCGTCGGGATGTCCAATAATCTCGTAACTTGCACTCTTTCGGCGAATATCTTCATTAGCGGGAATAGAGGCAAGCTCTGGTATGCCCACCGCTTTACAGAATGCTTGAGCCTGCCCAGTACCATCATCTTTATTGGTAACCATTCCGGCAACACCTACATTGCCACCGAGTTTTCTGAAGTACTCGACAGCAGAGCAAACATTGTTTGCAACGTAGAGTGATTGCAGGTCATTTGAGGCTACAACGATCACTTTTTGGCACATGTCACGTGCAATTGGCAGACCGAAGCCACCACAGACTACGTCACCTAAGAAGTCGAGGAGAACGTAGTCGAAATCCCAATCATGGAAGCCAAGTTTTTCTAAAGTTTCGAAGCCATGGATGATTCCACGACCGCCGCAGCCTCGGCCTACTTCCGGGCCACCCAGCTCCATGGCATAGACGCCATCGCGTTTGAAACAAACATCCTCTACCCGGCACTCCTCACCAGCAGCTTTCTTTGCTGAGGCGGTCTCAATGATCGTAGGGCAGGCTTTCCCCCCGAACAACAGTGATGTGGTATCACTTTTTGGGTCGCATCCGATCAACAAGACTTTTTTGCCCTGTTGCGCCATCATGTAACTCAGATTCGCAAGCGTGAAGCTTTTCCCGATGCCCCCTTTGCCGTAAATCGCGATGATCTGTGTGCCCTCGGCATTGTCGGCCGAAGTTGCAAGTAGATCAGCCCGTTCCCCACTGGCCTCTAAGCCTGGATCATATTCAGTTGCCGCTACCGTTGTCGTACTCATATCGATCTCCAGTCGATTACCATTTTTAGGCAGCTTTCATCGTTAAAAGCGCGGTCGTAGGCTGACTCGGCCTCAGCGGCCGGCAGCACATCAGTGACAAGATCTTTGAGATCCAATCGGCCATTTGACGCGAGTTTTGCTGCTTCTTTTAAGTCTTGGGGTTGCCATTCCGCACTTACTGAGAGGTTGATTTCCCTCATAAAGGCGGGTGGAAAGTCGAAAGTTACAGCTGAGGAGTAAAATCCAGCCATAACAACTGTCGCACCTGGCCGACAGCGTGAAATCATCTGATTGAGAGCGTTGGCGCTGCCGCTGACATCGCAAACGACGCCATAATCGTGCCGTTCATCGCTGTCGATATCACAGACAATGTAATTACCTTTACTGACTCGTCGCTGTGGGTTTGTCTCCCAAACGACCGGGGACTTCCCGTATAGCGATTCGGTGAGTCGAGCTACTAGTTGCCCCAGCACGCCGTGGCCAACGATCAGCTCTGGTGGGCCAACATCTTCGCATCGCCTGAGTGCATGGCGTGCTGTCGCTGCCAGAGCAAGAAGTACACCATCCTGAGCAAGCCCATCATTGATGGGAACAATGCGATCGTTGGGACAAATTACGTGATGTGCGCTTCCACCAAATAGATTTTTAGCATCCGTAAATCCCACGCCACCGGGAACAAAGACGCGCATGCCCTCACGAATGGATGAATCTGCTGCAGTGTGTACCACCCGTCCCGTGGTTTCGTAACCAGGAATCAAGGGATAACCGAGGCCTGGAAAAGGCGGCATTTGCCCCGTAAGCATCAAGCGCTCTGTACCGGTTGATATTCCCGACCAATCAGATTCGATAACACATTCATTAGCAGCGGGTGTCCGCAAAGAGGCCTCGCGAAGCTTCAGTACTCCAGGTTTTTCAAATACAACCGCTGTGGTCTTCTTATAAGTCACGGTTTTCAGTGCCTCATATATCGTCGAGTGCAGACTGGCTTATTTAAATCCATTTACACCAATGCTGTAATTTTAATAGTACATATTACCCTGTCAAGAAAAAATGACATATGGTTTTTTCGCGACGATCACTCGCACCAATGCCGGTATATGTGTCTTTTTTTCATTTATCCCGCAGAATCCGGCGCGTCCCAGCATGCTGGTTATCTCGGATTTTGTTCGTGGCCGGCCGCTTCCCATTGCCCAAAGATAGAAACCGAAGTAAGTATGACCAATCGACTCGGCTTTTCGCGTCCCAGCCATTGGCTCGGCTATGATTAGCTGCCCACCATTGGGTAATGCATCAAAACACCGAGATAGGAGTTCCTCGACAAGGGTATCGTCGTGGTCATGTAAAATTCGGATGAGACTGATGACATTAAAATTATTTGGCAGTGCATTTTTGAACATGTCACCCGCGTAGCTCTGTAGCTGATGGCTATGCTTGGGTGAAATCGATGCTATAACCTGCGGTAGATCGAAGATAGCGGTCCTGGAAGTTGGAAAGCGCTTGGCCGCTAGTCTGGCGAATGTCCCTGTACCGCCCCCTACATCGAGTAGGCGCGTTTTTCCTGTTAAATTAATAGCGTCTAAAATGTGATTGGCGATTAGGTGTTGTGAATCTGCCATGAGTTCACTGTATCTCGCTGCCGCCGCTGGATCGGTGTGATCACCATCGACATAAGGCCAGTAGCCCCTTAATGACGCCTGCTCTCTGTGGCGAAGCAGCTGGGCCGGGTCCGACATATCCTGATAAAGAAGGTCGTGATGGCGAAGCATGCTCTGCACACCCGGATTGCCATGTATCGACGCGCCGAGCTCTCCTAGAGTCCAATGAGTGTCGCTGGCTTTTTGCAGAAGGTCGATGGAGGTTGCGGCATTGACCAAGGTGAGTGTCGCCTGTCTCTCTAGGTCGCAGTGTTCGGCAATTTCATCCAAGGTGGCGATCTGGTCTTTAAGGCACTCCAGTAGCCCCAGCTTGTATGACGCGCTTAATGTCTGTGAATACACAAAGCCAGCAAGAATGTGATGTAAATCAGTGGCCCGTCGTCGGGCAATGGACTGGCTGATGGGAAGTCTTGCCGCCCATTTTTGAAAGGTGGGATTGCGCAGTAAACGGTTGCGCCACAATAGAAACCGAGCATAGTAATGTTTTGGTCTTTCGCGGCGCAGCTCAAAATTTTGACCTGTCGCCGATCTCGCGGGCATCAGGCCGCCACTTGGCCAAGCTTTGCAGGAATAAACCGGCTCGACTGGGCTCGTACCAATTGATAGAGCATATTCTGCCCTGCGCAAGAGGGCATACTGTCGAGGCCGGATTCAAGGCACTCCTTCAGTCGGCTAACGGCCCCGTCAAGACCAAGTGTGCGCACTGCACTGGGACGATCGAGTTTGACATCGATACCCACGGGTTTGCCGAGTGTTTCGGGATCGGAGACAGCATCTTTTATGTCGTCCGCAATTTGATAGGCCTCGCCGATACTTGCACCAAGGCTGACCCAGGGGCCTGGATCGACACCTGCAGACGCTGCACCGGCACAGGTCGCTGCAACGAACAAAGCGCCCGTTTTCGCACGGTGATAGCGGGTGAGGTCGACTCGCTGCTCGCATTCCCACGCTTGACCCGCGCATATTCCGTGTGGAGCCCCAACACCGCGCGCAACAATTGTTGTGACGAGAGGCACGCGCTCGATTCTAACGGCATGGACGGCGTGTGCGGCGAGTGTTTGGAACGCTGCGACGATCAGTGCATCTCCCGTTAATACCGCAATACGTTCCCCAAATTTTGCGTGTACTGAGGGTTTGCCCCGCCGCTGGGTAGCATCGTCAAAACAGGGCAGGTCATCATGTACCAGAGATGCGCAATGCAAAAGCTCCACGGCCGTTGCGGCAGCATTCGCAAGACCTACATCGCTTGAATTGTTTGCCAGAGCGACAGCTTTGCATAGTTGTGGTCTCACACGGGCGCCGCCGGGGAACACTGCATAGTTAAGTGCTTGAGCCAGTAGTGGCGGGCATTGTGCGGTGGCGTGCTCTGCTATCGCCTCTTCTATGTGCTGTTCACAATCAAGTAATGCGCTGTTCATAGCCAATACCCCGCGGGTGAGCGTTATTTTATTTGTACATTTATTGTGTCTATATTAATTTACACACTACGCCCATCTTGTAGGTCCTGCAAGCGAAAAGCGAGAGATAAATAATGGAGCAAAGACCACTAGTAAATTCGGAAGGCTTAGGTTTTAACTTTCCGGTTGGAAAAAATGGCTATCGATGGTGGTACGTCGATGGATTCAGTGATTGCGGACAGCACGGTCTTACGCTTATTTTCTTTATAGGCACCGTTTTTTCACCGTTCTATGCCTCTGCGCGAAAGCGAGGAGATGCGGATCCTCGGGAGTTTGTTTGTGTAAATGCGGTGTTTTACGAGCCTGAGCGTAAATATTGGGCGATGACCGAGCGGCGAATGCGCGATCTTAAAACATCAACCCACTCACTCAACATCGGACCTTCATCGATGAGCTTCGACGGGCGCTATCTCACGGTAAAGATAGACGAGCGTTCAGCGCCAATGCGGCGCCCAATTAAGGGAATAGTTAAAGTTGATTTGCAGGAGCGAACTGATAAATGTTTTGGTCTGCATTCGGTAGGTCAGCACCGATGGTGGCCAATCGCACCTGCAACCAAGGTCGATGTGGCACTGGAGGCCCCCGATTTAAAGTGGTCAGGCGGGGCCTACATGGATACAAACGGTGGGACAGTGCCACTGGAGGAGACCTTTAGCAGCTGGCACTGGTCTCGGGCGGATCTCGGTAGCAACTGCCGCATTGTCTACGAGGCGCATGCTCGCGACGGTGAGAGTTGTCTAATGACATTGTTCGGAAATGGACAGGACGGTATGGCTTCCGAGCATTCTGCGCCTCGGAGAGATCTCAGTATCGGGCCTATATGGCGCGTTAAAAGACCTGCGCGAAGTCACCAGGGTTTTACGGTACAAAAAACGTTGGAAGACACACCATTTTATACCCGAAGTCACCTCTGTGATGCGTCGGGAAACAGCGTAATGCATGAAAGTTTAGATCTAGATCGTTTTGCTTCTTCTTGGGTCCAGCGCTTATTGCCGTTCCGCATGCGCAAGATCATTTATGGCCTATCGAAGGTGGGTGATTCGCGCGTTACGATCCCGTTCTCTAAGGGTCTCAAATAGATCTAGCATCCAAAGCGTTCGTACCTTGAACGGGTCAGATGTGACAGATGGTGCTTTGCCACCTGTTTCTGTCACGGCGTCAATTAAAAATTGATTTTGAGGAAGTGAGGGAATTTCCATATCTTCAGTGCGCGGCTGCGTGAACACGATTGCGGAAGAAAGCAGCGCAAATTTCCTTCTCGTAGAGACAATGGCACGATCATTAATTGAGTTGTAACCGATTTCTGCAAGTTGATCACCGATTGCTGCATAGAGTTTGCGTGCCGCGCGAATTCCAGGCTGATACTTTCTCGGTAGATAAGCGATACCCCTGTCACCTCGCTGATATAGCCATTGCGCACGAGTAAGCAGGCGTTTTGTTACAGAGCCAATGCCCTCGTTAAACTTTGGTGTCGTCAACAGATTCTCGGGACTAACTCCCTCGGAGGCTAACTCATCCAGAGGCAAATAAATCCTCCCTCGACGTGCGTCCTCGCCAACATCTCTCGCGATGTTTGTTAATTGCATGGCAGTCCCGAGGTCAGCAGCTCTCGCCAATATTCTTGGATCACGCACGCCCATTAGAACCGACATCATCACTCCCACAGAGCCTGCCACGCGAGCACTGTAATCGTAGACGTCTTCTATGGTGTGATAAATTTTCCCTTCTGCATCCCAAGCGAAACCCTCAAGTAGAGCATTCAAAAGCCCGCGCGGCATATGATAGGTGTGAACAATCTGGGCGAGTATTCGATCGGTATATCGATACTCAGGTTTCGATTCATAAATTTTATCGAGCCGTTCATGTAGTAACTCAAGTGCAGCTTTGGGGTCATTTCCCTCATCGACAAGATCATCGGCTTCTCGGCAAAAAGCATAGAGTCCACAAGCCGCATGTTGCATGACCGATGGCAGTAGGTGTGATGCGAAGTAGAACGATCGAGACCCGTGCGATAGCTGCAGTTTGCAGAGCTCCATATCTGTGCTTGGAGTGGGAAGAAATTGGCTAGTTGGCATAGCTTACTGCCGGAATTAGGTTGTCGATTACCTTGGCGGATGACAACACAGCAGGCATGCCTGCACCTGGATGCGTGCCGGCGCCCACTAGAAACAGACCATCAACCTCCTCGCTCTTGTTATGGGGTCTGAAGTAGGCACTTTGTGTGATACGTGGTTCAAGTGAGAAGCCAGCACCTTTGACCGAGTTGAGTCTATTTTGGAAATCCAGGGGCGTTAGAATCATCGAAGTGGCCAAGTTCTCTCCCAGTCGAGGCAAGCCAGTCTCTTCAAGTCGCTCCTCGACA
>Ga0160423_10003106_pt1 | contig 13849 bp, 10 predicted proteins | sample CRUFie14St8metaG_FD_108191 | JGI IMG/M metagenome (GOLD analysis project Ga0160423, IMG submission 108191) | Marine microbial communities from the Costa Rica Dome - CRUD Field 142mm St8 metaG | ecosystem: Environmental > Aquatic > Marine > Oceanic > Photic zone | place: Costa Rica: the Eastern...
TGAACTTCCACGATGTCGCGGATGAGTTCGCCGTCCTGTTGGAAGGACCGGTAAGCGGTCGATGGAGAAGGGGCTGTGCCCCGCTCGGTACCGCCTTCGAAGAGCGTGGTTGATGCCCGTCCGACTTGCGTGCTCTCCGCGACGACGATGGTCAAACGAAGACTCATGTCAGCATCGAGGCCGAGGCCTGCCGCCATGCCGTCCTCCGTCACGTTTCGGAGGGCTTGAACACGGTCCAAGTCCAGGCGTTGGTTCTGCACAAGGCCGGGCTGAACCCTGCCTTCGTGCAGGGCGTCGGCAGAAACCACGTGCCAATCGGCTGAGGCGTTGGCGTAATCCAAACCGTCGGCGTACGGCACAAACCACCCCTCGCCTGAGGTGAGGCGGTCAAGACCCAGAGAGGCGGCCCGGTCAAGCCGATCGACATCGGGGTCGTTGGAACCCATTTGGAGTTGGGCAAGGGAGAGGAAAGCGGTCAAAATCATCAGAAAGAGCGTGAAGGCAGAAAGGAATTCAATCACAGCGGTTAAGCCGCCTTCATCCCGTTCCCGAAGGATGGACGTCCGGCGCATAGCATAACCACGCCAGCGCAATTCATGAGGTTGCCGCCTGAAACAGGATTGGACCGTTCAAACGGGCCACAGGTGTCGTTTCTCACGCCGCCATCAAACAGCATGATTGGGCGAGAAAGAAGCGATGAGTCTTTGAATCACGGATGGAAGGAGGATACGATGACCGAGCGTAAGCAACGCGAGATTCCCTTCCGTCGAACCAGTGTTGGTTTCGTGGTGATGCTCCTGATGTCCACGCTCGGCGTCCTTGCCACCGTCCCCACCACCAGCGCTAATTTGACGGGTTCAATCGGCATTTCAGGAAGTTCATCGCCCGTGCCCGACGCGTGGTATTCCTCGTTCGACACCATCAGTTTTGAAGCCGAGGTCACCAATTACTACGCCAGCCCTTCGGGTGCAGCGCGGACCCTTACATGGTACGCTTGTGACGGAGACATCACCGCTACGGCCTGCAAGTCGGTCTACGAGGAAACCGGCCAATTCAACATGGGGAACATCCCCGGGCAAACCACACAAAACATCCCCTCATCGGAGTTGTGGATTCCCGGGCAGAGTGCCGAGGGCATCTTCACCATTCTCTACACGTTCAGCCAAAACGATCAGGTCAGTGCCGACGATGAATTCCGTTTCACCATCAATTTGACCAACGATTTTGTTGACGTGATTGCCGATGTTAGCCACAACCCCCTCGAACACCTGCCAAACCTTGCCGTCTACGACGATGAAAGCGTGTTGAACACCGGCACAGACTACGTTTTCAAGGCCAAAGGCCAGTCGACCTTGTGCGGATTGTGCACGTTTGCTGGTGATTTCGGATGGCAACTCTGGGACCTGGAAGAAACCATGATGCTGAAAGAAGCCTACAAAACGGTCGAGACGCTTCCTGCTTGGGGTGGCTACGACCCTTACAACATCAACCTACCAGCGTTCAACTACGGGCAGGAAGGACGGTACATGCTAAAATTCGGACTCTTCGGCAGCACGGGCAACCCCTATGCCGACCTCAACGAAGGCAACAACCTCGCCACCTATGAAATCGTTCTCAACGACAGCATCGACCTCAAGGTGACCGATGTATATCCGAGCCACAACGCACAATCCAGCCAGTTCTACTACGGCACCGAACGCGTGGTCTCCACCTTTGCCAACCTTGGCAACATGTCGGTTGAGAACATCACGGTATCCTATCAAGTCTACAACACACAGTACGAACTCGAAGTGGAGGACAGTTGCGAGATCGCCGTCATGCACCCCAGTGACACCGAAACCTGCACGTTCAACATGACCACCACCGGCAACAACCGGCTGGTACGTGTTCAGATGCCCACCATCTACCAAAACGGAGAAGACGTGCGCATGGGCGATAATTTGTATTCGCTGAACGTTGATGTTCAGGTGGGCGCCATCAACCCCACGGTCCAGACCAACTCCGATAACAACGTCTTCCTCACCAGCGACGATGTCGAACTCGTGGGCCGATTCAACCCCATCGCATCTCAGCCTTTGAACTACACATGGCGAGAAGGCTTCTACGTCTGGGGCCACGGGCAGGTGTTGAACCGAACCGGAGAGGCGTTTGGACTGGGCCACCACAACCTGACCCTCCAAGTCACCGACCCGTGGGGTGAAACCGAGTACGCTTACGTGGAGTTTGACGTGCTGAACTCGCTTGACTTGTCCGTCCAACCTTACTTCACGGGCCATGCCATCACCGAGGAGGAAGCCACCTTTGAGCACGAAATCCTCTTGCCCATCCTCGGGAAAAATTACGGCATTGGGGGCGGCGATTCTCCCCTGATGATGATCGACGTTGATGTGCAACCGCTCTCGACGGATGACGAAGGTCTGCGGAGTGTGGACATGACACTGAACCTCACCGCCATCCTGCCGGAAAACATCGACCTGACCACCGTGGACATCCGCTACCTTCCGTCGAGCGACAGCGTGGTTTGGGAGTTCCTCGACGGCATTGACAGCTACACCTTCGGCCCCGATTCAGAAACGGTGGATATCTCCATGACAAAAGACGGCGTGATTCTTCTCATTGGCGTGCTTCCGCCCACCAACGCAACAGCAGAAGCGGTGGCTTGGACCCAGCTTGTTGCCGGTCAAATCCAACTCGACTGGACACCAACAGGCGACACGACCAACCCCTACGTAGGCGGATGGAACGTCTACAAAATCCAAGGCATTTCGGGAACGACGGTGTTCCCTGAAACAACCGGCGGTATCAACGAAAACATCTGGGAGGAACTGACCTTCGACAGCCATGTTGCAACCTTACCGCTGTCCCAGCAAACCTGGCTTGACCCCGAACCGCTGGAAACAGGGATTTGTGCTTCGTATGCCATCCTCCCCATCGATCGTGAAGGAAACCCCAACCTGCAGATGGCCAACATCACCCGTGTGAACGGCGTGGCAGGGCAACTTTGCGGTGATGCCATTCCACCGTCAACCTCCATATCCGACCTTTCGCACACTTGGGCGTTCACCAACAGCACGGAATGCTTCGACCAACAGCAGGATTGGTCCCTTTGCTACACGGTTGATTTGTCTTGGACGTGGCCCGCCCATGAAGCACAAGGCAACGTTTCGTGGAACATCTATCGCATTGAGTACCGACCCGAAAACGTTGACCTGAAGTTCATCGACCCCATCATCGAAGGGATGGAAGGCGTCCCCGGCGAGACCGGTACGCTGACACAATCCGGTTTGGAGCGCGACGGAATTCGACCCTACCGCACCTACTACTACATCTTCGCACCCATTGACAGCGTTGGAAACGAACTGCTGATTGCCGACCACGCCACAACCAACGTCGAGCGGGTTCACATTGACAACGACTGGTGGTCTTACAACCAACACCTCATCCCGCCGGAACCCGAACCGCCTGAACCACCGCTTGGCATCCCATGGCTTCAGAAACTCAACGATGCCACCCAGGTTTCTGAATTCCAGACCGCTGGGTTTGTGTTGCTCGCCACCATTGTTTTGAACTTCCTCCTGCTCCCGCTTCTCTTGAAACAGCGAAAGCGATTGAAGCGGGTCCTTGAAGCGAGAAAGCGAAACAGAGAAGCCGCCATGACCGATTTCGACGACTTCTTCGAGTGATGGCGCGGCAGGGGAGATTCGAACTCCCGAGGTGAGACACCACTGGATTAGCAATCCAGCGCAATGGCCAGGCTATGCGACTGCCGCTCGCACCTCGTCCACCTTGGGTCTTCTCATGAAGATGACGGTGGAGGTTGGCCGCAGAAAAACGGGTCTGTTCGCCTCACAGGGGACCTAAGAATCCGAGCCACTCTGCAGGAATGAACGAAATGATCACCAACGAGAGGAACATCCATCCGAGGTAAAACAGACTTCGGAAGAAGGACTTCGCCGCTTTGGGCATACGTCCATTTGCGTCAAACGGCTCGTCCGGATCGATGCTCCAAACCGAAGCGGCGTACCACAAGGTCAACGCTCCAGAAACAAAAGCCCAGAGCAGCGGCAGCCCGGATTCTGGCCAAAAGCATGGCACAGAACCCAAAAGAAAGAGCAAGACGCAGTAAATCTTGGATTGAAACAGGGTGTGCTGCGCACCTTTCACCTCGTTCATCATGGGGATGTTGACCTTGCCGTATTCACCGGACCGATAGAGCGCCAGGGCCCAAAAGTGAGGTGGCGTCCACAGGAAAATAAGAAAGAACAGCATCCAAGGAATGGGAGAGCCCAAAGCAAGCATGTTTGACCCGGCAATGCTGTCACCCGCCGCCGCAGCCCAACCGATCAGCGGGGGGGTTGAACCTGCCAAACCGCCGATCACGATGTTTTGGGGTGTCCGACGTTTGAGCCAAATCGAATAGATGAGCACGTAGAACAGCACGGAAAAAGCAGACCAAAAGGCGGCCTTCACGCTCAGCAGCAAAAAGAGAGAGGACCCCACAATGGCGATAAACGAACCAAACAGGAGTGCAAAGCGAGGTGTTACGTGGCCCAGCGGGATGGGGCGGTTCATGGTCCGTCGCATGTGGGGGTCAATGTCCGCATCGTACCACATGTTGATGGCATTGGAGCCTCCGGCGGAGAGGGTTCCACCCACCAAGGTGATGAGCATGGTGTTGAGGGTGTCAAGCCATGTTCGTTCGAGGTCCATCACGCCGTACCTTGCGAGGGTATCGTGAACCAGAATAGCACATAGTGCAGTGATTTGCAGCAGAAAAATGACGCGCAGTTTCATCAACTGCACCATGATTTTGAGAAGCCCGGGTCGCTCGGCAGCGACAGCATCGGCAAGGGCGCTCATTCGGCCTCACCCAAACCGCGATGACCTGTTTGATGTCCGCGACTGAACCGCACGGCAAACATCAGGAACACAGACGATAGAAAAGCGCCCACGCCTCCGACCAGATGGAGCAGTGACAACCACTCCGGGAAATCGCCAACCTTGGCGAACACGATGTAGGAACCGCCGATCATCACGTTGAGGAGCCAAGCACCGGTCGTAATTTCTGCAAACCTGACAAGTTCGGCACTCCCCGGTGTTTGCTGCGCTGACATGCGAAGATTGCTGACGCCAAGAACAAGAACAAGACCCACCAACAACGCTCCGAAGCGGTGAATCATCTGGATAAACACGCCCGGACCGTCCAACGACGGTAGGATGGACCCTTGGCACTTCGGCCAGCCGTCTGGGAAGCCAACCGAGCAGCTCTGGTTGTATTGCCCGCCAGCCGACGAGGAAACCCAAGCACCCAACACCAGAAGCAATCCTACGGCGGCGGTCATGGAATGGATGCGCTTTGAATGAAGTTCCACAAAAGACTGCGGCGCTTGGAGGAACATCCAAGCGGCTCCCTCCCTGATCCTCATCGCCATGAACTGCCACAGAAGCCCTGCGGTGAAGATGCAGGCGAGGGAGAGGTGAAGCGCCACGGTCCAGTCGGCGTTATCGTACCGAACCGTGATGTAGCCGGCAGTGGCCTGAACGATGAGCAAGAGGGCTGAAAATTGGGCAGCCCGTTCAACAGGTTTCCCGTAGTGGTCGCGTCTTTTTCTGGTGGCCAAGACGTTCAGAACAATGGGAACGGCAATCACCCCAACAAGCATGCGATGGAACCATTCGACAAAGATTTGGAAAACGGTGTACCGGTGGTCTTCACCTCTGGAGTCGATTTGGTCGGGATTTGCTTCCCAGTATGCTGCTTGCTCGGCTTCTGAGACAACAAAATGCCACGTGCCGAAACACGTTGGCCACTCGGGGCAAGATTCACCTGCGTCGTTGATTCGGATGGAACCTCCGACCACGACGATGAGCAACGCCAATACGGCCAACATCAAAGGAAGAGTGGATGGACGGCGCCACCACGAGGGTTCCATGGTTCAAGGGGAGAGCAGACCCCTTTTGAACAAATGCCTCCTCCCCTGAGCATGGCTTCCCCGCCCTGGCCGGCCTTGGTGCTGTTCCTGCTTGTCCTGAACACGGGCATGGCCTCCGGAGTGCAAGCCGAAACAAACGACGACCAAGGTGGGTTGTTGGACGTCCGCGTGTTTTCCCTTTCCTGCTTGGAGAACAGTTCATGCGAGGTGACAAAACCGGACCACCTCATCGAATATTTCAGCGCCGATTGGTGCGAACCTTGCGTGCAAGTAGGCGAACAACTCGAGGGCCTCAGCAGCGAAAAAACCGTTGTCCTCCAGCACCATTCATCGCCACAAGACGCCACGTTTTTGTCCGACTCCAAGCTCAAGTATGACCAAGAATTCAGGCTCCTGTTTTACCCGTCGATCGTGGTGAACGGCGACCATCTGTTGACGGGCAGTCGACAGGCGCTCGACCTCCCCTCGGTGATGGAAAACGCTACCCCGGTTTGGTCCGGTCTGGAATCCTTCGCCGTTGAAAACCGTTCGTTGAACTGGGACGCATCGGTGGATGGAACGGTTGCCGTTTGGATGCTCGCCCCAACCCCGCATCAGGAATCGGGGAAAATCCACGCCGCCGTGGCCTACGAGCGCTTGGCCGTTGATGCCAGCGAGGGTTCGTTGGCCTTGGATGTTGACAATCTCCGAGAAAACACCTCATTCGTGGTGCTTTTGGAACAGCCCGGTCGTCGGACCCTTACCGTGGCTTCGCTGGCTCCGACTGGACCGATGGATGTCAGCGAGGGAGGAGAAACGCTAACCGCTCCCGGTGCGTCTTTGTTCGACCGGGAATTGGCCACGGTGGTGGGCTTGGTGTTGGTGCTCTCGTTGGCTCCAGCGTTCGTCATCCATCGCGAATTGACGACGGGTGCACGAACGGAAGAGGCGGCGTTCAAGGACGCAGAAGAGTGAGGTAGGTTCAAAAAGAGTTGCCATGTCGGGGGGTTGCGAGTCTCTCGCAGTTGATTCACATGGTCAAGCCCGCACGCCAACACACTCGCTTTGAACGCGCTCGAATCATTGGTGCTCGTGCCCTCCAAATCGGCATGGGCGCCCCGCTTTACGCCACCGAAGAAGTCCTACGCGACCAATTTAAGGAAGAACTCGTCTCCTTGTACGGTCTTGAAGAGGCCAGCATCCGCTTTGTTCTTGACCCGCTCAAGATCGCTCTCTACGAGTACGAAAACCACCTGATTCCCATCGACATTGACCCTCACGAGTGAGGCGTGTCCGAACTGAAGCCGTAAAATGCGGCGTCGTCCAAAGCCGGAAGGGCGTCTCGCTTCACCAAAAGGGTCCTCACCGCCCACAGGTCCACGAAGACACGGTACTTCGTCGTGGCATCAAGATAGTCAACGCCGCTTGAGCCACCGGTGCCCATGCGGCGACCGATCATTCGTTCAACCATCCGAGCATGGTGGGTGCGGAACAGCAACATGGCTTGCTCCAACTCGACGAAACTGTCGATGAGGCGACGAGGCCACGATAGCAGAGGAAGGTCCCGATAGGATTCAATGAACAAGAGGCCCGCTCGGCTGCGAACGGGAGCGCCGTGGTCAAGAAGGAAGCGTTCAGCTCCGGCAATACCGGCTTCGATACGAGGGCGTATGGTGCTCTCCTCGCCATGGCCGATGGCGACCATGTGTTGAATCACGTCCTCCCCGTGGGCTCGCATGGCGTCGAGGTGATCGTTGACGTAGGTGCGCACCACCGAATCGTCGTCTTCGGACCCTGGTGAAGAGCCATGTATCGGTGTTCGTTCCAACCACGCACCGAGCACATCGTTCAGCGAGGGCTCGGCCACCGTGGCCTCAAAATCCTTCAACGCCTGAGCGGGCACTTTCCCCTCTTCTGCGAGTTTTTTCATGTGGTGCAGCGGGTCCATCCCCCCGACACGCTGCTCGCTCTCCAAGCCGAGCAGCACCTCGAGTTCTCGCATTTGCCATGACTCAAAACCGGATGAGGTTCCCAAACGGTCTCTGAACGCAAGAAAATCTTGGGGCGAGAGGGTCTCCATGACCTTCCACTGATCGGCCAGCAAACGGAAGATTTCACTGACACGCTCGAGATGACGGACAACTTGTGGGATCGCCGCTTCCTCAATCCGTTCATGATCCATCAGCTGGCGCGCCTCTTTGAGTTCCCGCAAAATCAACTTGAACCACAACTCAAAGGTCTGATGCACGATGATGAAGTGTAACTCGTCGTTGGACGGAAGAGGCGAGTACCCCGCTGGCCCGTCTTGCAGCGCCAACAGTGCTTCCAGTTGGAGGTAGCCTCCGTAGGTGATTCTTGAAGCGGGACCGTCGGTTGCCATGTTCCTACCAAGCGCAACAACTCCATGAAACCTTCACCTCAAAAACGAGGCCAACTTTGGTTCCCGTCCTCCCGGCTTGGAAGCGAGTGCTCAAGGAGTGGGGTTCTACATTGTTCCCTGACATAATACTCATAGAGCGATTACGAAACCCCTCCATATGGGCGTACCTCTCTCTACGGTGCAGCAATGGCTTCAAGGCTACGATAAGGACGCCATTACCGTAGGGGTTGTCGCCTCGCATTCCTCCCTTCAAATCCTTCACGGTGCACGACAAGAAGGATTCCGCACGCTGGGCATCGCCGTAGGCGAAAACCGACGACGCTTCTACAAGGCCTTTCCAGGTGCCGATCCCGACGAGTGGTTAATGCTTGATGACTACCGCGAAATGTTGGATTACGCAGCATGGTTTCGAGAAAAAAACGTCATCATCATCCCCCACGGCTCCCTGGTTGAGTATCTGGGTGCGAACAATTTCAGAAACCTCGAAGTTCCGACCTTCGGAAACAGGAACATCCTGCACTGGGAGAGCAGCCGTGCACTGCAGCGTCAGTGGTTGGAAGACGGCGGCTGCACCATGCCAAAGGTGGTTGAAGACCCGCACAACATCGATGGCCCGGTCATCGTAAAGTATGCAGGGGCCAAAGGCGGCCGAGGGTACTTTGTCGCACGAGACTACCGTGATTTCCGACGAAACGTCGACATCGAAGAAGAATTCACGATTCAAGAATACGTCTTGGGTTGTCGCTACTACCTTCACTTCTTCTTCGACCCCACGGCGGAAGACGGCTTCCAAGTTCAGGGGCGAGGTGCTCATGCAGGCAAGAACTTGGGGCGATTGGAACTCCTTTCCATGGACCGCCGAGACGAAAGCAACGTCGACGAATTCTACAAACTCGGCTCCCTGCGAGACCTTCGAGAGATGTCGCTCGAACCATCTTTCGTGGTCACCGGCAACCAGCCGGTGGTCATCCGCGAATCCCTCTTGCCGCGTGCCTTTGAGATGGCCGAGGGGACGGTGGCCGCTTCTTACAACCTTGAAGAAGGCTCACGGGGCATGCTCGGGCCGTTCTGTCTGGAAACCATCGTAACCGACAAACTGGAATTCAAAGTGTTTGAAATCAGCGCCCGCATCGTGGCAGGGTCAAACCCGTTCATCGGTGGCTCACCGTATTCCGACATCAACGAGCGGTTCATGTCAACCGGTCGCAGAATTGCTCGTTCCATCCGGAAGGCGCTTGAGACCGATCGCCTTGATGAGATCATCTCGTGAGTTCATTCCTCGCTCAGAGCGTCAAGGTCGGGTGCGCCCGGAAGCTCGTCTTGAACACCATGATGCTGTTCATCGTGGTCTGAGGCCATCTCCTCGTGGGGGTTTGGGTCCTCGGCGACCTCGGTTTTCTGTTCGGAGGCGGGGTTTTGATACGCCATTGAGGCCGCTTGGAGTTCGGCCTCAAGTTCGGCCTTTCGTGCTTCACGCTCTTCTGGAGAGGGAAGGCTGAACTCTGCCACCAGCATGATCGGGTCGCCGCTGGAAAGTTCACCGTTGTACTCCAAGGGCTCGCCACCGGGAGTGACGATGACTTGGAACTTGGTGGGGTCCTTGCTCTTCCGCTTCTGGTGCTTCTTGTAGTGGTGAACGTAGACCTGATAGTTCCCCGCAGGAGCCTTCCCCTCCTCCCAGAACACGTTCTCAACAGGCTTTCGAGTTTCTGCACGTACGTTGGCGTCCACGTCGAGTTCACCGCCACAGGCGGATTTCTTGTTGCCGCCGTGAATGCGCTCTCCTGACGGACACACAACGTGCAAATCCAGGTCGTTGTAATTGTTCCACATCAAGGAAATTTGTACGTCGGATGATTGTGCGCCTTCGCGCTCCAGCCTGGCTTGAAGTTCGGACATGGCACGTTGAGCAGCCTCTTTCGCCTCGAGCACTTCTTGTTCCCGGGCGGATTCAATCTCAGCGAGGCGTTGGGCCTCGGCGGCTTCCATTTCAGCCTGACGCGTTTCCTCCACTTCCGTGATGGCGGCGGCGGCTTCGGGGACATCCATACCTGCCGCACGGAGTTCTTCTTCCAACGCCGCTCTTCGAGCAGCCCGTTCCTCAGGCGAAGGGAGATTGAATTCTGCGACCATCATGATGGGGTCGCCCATCGAGAGTTCGCCGTTGTATTCGCGTGGGTCACCGCCTTGGTTGATGATGACCTGGAATTTGGTGGGGTCCTTACTTCGTCGCTTCTTGTGCTTTTTGTAGTAGTGGACGTAGACTTGATACCGCCCTGCAGGTGCTTTTCCTTCTTCCCAGAACACGTTCTCGACCGGCTTACGGGTTTCTGCTCGCACGTTGGCGTCAACATCAAGTTCACCGCCGCAGGCAGATCGCTTGTTGCCGCCGTGCAGGCGCTCTCCCGAAGGACAGACAACGTGAAGGTCAAGGTCGTTGTAGTTGTTCCACATCAGCGATATTTGGACGTCCGAAGACTGGGCGCCTTCTCGCTCCAAGCGAGCACGAAGTTCGGACATGGCACGCTGGGCGGCTTCTCTCGATTCCAACATCTCTTGAGCACGGGCCGCTTCAATCTCAGCGAGGCGTTGTTCTTCGGCATCGGCGAGATCCGATTGCCGCATCGCTTCCTGTTGAGCCGCCAAGCGAGCCTCCTCTTGGTCGCGTTCGGCCGCTCTTCGAGCCGCTTCTTCTTCCTCACGACGGCGTGCTTCCTCGAGTTCAGATTGACGCTGAGATTCCATCAATTCTCGCTGTTGACGAGCCTCTGCTTCCGCATCGGCCTGCTCTCGGCGTCGCCGGTTGAACCGTTCCTCGGCAAGTTGGCGGTCGCCTTGATTTTGCTGACGAAGGAGCTCTTGGATGGTGGCCAGCTTCCGGTCAAGGTTCTTCTTGGCTTTGCCGAAGCCTCTGCCGGATTGTTGCTGCATCAACCCTTCAGCGCTCATCCCGCTTTGGAGGTTCACCTGAGCTTCTCGGCGCATGACGATGAACATGAGGCCGAGAAGGAAGGCGCCCCCCAACGCAACGGTGAGGACGTAGTCAGCCAATTCCATGGCTACTCCATTACAAACTACCACTTGAAACATGCGTTGGGGATTCTTGGTCCCGTTCATCATCACCAAAGACCCTAACAAGGTGGAGGACAAGCCAACACCATGAGAGAGGTCTCCGTGTCGTGGGACAGGGAAGCCCTCGGACACACCGACCTCGCGTTGCTCGACGATGTCGTTGAGCGACTTTCGTTTGTCGGCAATCTTCTCATCACCCCCGAAGGTGTTCGGCAGATCATTCTCCCCGTTTTCAAGCAAGGAAAATCCATTGAAGACCTCGAGGCCATCCCTTACATCACCGTCGAACAGGTGGTCAACGAGCGAGAAGGCGGTGCGTTTGTTATTTGGAACACTCACGCCGTAGTTTGTTTGGCCTCGACAACGGAAAACATCTACATCATCCTCCCTTCAGAATTTGAAAACGGCACCCTCACGCTCACCTTCCGAGGCATTCCCCAAGCCATTTCGTCCTTCGTGAAATTGAGCAAAGTCATCCTGCCTCCCGCTGACATTCGAGTGAGGGACATCCGAGAGCAAGGAAATTCACTCGCTGACGCTTTGACACAACGGCAACACGAATGCTATGCATTGGCCATCCAACACGGCTACTACAACGAACCCAAAGGTATCACCATACAAGCCCTCGCAGATGTTTTGGGCATCGCTCGGTCCACCTACCAAGAACACCTGCAAACGGCAGAAATCGTGGTCTTGAAATGGGCAGGCGAACACATTTAGCCACATTCTGCCTCATACAAACCTTTGATGAAGGCGGCAACCTGCGGTGACCATGGACAAAGCCCAGCGTCTGGCAACATTGCTGCCAAACGGTCGGGGCGTTTGGATTCCCATCGACCACGGTGCCTCGGATTACCCAAATCCCGGCCTCGAGGACCTGGAAGGACTGATTCAGTCCCTCGTCAACGCCGGCGTTGATGCGATCGTTGCCCAGAAAGGGGTGGTGAGCAAATATGCGCCCCTGTGCGAAGGCACGTCTACGGGGATGGTGATTCACTACTCCGTGTCCACACGGCACGCCGGTCCCGAGTCCAACAACAAAGTCCTCGTCGGACACGCCGATGAAACCCTCCTGAGGGGAGGAACCGCCGTTTCCAGCCAGGTCAACATGGGCAGCGAGCGAGAACCCGAGATGATTCAACGGATGGGTGAGTTGAACCGCCAAGCCATCCACGCCGACCTCCCCGCTTTCGGCATGGTCTACGCCCGTGGGCCGCACCTCAATCACCAACACGACGATGAAACCCAATCCCAAGCGCACGCCGTGCGACTTGCGTTTGAACTCGGATGCGATGCTGCGAAATGCGTTTGGACGGGCGATGAAGATTCGTTTGCAAAAGTCGCCCGAAGCGCTCCCATTCCTCTTCTCATGGCCGGGGGGCCGTCGACCTCAGACACCAGGGCGGTGTTGGCCGTGGTGGAACGGGCGCTGAAAGCCGGTGCGAGCGGTGTTTGCATGGGTCGCCAAGTGTTTGCCCACCCGAATCCAGAAGCGATGGCCAGGGCCCTCGTCATGATGGTGCACCACGGTGCTTCGGCAGATGCAGCGATGAACGCCTGCGGCTTGTGAGTTGGTGGCATGGAAGTTTGGCTCCAAACCGACGGTCGTGAAAGCACCCTGAATGTTGAAGGCGTTGACCGTTTTCTTAGCCAGAGCAAGCAGGCCGACCACCTGAGCGTGGAAGGAAACCGTTTGCTGCATGGCGAGGCCCTGGTCGGCGCATATGTTCGCATCAAAGACGGCGCAACACAACAAGACGGCATGGCCCATATCGGAACGGTCGATTGGATTTTGGTTGATTGTGAAACATGGTCGATGATTCCTCTGGAAAACCTCGTCGCCAACCGTGCTGGCAGCCACACAAAGATAGCGGCCATCATTTCCTCACCGATGCAAGCCCAAGGTGCCGGATTCGCTCTTGAAGAGGGCGTGGACGCCCTCGTGGTACCGCCGAAGCCAGAGATGCTTGAAGCAGCGCTCAGCGTCAAGGCGCAACGCCTCGAAAAGACGACTCCTTCGGAACCCGTTGAACAAACCAGCACCGAACGACTTGCGCTCGTTCCTTTCATCGTTGAAACGGTTGAAGAGGCGGGCCTTGGCGACCGGTTTTGCCTTGATTTCCTTTCCCAATTTCGGCAGCATGAGGGCTTGCTGGTGGGGTCCAGCGCCCAAACCTTGTATTTGGTTCACAGCGAAACCGTCCCCTCAACCTTCGTCCCGACACGACCGTTCCGCGTCAACGCAGGGGCGCCCCACTCCTACGTCATGATGGCCGACGGGTCGACCAAGTACCTGTCTGAACTGCAAGCAGGTCAGGAGGTTCTGGCCGTGGATGCTCAAGGAAACACACGGGCGGTGGTCCTCGGCCGAATCAAGATCGAACAGCGCCCGATGCTGAAAATTTCGGGTAGTATGGCCGAAGAAGGTTCAAAAAACCCCAAAAAAACCCTGCAAAACGCTAATACATCTCATGTCTTCATGCAA
>Ga0160423_10003107_pt1 | contig 13846 bp, 8 predicted proteins | sample CRUFie14St8metaG_FD_108191 | JGI IMG/M metagenome (GOLD analysis project Ga0160423, IMG submission 108191) | Marine microbial communities from the Costa Rica Dome - CRUD Field 142mm St8 metaG | ecosystem: Environmental > Aquatic > Marine > Oceanic > Photic zone | place: Costa Rica: the Eastern...
GTCCCTGTTCTCCTCCACGTCGTACGCCAGTAGGTTGTTCGGCGTGCCAATGAGCAGCACGTCGCGCCTCAACATCGGGTCAATGGTCCCCGAAGCAATACAGTTGATCTGTTTGTTCACGTTGAGGTACTTGACTTGGTTGTCCCCGTCAAGGTTCGTGGCCTGGGGCGTGTGCACAAAGACTTTCCCGGCGTTCGTGACACAAGTGAGCGAAAGGGAACTCCCATTGAAGCAGCCGATGGTGGCCTGGCCCTCGTGCACCGGGTCGCTCAGAAAGAGCTTGAAGGCAGACTTGAACATGGGTGTTCAAGGCGTGGCTGGCCTCACCCGTGTGTCTGTTCAAGCAATAAGGTTAACCTCGCCAGCGGCGAAGGCCAAGGGCCCGTGGCCCTGCGCGCTCGTGTGCTCGTGTGGGATCGATCCCGCGACCTTTCGCGCGCGCGGGGTAAAAGCCAACACCTTGGCCACCCTACTAAGGCGTCACTCCGCGCCCTTCCCTCATCTTGGCCCAGGGTCCTGCCTGTTCTTTTCGAGTTAGTTTTGGCGGGGGGGGGCAATGGTTTTCCGCGGGAAAGTTGAGTTTTACAGATATTTCCGGAAATCGGTGGGAGAGCTCCCCCATCCACAAGATTGAGATCGCGGCAGCCAGAACAGCAGCGAGAGCGTCTAGCGCGGCGAGCATAAGTAGAGTCAAGGCAGGGCACCGTGATGGACATGGCGTGCGCTTGCGGGTCCTCCGGGAGGACGGTCGCGCGCAGGGTGGCGGCGGTCGCGGCGTCGCGAGGAGCCGGAAAGCTCAGAAGGTGCGCTAGGCATAAGGCCCTCGGGTCCAAGGTCCCCGTTGGTGGTTCGAAGTTAGCAGGACGCCAGGGCGGCCTCACTTTGGCGCGTTCCCAGAACCTGGAGAGCTCGAGCACCCCAAGCACCTCTCCCGTTGTGCTGGACAACTATACGGATATCGTGAACAATATGACAAAGGCGGTTCTGAACGGTTTGAAAGACGACCTAACAAGGATGGAGGTCGAGTTCCCACCCGTCCTGGAGGCGGACGCCTACAAGAACTCTTCTGATGTGTACATCGACGCAAACGTTCAGTTCGCGATCGCGCTCGGCCGGGTTTTGCAGGAGTACGATCGGACGGTCCAGATCCTTTTACCGGACGAGAACGAGGTGAGGCGCGCGCGTAAGATTTTCGGCCAGGCGCTCGATATGTACGACAACATCTCCCTGGGGTCGCTGACTGGGAGGGGGGACGTCATCTCCGACGCCATCGAGAGCGTAAAGGGAGTCTTCTCTTTTTTGGACGGCCAAGGGTCCGGGTCCGGTCAGCAGGGCTCGGCCCAGGACGCCCAAGTGGACACCTACGTTGTCGTCAATGCCAGCTGCTCGGAGCTCGTTGACCTCAAGAAGTTCGTGGACGGCCAGAGGGACCGGCTGCTGAGGGAACAGGGTGGTGCGGTGCCTGACGGGTGGCAGGAATACAAGGACGAGAAGAGCGGGAAACCGTACTTTTACAACGCCAAGAGTGAGCGCACGACATGGGACAGGCCCGTTGCCAACGAGCCTGCGGTCGTTTTGATGAACTTGGAGCTTGAGACCCTGAGGGGTGACCTCGGGCTGATTGCCTTCCCGCCCAAGGATATGCACTACGACTTTCTGTCGTCCTTCAAGCCGGTTTACTTCATCAGGCAGAGGGACTACTCGAAAACGATCACCGAGTCGCCTTACCTTGTGAATTACAGCGGAGCGATCTACAGGGAGTACCCTGGAGACTGGCAGGTCTTGCTGGAGGAGACGCTCGGCGACCGAAAGTACAAGCGGATCAGCAGCAGTAAGGACCGTTACACGCTTTTCGAGGCCAAGGAGACTATGATGGAGTCCATGGGGCTGAAGGGTGACGAGACCCCCGCGCTGAAGTTCCTAAGGACAGGGTACCAGACCTGCACTTGGTGGGAGGACCCAAAGGATTACGACAGGGAGGCCTCGGACAACTGGAGGAAGTGAAGCGCGGTCGCAAGAAGACGAATAAAAGGAGAAAAAGAGATCGTAAAACGGATTACTTTTTTTGGTCGCAAAGTCATAAGGCTCCAGTGTAGTCCAAGGTCCTCCTGACCTTGACCTTCTTCAGGAATTTGGAGGCGGCCTCGGTACCCTTCGCTGCTCCGGGCTTCGGCCTCGGCTGTTCCTTCCTCTTCCTCACCACCCCTGACGCCACCTTTTCCTTCTTCGCTGGGGCCACCACCGCCCTCCGCCTCTTCTCAGGCTTGGGCCTCTCTCCTCGGTAATAGGACACGCCGTGGCCGTCCCTCCTGGCTCCCCCCGACGACGCCAGCTGGAGCTGCCGCCGCCGTTCGTACACCCAGCCGAGACTGAGCTTCGACCTTGGGGACAGGGACCCGCCTGCGGAGGCCAGGGCTGCGCCTTGCTGAGCAAGGAATCCCTGTGCTTGCCGCCCAAGCTTTCGCGGTGCTGCCGCAGTCGTTGCCGCGGGCTTGACCTTGAGGGTTCCGTCCTGGTTCAGGTATTTTTCGACCTGAGCGAGCTTCTCCTTGAGCGAGCTCGAGGCGATCTTCTTGCCCGGCCCCTTCCCCTTCCTTGCAGCCCGGGCCAGAGCTAGCGCCGCCCTCCCCCCCTTTCTCGTGCACTCCCCTTCGAGCGCGAAGAGCTCCGGCCAGCGCTGGCGGAGCTCGAGGGGCCCCCAATCGTCCCCTTGGCGACCCCCGAGAACGTAGTCAACTATCATGGCGTGCTCCTCAGCGACTTTGTCGGCCGCCTGGCCCAAGAACTCTGCGCCGCTGGGGCAACAAGGCTGGAGCTGCGGCAGGATGGCGTCCTCCGCCGCACTCACGAGCTCAACAAGAGAGAAGACGCCTCCCCCCGCCGACCCTGCGGGAACCAGTGCCAGAGGGGCGCCGCGATTCAACTGGCTGAGCATGATGCACATGGCGGGCCCCCAGGCCCTCGCCTCGGGGTCTTCCCCGACCCTCCCGAGGCGGTCCAGCCAAGACTGGATCCCGCGATCCCTCACCACGACACGGACGCGGGCCAGCACCGACTTTAGGCGATGCAGGGGAAGCCAGGCCAGCGGGATGACCTCCTCTGCGAGAAGGGGTCCATCCAGCGCGAGACCGAGGACCCGGGGTAGCGGTGAACCCACCAACGCGCTCCCCTCGCCCTTGCCGTCACCGCTACCACTCGCCTCGGGAGGCCGCGCCTCCCCCTCCATCGGAGCTCTCCCTCCCTTCCACTCCTCCGTGACCCCAACGAAGTCTACCGTCGCCCCCAAGCGATCGGCATCGCCCCGCGAGACCCCACGACCCAGCTTCAGGTCACCCCGCCACAGGACCTCTGACGTGAACTCCGCGAAGAGGGCGTCGAGCTCCTTCTCGCTGTCGAGCCTTACCCTCGCCAGCCCGAGCACGCCCGCCCAGTGGTCCACGGAATCCGACCTCTGAGACGTGACTAGGCGTCTTACCGATCGAGGAAAGGTATTTCTCGCCTCCTTGAGGAGCGCATAGGCGTGGAGCTCCTCCACGGGGATGGGTGCCTTCCCAGACACCTTATGCGCGAACCAAACAAAGTCGACCACATCGTAACCTGCCAGTCCCTCCGTCAGGCTTGACACGGAGTCAAAGTCCCTCCAGTCCGATCGGCCCGCGCCACCCAGCCCCGGGCTTCTGGCCGCTGCCGCCTCCTCGTTCTCACTCGGCGAGGGCCAACATCTAACAGCGATGTTCGCTTCCTCGTTGTGCATGATCTGGCGTACCCTGGTGAAGATCCTCTTTTGGGCGTCCGACGGCAAGCGCTTGTCCACGAGAAAAACCGCCGCCCTCGTCCTCCGGGTCTCCGGATCCATCGCCGCCACCATCGCCGCTCGCGACCTCCTCCGCTGCCCCACCTCCTCGCCCCGCCCCCCGCGCGCGCTCCTCCAACAACAGTTGAGTTTGGTTTGGCCCCTGCCCCTCCCGTCGCGCGCGCTCTGGAAATCTTCCTGAAATGTTTCAGGAAACGTTGTTCACAGAGGGCGCCGAGAAGATCATCTACTGAGGATGTCTGGCTTTCGCCGGCTGCTGGGCGCGGTTCTCGCGGGCGGGAGGGCGGGAGGATGGGCGTCCACGTCCGCGCCGACCCTTCCGCGCTTCTGCACCCAGGTCGGTGGCGAGGACCCTGAAAAAACGCTCGAGCGGAGAAGCTCGAGACTTTTGTCCGAAACCGACGAGCACTTCACAGAGAAGGTGGAGGCAGTGTATCCCACCACAGTGAAGCAAAGGAGAAAGGGCGCGAGAGTCCTGCAGGCGCTCTTCGACGTGATCGAGAAGGACGGCCGGCTCTACGATCTATTCTTCGACGACCTCGGCGTGCACTTGCAGGACATAAGGGTGTCGCCGGACGGTGGCGCGGCGTACATCAGGTGGTCTGCTAAGCCGGGGAGCGAGGACAGGGCGGAGGCTGCTCTCGGGAGGAGCGCGGGGTTCCTGCGGCGGAAGCTCGCCAGAACCCTCCCGTACCGACGGGTCCCGTCTCTGGTCTTCGTGTCGGACTACTTGACGGAGGAGGAGGCCAGGCTGGAGGACGTGTTCGACCAGATTGCTATGGAGAACGAGGAGGCGAGGGCCAGGGAGCAGGCGTCGGGGGAGCGCGAGGGCCCCGGCCGGTGAGCGAGGGCACGACACCACCCGCGCGCTCTCGCAAAATTAATCTTTAGTAATTCTATTTTCTCCAAGTTAAAAACACATGATTTGAACCTGCCGGCGCTGGCTCTGCTTCCCTCCCCCTCCTGCCAGCTCAGAAGATCGCCATGTCGTCCTCGTTCTTCTGCTCGAAAGTGAAGTTTCCGCTGTCCACGAGCTGCTTGATCGACGAGGTCTCCTCCCCGGTCAACCCGAGGATTCCTTGCAGCGTGTCGAGCTTGCCCTGGTCTGCGCTCTGGTTCTTGTAAAAGTAAGCGTAGACGTCCATAAGCTCCTCTTTGTCCTTCCACGAGATGGACTCCTCAGGCACGGCCTTGTGGCACGCGATCACGTTGTTCATCGTCGAGGTGAGCTCCGAGGCGTTCCCCTGCCTCAAAAAGGAGATGGCCTGGACGAAGAGGAGCCTGAGCTTTCCCTTGACGCTTGAGTCCACAAACCTCTTGGCGGTCTTCCTGTCCAGCCCGAGCTCGTCTGGAATGGACTCCAGGACCTCCTGCTGCTCGAACACGCCCTGACCGTTCGACAGCATCTTCTCGACCTCCTTCTTGTACAGGGTCTCCCTCGCCTCCTTCTTCATCACGGAGTCGATGTCAATGCCGCTGGCCTTCATCTCGCGCAGCTTGGCCACAGAGAGCAGGCCCTGCGCGTGGAGCGCCTGCAAGTTCCCAACAACATTCTTGTCCACCAGCCCCTTGATGACGCTGTCCGCTACACTGTCCTGTAGGCCAAGCTTGGTCTGGAGGTCCTTCAGCGCGGCCTTCTTCTCCTCCGTCAGGGTGGAGCCCGAGACCATCTGCTGGGCCTGGTTCCTGAAGGCCTGCTCTGCGAGGTTCTGATGAATCTGCATGGTATCCAGCTCCGTGAGGCCGAGGACGTCCCCGAGCTGGATCAGGCGGGCGAACTCGGACTCGTCCCTCTCCAACACGATGCTGGAGCCCATACCGAGCTTCCTGACCTCTCCCTGCATGCAGTACAGCAGGTACTGCCTGTACAGATCCTGCCTGTCCCTGACGTCCATCTCCTCCTTGAGCGTGATGACCTTCTGGCCCCTCTCCCTGCCGCTCTGCTTGGAGTCCCCGGCCTTGGCCTTCGTTAGCGTGGACGGTGTGGCCTCCTCGGCGGAGGAAGATGCAACTGGCTCCTCTGCCTTGGCCTCCTCCGCGGACGAGTCCTCCTCTCCCGCCCACTTCATGTCGTCTATCTTCTCCTCCTCGGCCTTCTTCTCGGCCTCCTCCTCTTTCTTCGCCTCCTCCTGGGCCTTGGCCATGATCTCCATCAGCTCGGCCTGCTCCGCCCTCTTCTTGTTCTCCTCCGCAATGGAGGGGTCGATCTCCTCGACCAGAGGGGTGAGCACAAAGTTGGAGTAGAACACGATCTTCTTCAGCTCCTGGGCCGCCGCAACCTGGTCCCGGGTGCTGCGAACCCTCTGCACCATGGCCATCATCTGCTGCCTGGACTTCCTGGCAGCCAGCTCCATGGCGAGCTCCTTCTCCAGCCTGAGGGAGTTCATGGCCTTCCTGAGCCTCATGATCTCAGAGTTTCCAAACGCGTCCGCGGTGACCGTGAGAATGTCCTGCAGGGTGGCGTTGAAGGCCTTGCCCTTGACCTCCTCATTGAGCTTGGTGATCTGGGGGCCCTGAATGCAAAGCAGCTTCTGAATCTTGCTCAGCTCCTTGTCGTCCTCGTCGGAGATGGACCCCTGCTTCTCGATCAGCCCCTCCAGCTTCATCTTGTACTGCTCGAGGTTCACCTCCATGGCCTCCTCGGCGTCGAAGCTGATCTTCTCGCACAGCTGCTGCAGCCACGAGGCCTTGGACTCCTGGGCCTCCAGGGTTCCGTCCCTGTACGCGGCGGCAAGCATCCTCCTGTAGGCCTTGCTCGAGATGGAGTGCTTAACAGCGGCGGCCTCCTTGGTTCCCATGCCAAAGATCAGCTTGAGGGTGTCCGCGTCCTTAACGGTCTGCTCGGAGATCCTGTCCTCCTTGGCGAGCTTCTCCTCGATGAAGACCTTGTAGAGCTCCTTCAGGTTTGCTCTCTCCGTGTCGGCGGCGTACTTGCCACCGTACAGGGAGATCTGGCCAAGGCCGCGAGCGAGCGAGTCGTTCCCGGCAAAGCCGAGGACCGTTGCGTTGAGCCGCACGATGGCATCCAGCTGGGAGACGACCTGCGAGAGATCTCTCGCGCGAACCCTCTGGTTCAATACCTCGACGGCCGCATCCAGCTTCGCTTCCACCTCCTTCCTCAGGGTCTGCTCCATGCTCTTGGCCGCCACGTCGTCTTCAAGGCCAAGCTGCTGCTGGGTGGTCCTAAGGTCCCCGAGCACAGATTCGGTGAGCAGGCCGTCGGAGGCCCCGGCGGCCGCGATCTTCGCGTCATAGAGCGTGCTCGCATTGTCCCTCTTGGCCAGATTGAGCTGCGCGTCAGTGAGGTTGAAGACCCTCTTCCAAGGCAGCAGGAACTTGGCCTTCTTCTCGCCGAAAACCTGCTCGGACACGAAGACGAGCTTCTGGAACCCGCGCAGCTCCTGCAGGCCCCCCTCCTTGGACCCGGACTCGAGCCTCTGGCGCTTGAAGCGGTTGCCAAGCTCCAAGTGGCACTCGGCCGCAGCAGAGTCGTCGATGCCGAGGGCGTCCTTAAAGGCCCTGATCTTGTTCGGCTCGTCGCCCCTCAGGGGCTCGTCCGAGGACGGGATGACCGACGCGAGGTACGCCTCGTACACGCGCTTCATCTCCAGGCCGAGCTGGTCGGACAGGTTGGCCAGGCCGTAGCGCGGGGCGAGCTGCCTCACGGCATCCGCGTTCAGACCCGTCGCCGGGTCGTCGCCCGAGGCGGCGCATATGTTGTGGAGCTCCGCCGCGGCCGCATCCAAGGTCTTCTCCTGGAGCTTCTTCACCCCGAGAACCCCAACACCACCAAGCACGGCCGCGCCCGCGACGCTGGCAATGGGCTTAACGTCAGGACTGCCCTGCGTCGCCTTCCCTCCGGCCACGTACCCCGCGCCGAGCCCGACAGCCACTAGAACGGCGGCTCCTGCCTGCCTGGTCATGTGCGACATGGAAGCCAGGGCCTGCTCGGTGCCGTCGAGCTGCCTTGGGGGACCGAACACGTTACCCACGGCACGAGCCTCCACCTTTCTCACGGAAGAAGGTCGCCTCCTCTCCGGCAGCAAGGGTCGGGCGGCGCGCGCGCCATACTGCTTTACCGCACCACTTGCGGGACTCTTCACCGCTCCTTTCATGTCCCTCCGCTTGACCTCTCTCTGCTCCTCTTGCTGGGGTGCTCGGCCGAGCGTCAAGAGCTTCTGCTGCGCCACCTCTCCCCCTGCGTCCCCTCTGCGCGCTTTTGGGCTCTCGCGTCGGTCGGCGGCACCGCGAGATTAGAGTAGAAATTCCATATTGCTGTGCGAGACCCTGGAAACAGATAAGATCTCTTTTTGGATGCAAAGCCAGATTGGACACTCGATTACCGTCTTGTGGGTTTGGTGGCATGGAGTGTTTGACGATGCAGGGCTCGCCCGAGGAGGGGCCGCGGGATGGGGCAAGCTCAGGGGACTCGACCCCGAGAGCTCGCGAGGTCCTCCTTTAGGAGCATCATTGAGCATAGAGACCAATGCGGAGAAGAGCTTGCGCGGCAAAGAACAAAAAAAACAAAGTAGACACGTACGTGAAAGACAGAGTCTCCACTTAGTCTTCTCAAAAGGGCAAAAAGACTGGTCTTCGTGGCGAAGGTTCCAACACTGAAGGCTCAACCTCGTCGATCCAGGCCACGACGTGCGGGCTCTTATTCCGCGTAGCCCCCAGCCTGCAAGCCTTTGGGTTCCAGGGGCAAGGCGGGTCCTGCTCACGTAGCCACTTTAAGACTTCAAGGTGCCCTCCCCGCGCAGCGAGGTAGGACGTCATCTTCCCCCAGGGGGCATGCCGGCCTCGGAGCCACCTGATCACATCCAGGTGACCCTCCCTGGCCGCCGCTTGGCACGGTTCGTGGCTGTGGTTCGTGGTCTGGGGGCAGCGAGCCTCGCTGACGAGCCACGTGACGTAGTCCAAGTTCCCTGCCGCCGCGGCATCTGCCAACACGCCGGGCTGTGACTTCAGGCGACCCCTATCGCCCGGCAACGACAGAAGGCCCACCTGCGCGTTTCGGAACGCCCTGCAGGTCAGCGCCATAGCAAACAAGCAGATTCCAGAGTTGAAGTCGTCGAAGTGGTCCGTGATAAGGGCCCATATCTCGAGCGGCAGCACGGGCAACCGCAAATTGTTCGCCTTCTCCGTAAGCCGTCCCAGCTCCGCCTTTCTTTGCTCGCACACCGAGAGCGCCTCCTCGTAGGCCTTCTCGGCGGCCTCCTCCCTCCGAAGCGCTGACGCGAGAGCCGCTTCGCTCGCGCTGAAGACGGCGCGCTCTTCAACCGCGGCACCGCCGTCGCCCGTCTTCCTCCGCTTCGCCAGAGACCCCAATAGCTCGCCAAACATGGTCTAGCACGCCTCGGAGCTTTGCCCACCCGCCAACCCCACCCGCCCTCGAGGCGCGACGGTCCGTTATTGCGATCGCGCGCGATCGTGCGTGTCACGATCACTATTTTTTTTATTATTTTTGTTGTGATCTTATTTTACCAATTAGATTGGAGGTCAATCGAGTACCGAAAGTTTGATCAAAACAGTATAGAATTACAAAAACAAAAGAGAAACCAGCCAGGTGTCTCCACCCGCCTCTCTCTCTCTCTCTCTATCTCTATCTCCTTGTATGGTAATGGAAACACTTGGTGAGGCGGGCCCTCGGTTCAGCCGGTCATGGGCGGCTTGGCCGGGCTGACCAGCTGCTTGAGTCCAAGCCCGTCCCTGAGCATCTCCCCCGCTCCCATGGAGATCCTCCTGGCCTTCCTAGAGACCCTGGTGGTCATAGGGGCGGCCACGCTGGTGATGGTCTCGACCTCGTTCGGCAGCAGGAAGCACTTGAAGGCGATCACCGCGATGAAGAGCGAGACGATCTTGGTGTGGGCGTCGCAAAGGACCCAGAGGAAGCCCAACCCAAGGCCCACGGCTGAAAGCTTGTACTTTCTGTCGAGGTTCACTCCGTTCCAGGCCGAGAGCGCAAGCTTCTTGGCGATCACCGCGTTCCTCTTCAGGTCCCTCTCGAACCTCTTGTACAGAAGCGGCAGCGTGAACGCGGCGCAGTGCGCGACGAGCGCGATCAGAGACAGGCTCATGAACTTGCTCGCCGTGATGAGAGTCCACAGCGCAAAGGCGACCTGGAGGGTGGCGGTTCCGCTGGCGCCGCTGAAGGCGCGGTTGAGGCCGGGGACGAGGGAGAGGGCGACGCCCTCGGCGGTCCTGGCGGCCCTCTCCACCAGGCCCCTGGTCACCACCGGCTTTGGAACGTAGTTCTCGAAGAAGATGCTGCCGAAGAAGTTAACGGCGAGCATGCCGAGGCCGCAGTACGCGAGCGACACGGAGGGCCTGAAGTCGATGATCCCGGTTTCGGCGTAGTGCCAGGTCAGCAGGCCCAGGAAGCCCGAGCTGAAAACGAGGCAGCTCCTGGCGGGGTGGGACCACACGGCGCAGTCTCTGGCGAAGGCCCCCGCCCTAGCGAGGGTGTCGCAACCCTCCTTGGCCTTGGACGGGGTTCCCTGGACGGAAACCACGCCAGCGCGTCCCTTCCTTGGGGTCGCGGTGCGGCTCGGGGTCCTCTCCTGGTCGTTGAGCTGAGAGTAGTGAAAGATCGTCGTGAAAGTCAGTGAAAGTCAGAGAAAGGAAGGCCGACCGGACAGCTTTCGGGATATTGGCATTGCGAAATGAATGCGCGAGTGAACGAATACTGCCTTGCACCCACCTTGATCTCTCCCAGAGGGGAGCGAGGGGACTTGAACTCCGAGGCGAACCTGCTCCTGAGCGACACGCAAGGCACGCCAGGCTTGGCCGCGCTCGCCAGCGCGTTGTTGTTTTCCACGTTGTTCGACTCCATGGTCGCGTACTTCACCCTCGACTTGGCGATGCCGCTCGACGAAGAGTACGTTTGGTCCAGCATTGTCATTGTCTCAACCGCGGGTCGGGGGTCTCCGTCTTCTCTCGCCGCCCTCTCTGCTTCACTGGTTCTCTCCGACAGTCCTGCCAAGTTTAAACGGCTACTGCTGTGATTTCGCGAAATTTCGGGCAAATGTTCCCGGAAATTTCTGGGGGGTCCAAGGAAATGCACACGTTTCTCATCCATAACGTCCCAGTTTATTTGACGATTAGGGCACGCAGAGAGAGAGAGAGAGGGAGAGGCTAGGGCAAGGATGGCGGACCCGGAGGAGCTTCTGCGGGAGAACGAGTTCCTCAGGGCGCGGGTCGAGGAGCTCGAATTGAGCTCGAGCCTCAGGTCGTCGCCGCTCTCCAGTCTCCACGCGAGTGGCCTAAGTTTATGCCCGAGCAGGGCATGGTCCACAGATGCCGGCGGCAGGAACAGGCGGGAGATCGTCACCCGACCCACGTTCTGCCAGCGCGTGCTGTCGTGCGTCGAGGAGGCGAAGAGGACGAGAGAAGAAGAGCAGCAGCTGATGGAGACCTACGAATCCTTTTCGGAGCCCATCTACGAGGCCTGGAAGGCGAGCTCCGTGGACACCAGCGAGCGCTGGACGGACGACATGTTCAGACCCTTTGCCAGGCGGCTCAGGTGTGCCCCCGTCCCCAAGCTCAAGTTTGAGGCGCTGCGGTCCGTCTTTGACAAGTACGAGATGCCGTTGGTTGTGGACCTCGAGGCCGGCACGGAAGAGCGGTACGGGAGCTGGGGGGACGAGAACCCGCTCAGTCCGCGCGTGGAGGACATGGAGATCGCGTGGGTGAACGGGGCGGCGACCTCGACTTTCGGGATGACGGTTGAAGGCTACAAGGAGTGGGAAAGGCGGGCGGAGCCAACCACAACAAATTTTTTTCGTCAGACGGAGCAAGCGATCCTTAAGGCAGTCTTCGAGGACGGAGACACCTCCCCGTTCCGCGAGGTCTTCTTCAGCTACGGCGACATTGACGACGAGGACGACTGGAACCCCGCGAAGGCCTTCATCATGCAGATCACACCGGCCTTGCTCGAGATGGACGGCAAAATCCATTTTGCTTTCGTGGAGGAGCCCCACGCCCAGCTCAAGTACCCTCGAGAGATCACAGACCGAATGCTGATGCCGCTCGCGGTCTTTCGGTACACGGAGGTCATTGTAGTTATTTTCTCTATGGAGGGCGTGATCCTCCAGCAGAACGCGGCGTCCATGGCTCACTTTGGCATGGTCGCCGCAAGCAGCACCACCTACCAGGACGTGGGAGAGGACGGCAAGCCCGTGAATCGGCTGAGGCGCCTGTTCGGCGGAGACGCCGTCAAGTACAAGATGATGATGGAGAAAGTGGAGGGCGGAACCATGTTCCAGTCCCACGTTCGAGTACGAAAGAGCGACATGTGTCCTGAAGGGAGGAATGGGCAGGGCAGCAATAGGACGCGCGAGCTTGAGATGGAGGATCACATCGACTTCATGTTCATGGCCACCAAGATGAGGGACCCTTGTAGCGGCGGAAGCGTGATCTACTGCGATCTGCAGGACATCAGCGTCCAGGTTCGGCAGGAGCAGAAGATGAAGGCGATGAGAGAAAACGAGCAGGGCTTGCTTAGGGAGATGCTGCCCTCTCACATCATTGACAGGCTCGTCAAGGACCGGCACGAAAGGCGCTCTTCCTCCTCAGGGAGCTCGTCGAGGAGCCTCCGCAGCAGCGATGGGGGCCTTTTACTGGATGGAGCGATGGACCTATCCTCGGACCGCGCGGCCAGCCTGGCGGAGTACCACAAGCAGGTCACTGTGTTCTTTTGCGACATTGTTGGGTTCACCAGGATCTCCGCCTGCTCGACGCCGCGTGATGTGATGGGCATGCTCAACAAGCTCTTTGTCCTGCTGGACGAGGCAACGGAGGAGCACGGCATCTTTAAGGTGGAGACCATCGGGGACGCCTACATGTGCGTCGCGGGGCTGAACATGAAGGACGGCAGGAGCCTCGCGGACCCGGGCCATCACGCATCAAACATGGCAAACTTCTGCCGGGACGCGCTCCTCGCGGCGGGCCAAGTCACGGATCCGCACGGGCACCCCGTGAAGGTCAGGATTGGGCTGCACAGCGGGGACGTGATGACCGGCGTGGTGGGGTGCAAGATGCCGAGGTTCTGCCTCTTCGGAGACACGGTGAACACGGCGAGCAGGATGGAGTCCACGGGAATCCCAATGCGGGTCCACGCCTCCAAAGCCACGAAAGACCTGCTGCCGGGGGAACGCTGGGAGCCCACGGGAGGGGTGGAAGCCAAGGGAAAGGGAAAGATGGACACGTTCCTGCTGTTGTAGTTTTTCTGATTTCGAAGCAAAGTACAAAGTTTGGACTTTTGTTCTAAAACTCGAAATTCATGTCCGGGTGGTCCCTCAAAATTGTGACGAGCTTGTCGGTGTCCGAGGCGAACGCCCTGATCCCGGCCGCGAGCTTGTCGTTGGTCGCGCCATCCATCGCCACTCTCCACTGGAACTCCTGCTCCGTCAGCTCGTCCCATTTTTCCATATCGCAGTCCGCCGCCCCTTGCTCCGGACTCAGCGCCCTCTGCAGCTCGCTTCCATCCCTCTCCGCGAGGGCATCCAGAAGCGGAGGTGGAATCGTCATCCTATCCACGCCGGCCAAAGCGATAATCTCGTCGAGCGGATCGTTTCCCGTGGGAGATCGCCACGAGGCGGGCATAACGATTGTTTCGTAATTGTGCATCTTGTAGTAGTTGTGGATCTGCCTGACCAAGATCACACCTGGATCTTGCTCGACCGGCACCGACTCGGGGAGCCCGTCGTTCGCCTTGTACCACTCGCGAACTCGCCCTGGGAAGGGAGAGATGAGGTGGGCGCCAGCCTGGGCGGCTGCCACGGCCTGCGCTAGGCCGAAGACGAGCGTTATATTCGTCTTGAAACCGGTTGCTTCCAACTTTCTCGCGGCCTGAATGCCTTCCGACGTGCCCGGGAGTTTGATGAGGACGCGATCGGTGGGAACCCCGAGCTCCCGGTACATGGAGAGGATCCGGCACGCCTGCATGTGCATCTTGGCCTCGTCGAAAGCGTACTCAATGCGCACCTCTGTGGAGACGTAACCGGGCACAATGCTGGCGATCGCTGCGCCCAA
>Ga0160423_10003109_pt1 | contig 13843 bp, 10 predicted proteins | sample CRUFie14St8metaG_FD_108191 | JGI IMG/M metagenome (GOLD analysis project Ga0160423, IMG submission 108191) | Marine microbial communities from the Costa Rica Dome - CRUD Field 142mm St8 metaG | ecosystem: Environmental > Aquatic > Marine > Oceanic > Photic zone | place: Costa Rica: the Eastern...
ACCCCCACCGCCGCCCTCAGCGCCTGCTTCCCCGGTGGCTCCATCACCGGAGCGCCCAAGAAACGTGCCACCGAAATCATCTCCGAATTAGAGCCCGTCAATCGCGGCCTTTACACAGGCGCCATCGGCTACCTCGGCTTCAACGGCGAATCCCAATTCAATATCGCTATCCGCACCCTCATTCACGAAGCTGGCCACCTCGACTACCACGTCGGCGCTGGCATCGTCGCCGACTCGGATCCAAAAGCAGAGTTCGAGGAAACAGAGCACAAGGCCCGCGGCGTCAGACTGGCTCTCGGCTAGCACAAATTAAATTTGAACAGATCTCCATCATGGGTTTCTCCCCCCATAATGAAATCACTCAGGCTCGTCCTCGCGACCCTCTTCACCATCGCTCAGAGTTCACTGATCCAGTCAATTCTTAAAAAGAAACGCCTCGAAGGAAGGAGAATCAAGTCGGGAACACCCCAACCGCCATACCTTGCGTAGTTGGCATCAGATTGTATGATCAACCGGAAAGGATTCGGTATTTTGAACAAACGCATCATCATCATTGGCGCTGGCCCCGGTGGGCTCACCGCCGGCATACTTCTCGCCAACCGAGGTTACGAAGTCACTATTCTCGAAAAGAACAAAGTGCCCGGAGGTCGAAATGCCCCCATCCAAGACGGACCGTATTGCCACGATACCGGCCCCACTTTTCTCCACCAAAAATTCACCCTCGACGAAATCTTCGCCGAGACTGGGCGCAAACCCGAAGACTACATGGACTTCGTCAAGCTTGACCCTATGACCCGCCTGACCTGGGGAGATCTCTCGCTCGAAACCAGCAGCAACCGCGAAAAAATGGCGGCCAATATTGAAAAATCGTTCCCCGGAGAGGCGGAAAACTTTCTCCGCTTCATGGATGATCACGCATCCAAGCTCAAAACGATCTTCCCCTTCCTCCTCAAACCCTACACTAGCCTCTCCTCTTACCTCGACAAAAACCTCCTAAAAGCCCTCCCCTACGTCGCCACCACCAAATCGGTCATGGACGTCCTCTCTAACTACTTTCAGGACGACCGTTTGAAACTCGCTTTCACCTTTCAAGCCAAATACCTCGGTATGTCTCCCTGGAATTGCCCCGCCCTTTTCAGTATCCTTTCCTATATCGAATACGAGCATGGCATCTACCACGTGCAAGGTGGTCTCTCCAAAATTTCCGAAGGCATGGCCAAAGTCGTCACTGAGGAAGGTGGCGAAATTCGCTACGAAGCCGAAGTCGAAGAAATCCTCTACCAAGGTAAAAATGCGACCAAGGTCCGCCTCACCAACGGCGAGGAACTCACCTGCGATCAACTTATCGTCAATGCCGACTACGCCCACGCCCGCACCACCATCTTTGGCAAAAAGAAGCAAACAAACGAAGAGCTCAGAAAGAAAAAATACTCCTGCTCCACCTTCATGCTCTACCTAGGTCTCGATACCCTCTACGAAGACCAACCTCATCACCACGTCATCTTTGCCAACGACTACCAACAAAATCTGGAAGACATTCAGGGCGAGAGAATCGTCTCTGAGGACATGTCCTTCTACATTCGCAATTCCAGCGTCACCGACCCGACAGTCGCCCCTAAGGGGCATTCGCAGCTCTATGTTCTCGTTCCGACGATCAATACCCGCCATGGACACAACTGGCAGGGAACCCAAGAAGATTACGCCGAGAAAATCATTGATAAGATGATCGCGTCCACCGGCATGAAGGATCTCCGTGACCACATTGTGACTCGCAAAGTCATCACTCCAACCGGCTGGGAAAACGCTGACATCTTCCTGGGAGCCACCTTCAATCTAGCTCATACCTTGTCTCAAATGCTCCACTTCAGACCTCAAAACCGTCTCAAGGGATTCAACAACCTCTACCTCGTTGGGGGCGGAACTCATCCAGGTAGCGGACTTCCCACCATCTACGAAAGCGCTCGAATCACAACTAATCTTATCGACGAGGTCTACGACCAAAAACGGACTCTGATAGACTTTGCCTCGAGCATCCTGACAAAAGCAGCCAACTGATTCACGTCATGAAAGCCCATCAACGCATGAACTTCTTTATCCAGCGAAAGGCCTTTTCGTAAGGAGGCATCATCTCCATCAAATCTTTCCCCACAAAATATCTCCTCGTCACCGACTTCTCATAGCTCAAGGCCTCAACCCCAAATCGTCCGCGATATCGGCCAGACCCACTTTGACCCACACCCCCCAGCGGGAGCTGCAATTGCGAAAACTGCTTCATGGTATCATTCACACAGAGCGAACCAGAGAGTAGCGAACCCGTCACCTTTTCCACAAAATCCCTCTCCGTCGAAAAACAATACACCGCCAGCGGACTCTCCAATTTTCCCAACCTCTCTAACAGATCTTCTTCACTCCCGAAAGTCATCACCGGCAACACCGGACCAAAGACCTCTTCCTTCATCGCAGGATGATCCCAATCCACGCCCGCAATCAAACGAGGAGCCAAATAGCGCCTCGCCAAATCATCTTCGCCAAACTGTTCCACCGACCCGACACACAACCCCTGCAATCGCTCCACATGCCGCTCAGAAATGATCCCCGCCATCTCCGCGTCCCAAGAAACTTCCTCCAGCACACCCCGGAGACATTGGCGAAATTCCTCCTCCACGCAGGCCTCGACCAGGACAAAGTCAGGCGCAAAACAAGTCTGCCCCGCATTCATCAATTTCCCCGCCACCAGGCGCCGCGCGCTCTTTACCAGATTTGCACTGGACCCCACCACACAGGGGCATTTCCCACCCAACTCCAACAAGGAGGGCGTGAGCGTTCTCCCCGCGATCTCCGCCACCTCACGACCCACCGCCGTACTGCCCGTGAAGAAGATGAAGTCGAATTTCTCCCCCAACAAGCCCTTTGCCACTTCCACTCCGCCGGTCACAACAGCCACGCCCTGTCCCGCAAAAACCTCTCCAACAATTTCCGAAATCAATCGTTCACTCTGCGAGGCCAGCTCGGAGGGCTTCAAAACCACGGTATTCCCCGCTGCAATCGCCGCGAGCAAAGGGCTCAGGGACAACTGAAAAGGATAGTTCCAGGGAGCCATAATAAGAACCACTCCAAAAGGATGCCGCTCAATCCAACTCCGACAGGGCAAAAAGTAAAAGGGCGAGCTCACCCGCTTTTTATTCAACCACCCCTTCAGCTTCTTTCGCACCAGCCGAATCTCTTCCAAAAGGAAATAATACTCCGCCAAAAAGGCCTCCATCCCCGGCTTCCCCAAATCAGCCGCCAGACACTCCAAAATCTCCTCCCTCTTCTCAATAAGCACCGCTTCCAATCGCGACAGCTTCTCGCGACGCCATTCCAAACCGCGTGTTGCCCCGGACCGGAAGAATTCCCGCTGCTCTTCGACAATCTCCTGCAAGCTCATTTCTCTCACTAGACGAAGCTAGTTTCCACTCACACATTCACAAGGTCAGAGTCACCAGAATATTCCCATCATGAAACCCCAAAAAGTAGCCATCATCGGCTCCGGCCTCGGCGGACTCTCCGCCGCCATCTCTCTTCGCGCCGCCGGATACGAAGTCGAGGTCTTCGAGAAAAACGAACGCATCGGAGGCAAACTCAACATCAAGGAACTCAACGGCTACACCTTCGACCTCGGCCCCTCCATCTTCACCCTGCCGCAATTCTTCGAAGACCTCTTCCAACGCGCCGGTAAGAAAATGGCCGACTACGTCCAACTCGACGCCGTCACCCCCCAATGGCGCAATTTCTTCGAAGGAAAACCCACCATCGATCTCTATCAAGAAGACGACCTCATGCGGGCCGAACTCGCCAAGCTCCCCGGTGACCTCGATTCCCACTGGCGCGAGTTTCAAGATTTCCTCACCTACGCCCGCGAGCAATACGACATCATCGACAGTGGTTACTTCGACAAAGGCCTCGACTCACTTTGGGAATTCTTCAAACACTACAACCTGCAACTCTTCACCGGCGCCATCGACTATAAAAACTCGATGTCCCAATCTATTCACGAGCGCCTCAGCGACCCCCAGATGCGCCTCATCTTCGAATACTTCATTAAGTATGTCGGCTCCTCCGCGCTCGACTCCCCCGGCTACATGAACCTCATGCCTATCATCCAATTCGACTACGGTCTCTGGTATGTCCGCGGCGGCATGTATAACCTCGCCGTCGGCCTCGGCAAGTTGATGGAGGAAATGAACATCACAGTGCACCTCGGCGCCGAGGTCCAGGCCATTGAAAAATCCGGCAAGTCCGTCACCGGCATCCGCCTCGCCGACGGCACCGTCCAATCCGCCGACATCATCGTCAGCAACATGGAAGTGATCCCGGCCTACAAAAAAATCCTCAACGAACCGCCCACATTTACCCGCAAGCTCGAGAAGTTTGCCCCGGCCTGCTCCGGCATCGTCCTCCACCTCGGCACCGACTGCGTCTTCCCCCAGCTCGCCCACCACAATTTCTTCTACTCCGAGAACCAGCACAAACACTTCCAGACCGTCTTCCATAAAAAACAACTCCCCGACGACCCCACCCTCTACGTCGTCGCCCCCACCCGTACCGATCCTGACAAGGCACCCGAGGGATGCGACAACATCAAAATCCTTCCGCACATCCCCCCGCTCGAAGACAACTCCGGCATCACTCACGAGGATTACGTTGCCCTCAAAGACCGCTGCATCGACAAGATGGAACGCTGCGGCCTCACCGGATTGCGCGACTCCATCGTGACCGAAGATTTCCTCACTCCCTTGGACATTGAACGCATGTATCGCTCGAACCGAGGATCGATTTATGGCGTCGTCACCGACTGGAAAAAGAACTACGGCTTCAAAGCTCCCAAGACCTCCAGTAAATATCGCAACCTCTACTTCACCGGCGGCAGCACCAACCCCGGCGGCGGTATGCCCATGGTTATCCTCTCCGGGCAAAGCTGCGCCGACCGCATTCTCAAGCGTCACCCGGTCTCCTGACGAACCGATGAGCGCATTTTTACTGGTCTTCCCGGGAGTTGCTATCCTCTGCGCTCCCGCGTTATGGCTCATTCTCGGCCGCCCCGGGTGGTTGAAACCCTCACCGAAAAAGTCAGCGGACGCTCCCTCCATCTCCATCATTATCCCAGCCCGCAACGAAGAGCAGAACATCCGGCACCTCCTCGCATCCCTCCAGACTCAAAACACGTCCCCGCTGGAAATCATCGTCGTCAACGACGGTTCCGAAGACCGCACCGCCCAAGTCTCGCAGGAACTTGGCGCCGCCGTTCTCGAAGCCCAGCCCCTCCCCGGGGGATGGCACGGCAAGCCGTGGGCTTGTCATCAAGGAGCCGAACGAGCCAAGGGAGAATGGCTACTCTTTCTCGACGCCGACACCGTCCTACAAGAGGGCGCCCTTACCGCCCTCCAACAACTCACCTCGGCTGACCCCAAGGTCTACTCCCTCTGTCCTTACCACATCATCACGCAGCCCTACGAAGAATTCTCCGCGTTCTTCAATGTTCTCATGCTCGCCGGCAGCAACGCCTTCACCCCCATCCGAGACAGCCCGCCTACCCTCTTCGGGCAATCCCTTCTCCTCAGCAAAGCTCATTACGAACAAGTTGGCACTCACGCCGTCGTGCGAGATCAAGTCCTCGAAAACTTCCACCTCAGCAAACACTTTCAAGACCTCAAAATCTCCACTCGCGCCCTTCTCGGAAAAGGCCTCATTAACATGCGCATGTTCCCCCACGGGCCGGGCCAACTCTGGGCCAGCTGGCAAAAAGGCTTCACCAATGGCGCGGCCCAAAGCCACCCCCGTGCCCTTCTCTTCTCCTCGATCTGGCTCAGCGGACTCATGTTCACCCTGACCTCCCTCGTCTTCCTGCTCACCCCATTCACAAACTCCACCTACCTTACCCTCACTGGAGTAGCCTACCTTCTCGGCGTGATCCAATGCTGTTACGCTTTCCGCCTCGCCGGCAACTTTTCCTTCCTCAACGCCCTCCTCTTTCCCTTCACCCTGCTCTTCTATCAAAGCCTATTCTTCACCGCCCTGATCAAAAAAAAGCGCGGCCTCAAAAGCGAATGGAAAGGTCGCTCGCTCGACTGACATGCTCGTAGAACTCTCCAATACCCAGATCATCCTCGCCAACTGCCTCGGCATCCCCTTGGCCCACTTCGCCATCTCCTGGCTCTGCGAACAAATCCCCCGCCGAGTGTTTCACCGGACCCTCCCTCCGTCCAGAACTCCCAATCCCATCTTTAAGCGCCTCTTTTTGATCCATCACTGGAAACAACTCCTCCCCGATGCTGCCCCTTGGTTCAGCGGATTTCCCAAAGCCCATCTGACCTCTCGCGATGAAGCCTACCTCAAACGCTTCATCGCCGAAACCCGCCGCGGAGAACTCGCCCACTGGCTCCAGTGGCTCGTCATTTCAAGCTTTATTATCTGGAACCCCTTCCCCGCCAATCTGATTATTCTCAGCTACGCCGTCCTCCTCAATTTTCCCTGCCTCCTCAACCTCCGACATACCCGACAACGCCTGATCGCATTGCTCCTTCGACGGATCCGGACAAGCAATTGAACAAGCTTTCCCTCCCCCTTTAATTTTTAGGAGGCTTGGTTTTCTTGTGAGTCTTGTATTCGTCCCAACTCAACTCACCGTCTTTATTAGCATCGGCTTCCGGGTTTTTCTTGAAATAAGTATCCTTCCAGGCCGTGGCATTTTCATTTCCGGCTTTGGTCTTTTTTGACCTCTTCTTCCACGCTTCCGTGTGAATCAAACCCAGAAAGACCGGATCAATGTTGTCCTTGTTCCAATCATTCCAAAGCCCTTTGAGTTTCGCCAATTCTTCCGACGACTGATCAAGAATGTTGTCCTTCTCCCCAAGGTCCCTCGCGAGATTGTACACCGAGGTCACTCCGGCTTTCTTGAAGGAAACAAATTTAAAGTCACCGCTTCGAGCCGCCGTCATTCCGGAATCGAACTTGCGTAAAAAGATCCCCTCGTGGGGAGGATTGGCATTCTCTCCTTTCAAATACGGACTGAGATTCACGCCATCGAGAGGACGTTCCCTGGCGATACTTGCACCGCTCAATTCCACAATGGTCGCGCAGATGTCAAGCGAAGTGACCGGATGATCATAGCTCTTTTCTTTTGGGAATTCGCCAGGCCATTGAACCGCGAAGGGAACCCGAAAGCCACCTTCCCAGGCATCACCTTTGTTCCCGCGAAGCGGGCTGTTGTCAGAACCGTTCTTGGTCGTGGGACCACCGTTATCTGAAAGAAAAAAGACGATGGTATTTTTCTCCACTTTCTTCTCACGAAGTGTCGCGAGGACACGTCCCACTCCATCGTCAACCGCGCTCACCATGGCGGCGTAGGTTTTGCGCTTCTTGTCCTGAATATTAGGAAAGCGGGCGAGATATTCCGGAGTCGCCTGCAATGGACCATGCGGCGCATTGTAAGAAAGGAATAGAAAGAAGGGCTTCTCGTGATTCCGCTCGATGAAACCGACGGCCTCATCCGAAAAGTCATCGGTGAGATATTTCCGGGGAGGGACCGGTTCATGATTCTTCATAATCCAGGTGCGATAACTTTCTGATTCCGTCTCAACCGCGTAGCTGTCTTTGAGCTTGAACTCTTCCGGCATGTATTGATGCCCTCCTCCGAGATGCCCGTAGAATTCCTGAAATCCCCGTTTCATCGGATGGTGTTTTTTGGTCGCTCCGAGATGCCATTTCCCAATTACCCCGGAATGATAACCCACCTTGCCCAAAGTATCAGCGATGGTCGACTCGCTAAAAGGAAGCCCCATGTTCTCATCATTCGGTTGATACTGCGGGTTGCGCTCGAAACCAAAGCGCTGCCCATAACGTCCCGTCATGAAAGCCGCCCGACTGGGACCACACACCGGATAGGCCACATAACCCGATGTGAATTTCACCCCGTTTTTAGCGATCGAATCAATGTGCGGTGTTGGGATGTCCTTGCAGCCATTGAAGCCCACATCAGCATAGCCCATATCATCGGTCATGATGACGATCAGGTTCGGCTTTTCGGCGGCCCCGGCCATCAACTGGCAGAGACTTAAGAGAGAAAGAACTTTCGTCATGCTTAATTCTTCGCTTTGAGTTTCTTATGGGCCTTGTGTTCCGCCCAAGTCAGCTTGCCATCTTTATTGGTGTCCGCCTCTGGATGCCTTTTAAAATACCGGTCCTTCCATTCGTCGGCTGTCACTTCCGGTTTGGGAATTGATTTGGGAATCCGCTTTAACAAGCTCTCACGATAGGAGAACAGCGTCGCCTCGTGCTTTGAATCCAGGGCCAAATTCGTCCACTCATGAGGATCTTCGGCGACATGGTAGAGTTCTTCTTTTCCGTTCTCGTACCGAATATAGCGCCATTCTTTATCGCGCAGAGCGTAGTTCTGTTCCGCAGGGTCGTAGTAATCAGCCCACTTATACATTGCGGTAAGAGCGGCAGCCGGACCAGTCCACCCGCCATCAGGTTTGGCAAGCAGAGGCTTGAGGGAATGCCCGTCCAGCGGTCGACCTTTGGCATTCTTGCCAGTCTCCTTGGGAAGGTCACATAGATCAACCAAGGTAGGGTAAAGGTCAATCAAGCTCACCGGCTGTCCGCAAGTTCCGGGCTTGGTCAGTCCCGGTGCGGAAATGACGAGAGGCACGCGGGTGCTTTCCTGCCAGAGTGAATTCTTATATAGGTAATCTTTCTCGCCCATGCCCCATCCATGATCGGAGGTCAAAATCACAATGGTGTTCTCCTTCAAAGCGCTCTCCTCAATGGTATCAAGAATCTCGCCGATCAGATCGTCCACTGAAGCGACAGAGGCGAGGTAGGCTTGAATAAATTTCTTCAAGGCTAGTTCCCGGTCACCTCCATACGAAGCAATGAGCTTGTCGTAGATTTTGGAACCCCGGTCACCACTTCGGTCATCTTCTTTCGAGCCAACCGTTTGTTTAAAGGTATCCTCGACATCGCCCCGCTTGATCACCGGAAGCTTGATTGACTCCAGCGGGAAGCGATCGAAGTATTTCCGCGGCACAATCAAGGGTGTGTGCGGACGAATAAATCCCACGCCCATCAAGAAGGGCTTTTTGGACTGAGCGAGCGACTTGAGATTCTCAACCGCCCATTGGCCATTCTTTTCATCTGCGGTGAGATCACGATCCTCTTCGGAATTGTATTTGAAATCTTCCAGCTTCCGCCAAGTCCCGCTCTTCCAGCTGAAGGGGGCTTTCACTTTTTTCAGAGGTCCAAAGGATCCATCGATCGATTCGAAATCATCGCGGAAGGGAGAAGGAACATCCGGATGCGCTACATTTTCCCCATCACGATGCGCCAGCGGACTGTAATCTGCATCGTTCCCGTATTCGACCCATTCCTTCCGCTCCCCACTGTGCATGATCTTCCCCGTTCCCAGAGTGTGATATCCATTGGCCCGGAAGTGATCCATGAAGGTGCGCGAGTCTTTAAAAACCGCATTGGTTTGCCATTTTTCAAATCCGAAGAGTTGTGAGGTGTGAGGATAGAGACCGAAAACCATACTGGCCCGCGAAGGATTGCAGATCGGGATGTTGCAATGGGCTTGGGTAAAGGACACCCCGCGATCCATCAGCCGCTTCATATTGGGCGTCTTGGCCTGAGGGTGGCCGCCCAAGGTTTCGACGTAGTCATTGAGGTCGTCGCAGATGATCAGGACGACATTCGGACGATTCTCACCACGAACAAGGAGCGGGAGAAAGAGAAAAGGAAGGAGGACTTTGGGAAACATAAGTGGAGTCTCTGAAGCAATACTACCTTAGGCAATGAAATCTAACGATCTTTCCCAGCGATTGGTTTCAACTCTACGTCTGATTCGAAGGCACGATGATCCCAACAAAATCCATGCAACTGATCCGCGACATTGGAATCTGGCTCGCTGTATCAATTGGACCACGAACATACTCTGACATCTCCGGAACCTCTTGCAAAGCTCCCACCTTGAAAGCCTATGCAAGCTTCCAGTGGGCCTGACGCAACACCGCGAACTTGGACGACGCCAGCTGTTCATACCAGACGGTAAGCAAGGTGCCGTCCGCGAGTTCGACAGTGCTGGGATAGCCAAGATCGCCCGATGCGCCATCGCCGGAAATGATCACGGGCTCCGACCAGGATTTGCCGTGGTCATCGCTCACGCGAGCCTGGTTTCCAAATGGCTTGCGACGATGACCGTAACTCATCAAGAGTCGTCCATCGCGAAGCCGGGTCAAAAATGAAGGAAGCCCCCACACTCCGATCGACCTTGGCATGGACCAGGTTTTCCCACCGTCTTTGGATTCACTTTGGAGGGTTTCCCGATGGTCAGCCTTATTGTGATTTCGGATGTGAACGATGAGCCTGCCTTCGGCCCCTTCGATAACATGAAGCTCATGGTAGTCTTTATGGTTATCGCCCGGGCGGGTTAGGATTCCGGCAAGCCATTGCCAAGATTTGCCATCATCGCGGGACTCGCAAACGCCGATTTCCTCTCCCTCATGCCAGAGTTTCTTGCCGGCATAAAGAAGCCTGCCATCGGAAAGTTGCGTCGGTCCGTGCGGGCTATTGACGATGGTGGAATAGCGCTCGGACCACGTGATGCCGCCATCGGTGGAACGGATCATCCATTCCCCAAGTTCCTTGTTACGCTCCTTTTCCGGGATCCGTTGATGGGCCGCCAACCACCGCGCGCGACGACCGTCGTTGGGAAAATGGCTGGCGTAGGCGAGAGAGGTAAATGTCGTCACAAGAAGTGTCCCTCTAGCCGTCTCCATCACTCCGGCGTCCCGGTCATCGATCGGACCATCGAGGAGCGTCCGTGGAAAGGTCCACGTCTTGCCATCGTCATCCGACCGTTGCATTTCGACCCGTCCAAAAGGACACACGTGTTGCTCCCGTCCCCCGGAGCACACGACAAGAAGCTGCCCGTTTGACCTCCGAGTCAGCGTTGGCCAACCGTGATATCGATTCGGCAATTGGCTGATCGTCTTTGTTTCAAGAATCGTCGCCGTAGGGGTAGCACCGAGTTTCATGCTGAAGCCAAGCGATCCGACAAGTCCGAGAGACGTGGTGTTTTTCAGAAAGTGTCGGCGGGGAAAAGTCACCTTGGGAAGATGCCGGTTTGATAAGCCCCCTGTCGATAGCAAAGATCATCCAGACCGCTTCTCCATCACCAAAGAATTTCGAACGCCTGCTTAATCGAAGAGCCTCACCAGCATGCGCAAGAAGCTGCCTGGTTCTCACTTTTAGTTTGCTCGCCACCCCGCCTGCTTTCTGCTCGCAGCTTATTTCACTTTTACTTCGCGGTCATTCTTCACCGCTTCACCGGGAGTACAGCGACCTTCTTTGACTTGCTTGTCCAGCAGGGCGAGGAGTTCCTTAACTTTCTTCGGCTCATCCTTGAGAAGGTTTTTAGTTTCACCGGGATCGGCCTCGAGATTGAACAACTGCATTTCGAGAAGGCCCTCTTTCTTGGCGACATTTTCACGGGGAGCACTCCAGCCGCCACTTCCACGACAGAGACATAATTTCCAGAAACCTTCACGAATCGCAAATGACCCGCCGACGGAATGGCTGATGAGGCTCTCGCGTGCGGTCTTGCTTTTCCCGATTAAAACCGGCCACAAGCTGTAGCCATCTTCGCCGCCCAGTGCCTTGCGCTCCTGCCCGGTAATTTCTTCGAGAGTGGTGTAGATGTCGGTGAGGCAAGCGAGGTCTTGCCGCTTCACTCCCGCGACGATCTTGCCGGGCCAACGCACGATCAAAGGAACGCGATGTCCGCCCTCATAAATGTCCGCCTTATGTCCGCGATACACGCCGCTGGGATCGTGCCCATTCTTCCCGAGCACTTCGAAATTCCCTTCAGGCGAACAGCCATTGTCGCTCGTGAAAATGATCATGGTGTTTTCGTCGATGCCGGCTGCTTTCACCGCCGCAATCAAGTCCCCCATGTGATGATCCATTTGCTGCACAAAGTCTGCGTAGGGATTGATGCCACTCGCGCCTTTAAACGGAGGCACGGGCACGATGGGCGTATGCGGTGCCGGAAGCGGGAGATAGATAAAGAAGGGCTTGTCTTCCTTCGCCCGTTCCTTCACGCGCTCCATGGTCTTGTCGAAAAGATGAGGCAGGACTTGGGCGATCTCGAAATCCGGCGCGATGGGTCCTTTGCGATACCAGCCGTAGGGGTCTTCTTTCTTGGTCACCCCTTCTTCGCGCTTCGGCTGCGCGGTCACCTTACCGGTATCCACCCAGACATAGGGCGGCATATCGAGTGACCCACAGTGCCCGTAGTATTGATCAAAGCCATTGATGTTTGGCCCGTTTTTCACTGGCTTGGTAAAGTCGATATCCTTCCCGTCCTTGGCCCAATCCCATCCCAGATGCCATTTCCCGATCATCGAAGTATGATAACCCGCTCCCTTCAACAAATGCCCGAGCGTCGGACGATCCGCCGGAATCAAATGAGGACTCCGTCCGCTCAGCACGCCCCGCGCAAGGCGAGACCGCCAGTTATAACGGCCCGTCAGCAAGCCGTAACGCGTCGGGGTGCACACCGAGCTCGGCGTATGCGCATCGAGGAAAGTCATCCCCTCCTTGGCCATCTTCTGCAAATGCGGCGTCTTAATTTTGCACTCCAAATTGGTTGGCGAAATATCACCAATCCCCAGATCATCAGCCATCACCAAAATGATATTCGGCTTCTCCGCCGCCCAACTCCATCCGGCTGCCAAAAACAGCCCCATCCGAAAAATCCTCTTCATCATGGCCCTTAAACCATTCCAAATCCCCCACCCTTTCAAGAATCGATGTCGGGAGATTTTTCCTAACGCAAATTTCCTCATTCTCGGGAGTCTTTTCATCACGGAAAGACGAGACTTCGTAAAAATGATCGCCACCACGATCGGTGGCTCCATCGCATTGCCTGAAGCGGTCTATGCCAGTCTGTTTAAACCAAAAACGGGCCGCTCCAAGGAGCGGCCCGTTTGGGAATTAAACCTAGACTTACTCGGTGGTGAAACAACTCGCAGGCAGGCCTTCAGCGTTCACGAGGTTGGCGCCGGTTGGGTTGGTAGCCCAAGCGTAACGAGCCTTTTTCGGATCATTCACGGTATTAGATGAAAGAATGACCTTACCATTTTCGATCGTCGCTTGCGCCCAATCCCACTTGCCGTCGGCTCCAGCGATTTCGAAACGTTGCAGCGGCTTGCCATCGCGGGACTTCAAGCCAACGGCATAGTCAAAGGAAACGATGATCTTGCCATCCTTAATCTCTGATCCGGAATAAAGCGGACCGGAAACGACGATATCTTTCTTCCCATAGTCCTGGTTGAGAGCCCAACGTGCGAGACGCTTGCCGACGTCCAGCTTGTTACGGGGATGAATGTCATTGGCGGCTCCGATCTCATTGATGACAGCCATGCCACCTTTGGGAATTGACTTCAGCGCGCGGCGCATTTCGTCCTGCACCACGACCCAATCACTCTCAACTCCGGGAGTGGTGGTTGGCGCGCGAAAGTTGGCGAGCTGTACCCAGTAAAAGGACATCTCATTCCCCCAGCGCTTACGCCAATCGGCAACCATGCAACCAAGGAGTTCTTCATAAACACTGGCAGTGCCTCCGTTGGCATTAGACTCACCCTGATACCAAATGGCACCTCTGGCTCCATAACCCGCGAGCGGAGAAATCATGCCGTTGTAGATTGTCGAAGCGAGGCTGGGATTCTGGCCGGGATCGGTGGGCTTGCGGGGACCACGCGGCTTCTTACCCTTCTTCTCCTTTTGCCATTTTTTCAGTTTGGCG
>Ga0160423_10003111_pt1 | contig 13837 bp, 9 predicted proteins | sample CRUFie14St8metaG_FD_108191 | JGI IMG/M metagenome (GOLD analysis project Ga0160423, IMG submission 108191) | Marine microbial communities from the Costa Rica Dome - CRUD Field 142mm St8 metaG | ecosystem: Environmental > Aquatic > Marine > Oceanic > Photic zone | place: Costa Rica: the Eastern...
CAAATAAAAGTAGAATAATCCAGAGGTTTCATGAGAATGATCCTCAACTGAGAATGCCCTTTGAAAATCCACCTCTATCAAAAGATGAAATTGACCTTTTTACAAAATGGATTAATCAAGGAGCTAATTGGGGAACCCATTGGGCATATATACCTCCTGAAAAATCTGAAATCCCAAAAGTTGGTAAATCATTTGATAAAATGGGTTTTTTAAAAAACCCAATTGACAATTTTATAGCAGCTCAATTAGAGGACAAAAAATTGGTTCCCAATGCAAGAGCAGATAAAAATATTCTTGCAAGAAGAGTTGCATTTGATCTTACTGGTTTACCACCAAAAATCAGTCTTTTTGAAAATTTTATTAGTGGAAAGATAACTTATGAAAAATATGTTGACAAACTTCTAGAATCCAAAAGTTATGGAGAAAAATGGGCAAGTTGGTGGTTAGATCTTGCAAGATATGCTGACTCAAGAGGCTATGAAGGAGATGGTGATAGGATTATATGGAAGTATCGTGATTGGGTAATTAAAGCATTAAACAACGATATGCCATTCGATCAATTCACAATTGAACAACTTGCAGGAGATTTACTTGAAAACCCAACACCTGATAATTATATCGCCACCGCTTTCAATAGGAATACTATGAATAATGATGAAGGCGGAACCGATAATGAAGAGTTCAGAACTGCCGCAATTATTGATAGGGTAAACACCACTTTTGATGCATTTCAAAGTACAACAATGAGTTGTGTTCAATGTCATTCACACCCCTACGACCCTATAAAACATGACGATTATTATAAGCTCTTGGCTTTTTTTAATAATACAAAAGACTCTGATCAGCCCATTGATGAAAGTCCAGTTTATATTTCCTATAATAGGCAAGAGGAGGAAAAAATCAAAAAGGTTCTTGATTGGATAAAAATTAATGGGAATAAAGAAGTTTATAAAAGATATAAGAATCTTTTTTACAAATATCAGCCTCAATACCAAGCTAATTGGGCTGTAGATTTTATAAATGGAACATTAATTAATAAAAACAACTCTTTATTTCTTAGAAATAATGGTTCTGCAGTATTAAAAGACGTTTACACCCAAGAGAGTAGTAGTATTATTATGAATTATATGAGTGATGCTCCTGGTACAATTGTAAAAATAAGAGAGGGCTCTTCAAAAGGGACGATTTTAACTGAATTTACCATTTCTGAAATGAACTGGAAGAAAAATGGAGAATCATATAGAAAAGAAATACTAATTTTACCCTTTAAAAAAATAGCTGGTAAAATAGATTTATTTATTGAGGCATATGATCCTCTCAGTGATGTTAGAGAATATGTTCCACCCTCTTCAGGTGTAATAGGATTTGATAAAGCCAAACCTCTTGTATACTTTGATTGGTTTTCTTTTGCCCCTGATCTCCCAGGAAAAGGAAAAAAAGGGTATTCTAAAATCAAGAAATTTGTAAATGAAATATTGACCGCTACCAATACAGTCAAAACTCCTATTATGATTGAAAATGAAGATTATCATTATCGCAAAACATATGTTTTTGATAGAGGGAATTGGCTTCAACCTACAAAAGAAGTAAAACCAGATGTGCCAAAAAGTCTAAATTCCTGGAAACCAGAATGGGGTAAAAATAGACTTGGATTTGCTCAATGGATTGTAGACAGAGATAATTCTTTAACCTCAAGAACTGTAGTTAACCGAATTTGGAATCAGATTTTTGGTAGAGGAATAGTTTCAACTATAGAAGATATGGGAACACAGTCTGAACCTCCAAGCCATCCTGCACTTCTTGATTGGATGTCTGTGCATTTGATGGAAGATCAAAAATGGAGCTTAAAGAGTTTAATTAGGTCAATTGTGCTATCTGGAACATATCAGCAAAATTCTACCATTAATGAAAATAATTATCAAAAAGATCCACTAAATATTTATTATTCCAGAGGGACTAAATTAAGATTGAAAGCTGAAGAAGTTAGAGATCAAGCATTGGCAATTTCTGGTCTTTTGGTTCCAAAAATGGGAGGTCCTGCTGTGAAACCTCCACAGCCAAAAGGATTTGGTAAGCATGCATATGGTGGATCATGGATTGATAGTGAAGGTGAGGATAAATATAGGAGGGCAGTTTACACATATATAAAGAGGACGATGACCTATCCTTCTTTCATAGTTTTTGATGCTGGAACAAGAGAAGTTTGTTTAGTAAATAGAATTTCTACTAATACACCATTACAAGCACTAATTACAATGAATGACCCTGTTTATGTAGAGGCAGCGTATCATTTAGCAAAAAGTTTTTTGAATAAAGAAAATATAGAAGATGCAATAAGGGTTATATATGAAAAGGCAACATATAAAAAGATAAATAATGTTAAATTGAAAAGTCTTATAAACCTTTATAATAAAGCAATAAATCAATACGAAGATGACCCTGGAAGCTTAAAAGAATTTTTAGATATTGAAGATACTAACAAGCATCATGCTGGTTTAATGATAGTTATAAATGCAATAATGAATTTAGATGAATTCTTAACTCATGCTTGATTATGAATAAAAAAATAAAACTATTTAACGAGTTTTTATTAAAAAATGCCTCGGCTAACAGTAGACGACATTTTTTAAAAAACTGCACATTAGGAATGGGCGGCATAGCTTTGAGTAATTTTTTGACCGCTTGTAATTCAGAAAATAATTTATTAAAAAATAATAGCTCATTAAATCCTCTTGCTCCGTCCTCTCCACCCAATTTAGGGAAAGTTAAAAGTGTAATATATCTTCATATGGTGGGCGCTCCATCTCAATTGGAATTATTTGACAACAAACCAGAATTACACAAACTTCATAATAAACCTTGTCCAGAGTCACTATTAAAAGGTAAAAAATTTGCATTTATAGAAGGAGTACCAAAAATGCTGGGCCCCCAAGCAGAATTTAAAAAAGCAGGAGATTCAGGAAATTGGGTTTCCAATAATTTACCTTATTTCCAAAAAATAATTGATGAAGTTAGCTTTTTAAAAGCCGTTCATACAGATCAATTTAATCACGGACCAGCTCAACTTTTTATGCATACTGGGAGCCCTCGCCTAGGTAGGCCAAGTATTGGGTCATGGGCAACATATGGACTTGGATCTGACAATCAGGATCTCCCTGGTTTCATGGTATTAACTTCTGGAGGAGGAACTCCTGATGGAGGTAAAAGTTTGTGGGGTAGCGGTTTTTTACCATCGGTTTATCAAGGAGTTCAATGTCGCTCGAAAGGCGACCCTGTTTTGTATCTTAATGATCCTAAAGGAATCTCAAGAGATCTAAAAAGAGATTTAATTAACTCAATAAATGAAATAAATTCTGACGAATATAAGAATTACAAAGACCCTGAAATCCTTACTAGGATCAGTCAATACGAAATGGCATATAGAATGCAAATTGCCGTACCTGAAGTAATGAATATTAATGATGAACCTGATCATATAAAAGAAATGTATGGAGTAACTCCAGGGGATGAATCATTTGCCAATAATTGTCTTTTAGCTAGAAAAATGGTTTCTAAGGGTGTTCGTTTTGTTCAACTTTATGACTGGGGATGGGATAGTCATGGGGATAATGAGGAAAATGGTTTAATGCACGGTTTTAAGAGAAAATGTCAACAAATTGATCGTCCAATAGCAGCATTAATATTAGATTTAAAACAGCGAGGTTTACTAGACGAAACATTAGTTGTTTGGGGTGGTGAATTTGGAAGAACTCCAATGCAGGAAAACAGAAGTGGGGTTCAAAATGCTTACACAGGAAGAGACCATCACGGTGATGCATTTACAATGTGGATGGCCGGTGGAGGTATAAAAAAAGGAGCAGTACACGGTGAAACTGACGAATTTGGATATAAACCAGTGAGTGGAAGGGTTTCCGTTCACGATATTCAAGCCACAATACTTCATCTTCTTGGATTTGATCATGAAAAATTTACTTACGATTTTCAGGGTAGGCCATTTAGACTGACCGATGTTGAGGGAGAAATTATACGCGAAATTTTAGCATAAAAATTTTGAAAAAACAGTTTTTAACTTTCTTATTTATTGTTTGTTCATCTAAAATGACTGCACAAAAAGAAGTTCTTTTTTTTCAAACTGACTGGGGTTTTGAGAATGGCACTGAAGTTTTTATTATAAAAGCTAAAGCTTCGGGATATGATGGAATCGAAACTTGGGCTCCAATTGAAACACACAAGCAAATTCAAATTTCAAAATGGTTAAAAGAACACAGTATGAAAGTAATTTTTCTTTGTGGTTCTAACCCAAGTCTTCCATTTGAAAAAAGTTTATCTAATTATAAAGAATATTTAAAAAATACTTTAGAACTAAATCCTGTCGCTGTAAATTCTCATACCGGGAGTGATTTTTATACACTTAATCAAAATATGGCTTTCATCGAAGTAGCTAATGAACTTAGTAATCAATATAATATTCCTGTTTATCACGAAACCCATAGAGGAAGATTTAGTTTTTCTTTACCTAAAACAATAGAATATATTGAAAGGAATAAAGATTTGTTTCTTACACTGGATATAAGCCATTGGTTAGTCGTTCATGAATCTCTTTTAAAGAACAGACAAGAATTATTAGATAAAATAATTAAAAGAAGTAATCACATACATGCAAGAGTTGGTTTTGAAGAGGGGCCACAAGTTAATGATCCTTCAGCACCTGAATGGAAAAATATTGTAGAAAGGCATTTAGATATTTGGGAAGCTGTGATTACAAAAAACTTAAAGGAAAAAAATAATGTGACAATAACAACTGAATTTGGGCCGCCAAACTATATGCCAACATTGCCGATTACAAAGAAACCAACTAGTGATCAATGGAATTCAAACGTTTTTATTATGAAAGCGCTTAAAAAAAGAATTAAGGGATAAAAGATTATGCTAGATGATTTTTTAATTTTAATTGGTCGTTTTCATCCATTAATTGTTCATCTCCCAATTGGATTTATTGTATTAGGTATTTTAATTGAACTAAATAAAAAAAAGCTTGGATGGTCAAATGAGGCATTAAAGTTCATTTTCTTTTGGGCTAGTATAACTGGAGTTTTTTCAATAATTAGTGGATTTTTTCAATATCAAAATGGTGGATATCTATGGGAATCTGTCCAAAACCATTTTATTGCAGGAGTTTTAACTATAATTTTATCTTTCTCGTTTTACCTTAAATTAATTGAAAATTCAATTTTTAAACCAATACCTAGGAAACTATTTACAATTGCAAATTCGTTTATATTGATTGTCACAGGACATTTGGGTGGTAATATTACTCATGGTGAAGAACATTTAGTTGAGCCTATAAATAATTTAGTAGGTATTAATGGGGAGAAAACTTTAACTGTTAAATATTATGAGGATTTTGAAGAAAAACCTTTATTCTCTTCTTTAATACGACCAATTATAGATGAAAAGTGTGTTAGGTGTCATAATTCAAAAAAATCTAACGGCAAACTCAAGATGCATAATTCCGTAGAATTAATGAAAGGGGGTAAAAACGGTTCTATAATTAATTATGATACTCCTGAAATGAGTGAAATGTATATTAGAATTCATTTACCAAAAGAAGAAAAAAAACATATGCCTCCAAAATCAGGAAAACAGCTAACTAGACAAGAAATTAGTTTAATTAGTGAGTGGATAGAAAATGGAAGTTCATTTGAGAAATCAATTAAAGATTTTAAGCTCGAGGAAAATATAATAAATTATTTTTTTGATACTGAAAAGCCTTTTTTCCCTTTAATTGAAGCATCTGTTCCAGATAATGAATCAATAAGAAAAATCAGAAAAAATAAAATTACAATCAATCCTATATATAAGAATTCAAATTTTTTAAAAGTTAGCAGTATTAATAATTTAGATTTTAAGAATGATGATATATCCCTTTTATCAGATATTAACGAAAACGTCGTGAGTTTGGACCTTAGTGATAGTAAGATTACAGACTCCATTTTTTCACAATTAAAATATTTCACTAATCTTACTGTCTTAAAATTAAACAACACAACTATTACTGGTAAAAAAATTAATCAACTCGTTGAATTAAAAAATTTAAAGCGTATTTATTTGGTTAATACAAATTTTAAGGATGAGTACATAAATATTTTTACTCAATTCAAAAATCTTCAGAAGGTTTATCTATATAATGAAAAGGATAATTTTCAAAACCTAGATAGACATTCGAAATTTGACAATAAAATCTTTGAATTTGGTTATTACTCATTAGAAGATTGACAAATAAATAAATGCAGGCTGTCTTGATTTACAGTAAAAATTTAAAATAATTTACTTTTATAGTACTAAAAATCTGGTAAACTAGTTATTATGTCTTTAATTATATTACTCCACAATTCATAACCCTTTTCATTTAAATGCCCTCCATCATAGGTATAATCAACACTAAGAAGACCATTGGCATCAATGAAATTGGAATACAAGTCAATAAACTTATAATTGAATTTTTTCTCATTTTTTAATAAGTATTTATTAATTTTTATTATTGATTTTTCAAAATAGTTATCCTTTGTCAAATGTCTAGTGGGTAATATACTTTGTACATAAATAGATGAGTTTGGAGAACCGTTTTTTATAATATCAACTATTTTTAAAATATTTTTTCCTATATATTTAATTGAAGGTACACCAGACTTAATTCTATAACTCCACAAATCATTATGTCCAATTAAAATAAATACTATTTTGGGTTTATAAAATATAATCTCCTCTAACCTTTTGAGAACACCATCAGTTGTGTCACCACTAATACCTCTATTAAAAGTATTTTTTATTTTTATTCTTTTAGCCCAGTCATCACCTCCCTCTGTGATACTATTTCCTAAGAAAACAATTCCACCTTTAATTAGTGGATTTTTTTTGAATTCCAAAATTCTTTCTGGATAGTATTTACTCGTCCAATAGTTGTGATATTTAACAATAATATCTTTTTTGGGATATAATTCATTAATATCTATATTTTTTTGACTATAAGTAAGAAACGATATAATAAAACAAGCTATATAATTAATTTTCATTTTTAATTTGATTAATAGGTAGATTAATTTTAGAAAGCAACTATAAAGGGAGCTAATAAAAGGAGTCTTGTAAACATAATTTATATACTATTCAAAAAACTGAATGATTTCATTATTAATAAAATCTGCGTCCTCTACAGCAAAGCCTGCACCTGCAATGTGTCCCCATAAAGATGGGATTATTTTAAGATTGACTCGAGGGATAAGTTTTGCTTCACTTCTTAAGGCATCAATATGAAAGTACATATCTGTTTCACTAGGCATATATAATACCTCTGCTTTAATTGATTTAAGGGCTTTTTCATAATTACCACTAAAACCTGGTGTGTTGCCAACATTATTATTCTGCCATGTTCTCGCTAAAGCTATCAAATTATTTGCATCCCATGTCAATACAAATTCTTCAAACCAATTAATTACCTCATCAATATTTTTTAGCCCCATTTCTTTGTAAAGCTCTTTGCGGAACCATTCTTGAGACCATCCCCAACTTGACCAATGAGTCCCTCCAGCTCTTAGACCTTTTTCGGGTGGTGAATTATAGTTACCGTTATTAAAAGATGAATCTGCTTTTATAGCAGAAATAAAGCCTTCAAGTCTGACTTTACCGTGAGGGTATTCCACTGCTGACCCTGCAATTCCAACGATTTTCTCCATAAATTTTGGATAACTAACAGCCCATTGAAAAGCTTGTTGTGCGCCCATAGAAAAACCTACAACAGCTTTAATTTTTTTTACTTTAAAAACTTCTGTAATTAACATATAACCTGCATTAACATTATCTCTTATGGAAATTAATGGAAAATAAGGGCCATTATATGGTGACCCTGTATTACTTGGAGAACTAGAAAGTCCATTTTGAAACATGTCTGTTGCAACAATAAAATATTTTTCAGGATCTAATGCTTTACCAGGCTTTATTAGATAATCAAATCCGTGATGATCACCAAGATATGCTGATGGTACCAATATAAGATTATCTCTTTTTTTATTTAGTTTTCCGTGAGTTACATAGGAAAGTCTAGCATCAGGCAAGGTTTTCCCACTTTCAAGTTTAAAATCTCCAAGTTTGAAAATTTTGTGATTACCATTTGCAAACAAAAATGAAGACAAAGCAAAGTATATTGCTACAAAAGTTTTTTTCATTTTAATTGATTTACGTTTAATAATAACTCTAAGATAGATAGAATGGGTGTAAAGGAAAAAATAAATGCAAAAACAAACGTTTATTCTAAAATATAAAGTTGAGGAGTTATACTTGTTTCCGCCTCTACTTAAAGTTTTATCAAATGTGAATCTTTAAAGTGGACAAACATTTCATAGCTTAATAACTTGAGAGAATAAAATATTTCTTGATGAATTACCAATATTTATTAGGTATTCTCCCTTCTCGAGTTTCCATCCATTTAAATCTTCATCCCAATATCTCAAATCATCATTATTAATATTGAGAGCTATGTTTTCAATAGCATTAGAAGTCAGTAATGAAGTTTTTTTGAATGTTTTTAATTCATTGATTGGACGATCTATATTACTGGCAATTTTTGAAATATAGACTTGAACTACTTCTTTTCCATCAGTTTGACCAATATTTTGAACGTCAAGATTAATATCTATACTGTTTCCATTATTTATTATTTTAATATTTGAAAATTCAAAATTAGTATATGATAGTCCATACCCAAAAGGAAATGAAACGTCCATTTTTGCCTTGTCAAAATGACGATAACCCACGTATATATCCTCTTCGTATATTGTATAGTCTGCATTTTTTATTTCCGATTTAAATTCACCCTTGCTTTTAAAAAAATTTAACATATTCATTGGTGAACCTTGTAAAGGAAAGTTTTTATGTGATGCATGATCTGAAACTTTAATCGGGAAAGTCATTGGTAATTTACCGCTTGGATTAATCTTTCCGCTTATTATATCTGCTAATGAATTTCCACCTTCTTGACCTCCTTGCCAAGCTAATATTATCCCATCAACCTCATTTTTCCATGATGCGGTTTCAATAACACCTCCTATGTTGAGAACAACGATCACTTTTTTGTTTTGAGAATGGTATGCGGATGAAACATTTTTGATTGTCTCCCTTTCAATAGTTTTCAATTCAAAGTCATCAATACTAACTCGATCTCTACCTTCACCACTGTTTCTCCCGATTGTTATTATTCCAATATCTGTATTCTTTGATATAGAGTTAATTTGTTCTTTAGTATATGAAATTTCTGGAGGATTGTATGGATCAAATATTGCATTAATTCCCTCTGGCTTAATAAATGATTCTGCATTGAAAGACTTGTGGGATTCATATAGTGATTTTGCTTTTTTATCAATAGTAAATCCGGGTATAATTTGGTAAACCTCAGATGCAATTTGGTTAGATTTTATTTGATCTCCTCTTGTACTATTAATCTTTATTCTTGCGTTTTCTAGTCCTTCTTCAAGAGAAACACTGTATGCTTCGTTTACATCACCAGATCCATATCCACCTGATATTAAATCATATGATGTAACACCAAATAAAGCAACTTTAGATATTTGTTGAACAGGAAGCACATTATTATTCTTCAACAATATAATCCCTTCATTTGCTGTGTTTCTTGTAATTTCTACATGTTTTTCTAAGTCAGGATTATCATCGTATTTATAATTATTCATTTTATTTGATCCTAAAATAAGTTGTAATATCCTGCTTACAGAAACATCAATTCTGCTATCTGATAAAGTGCCATTTTCAACACCTTTTTTTAACGCATCCCACTGTATTTTTGTACCTGGTTCTAATAGGTCATTCCCTGCATTTACCATTGCTACGGCATCATTTCCCCCAAACCAGTCTGACATCACTAATCCTTCAAATTGCCATTCCTCTCTAAGTATATTGGTGAGTAACTTTCTGCTTTCTGAGGTATAGGTTCCGTTCACCTTGTTGTATGAAGACATAACCGCCCAAGGTTGAGAGTTCTTAATGATTAATTCAAATCCTTTCAAATAAATTTCTCTTAGTGCCCGTTCTGATACTATGGCATCATTAAAGTTTCTGTTGGTTTCCTGATTGTTTGCCACATAATGTTTAGGTGAAGCTCCAACTCCGTTAGACTCAATTCCATTCACCATTGATGATCCAATAAAGCCTGTTAAATAGGGATCCTCAGAAAAGTATTCGAAGTTTCTGCCACAAAAGGGATGTCTATGAATATTAGCTCCAGGTCCCAAAATAACATCAACTCCATATGAGCGGGCTTCTGATCCCATTGCTTGTCCGACTCTAAAGACTAAGTCTGTATTCCAAGTAGATGCTAATTGGGTGCCAATAGGAAATGCTGTAGCATAGTAAGTTCTTTCACTTCCTTCTCGTGTAGGATTTATTCTTAATCCTGCAGGACCGTCAGAGAGATAAATTGTTGGAAGTCCTAACCTTGGTGTAGGAACAATTGTCCCTACAGCTCCTGGTATTGCTGTAGGTACGTAATCACCATCAATAGCTGAGGAAATACCAGATCCCTTGAGTAAATGAAGCTTCTCTTCTATGGTCATTTGTGATAGTGCATCTGACACCCGATTTTCTATAGGTTCATTGTTATTTTCATAGATGTCTAACTTGCCGTTGTTGTTTCGGTCAAAAAAAGACTCTCCATTTGATTTAAGCTCAGAAAAATAGGTTTTTTCTACATAGTCTCCCTCAAAATCAAAAAAAGTTGATTTTAAATATGTCCAGGTTAGCACTGAAACAATTACTAAAATTATTACTAAAACACCTAAGACTAATAAAGTAATCTTCCATCTTTTTTTCATAATTTAAATATATATAATCTTCATATTACATATCAAATCTCACATCCATTTTCTAATTAAAAAACTTTTTTTATTATGGGTAGGAAGTTGAGATTTGTTATGTAATCTATTCTTAAAAATACTATAGCTATAAATCATAAGATTTTATTAGATTTAAAGAATGCATAGAGTTCTTTTTTTGCTTTTTAGCCTTTTTTGTTTTTTTCAATGTGGTAAATCAGAGAAATCAATTAAATTAGGAATTCATTCCCATAATGACTACAAGCAAGATATACCCTTTTGGACTGCATACAAAAATGGACTTAATTCTATTGAAATAGACTTATTTCTAAAAAATGATTCCTTATATGTAACTCATAGTGAATCAGAAATTGTTGCAGATCGAACCATTGAACGCCTATACTTAAATTCACTTTCAAAAGTTACTTCGAGTCAACTTGGCATTGAAAAAAAACTACAGATCTTAATTGATATAAAGTCTGAATCTTATACGACATTAAATAGACTTATAAAAACTTTAAATTATTATCCTGAAATTATTGACAAAGAAAATACCTCAATTGTAATTTCAGGAAACCGTCCTGTACCGAAAAAATATGGGAATTATCCAGATTTTATATACTTTGATTATCAAAGTCTTTATCCTCCTGAAAATGAAAAAATTTGGAATAAAATAGCTCTGATTAGTCTGAATTTTAAAAAATACTCCTCTTGGAATGGATTGGAAGATATGCCAGTAGAAGATTTTAAAAAATTAGATTCATTAGTTAAATTGGCTCATTATTATAAAAAACCTTTCAGATTTTGGGGCACCCCAGACAATAAAATTGCATGGGAAGTTTTCAAAGAATTAGGAGTTGATTATATTAATACAGATAAACCTATTCAAGTTTCTACTTACTTTAATGATTTAACAAATTAGAATATTACATTTAATATAGATTTATTATGTAATCCATTCTCTATATATTAGATATCATAATAATGAGTAATCTATTAAAATGAAAAACCTTTTCCTCTTTATCGTTCCAATATTTTTTTTATCATGTGCTTCATTAAAATCAACTAAAAATGATCCTTTTATAGGTAAGTATAAGATGACTGTTTTTGACGTTGATCAAGTTGGAGATGTACCTGCAGTATTAACAATTACAAAAGATAAAGATTCATATAATTCTTCTGTTAGTTACAAAATACTTGATAAAGAAGAAGTTTTAAATGTAATATCAACTTATTCTCTTGACAATTCTACTCTTCTAATAGAGTCTTTAATTGATAATAACCAGGTAGACTTTGAGTTAAATTTCGAAAATTCTGGTTTCACAGGGACAGCTGGTGGTTATTATGATTTAGAGGGAGAAAAAATAGAATAATCAATATAATCCTCCCAAGAAGAGGATTTTCATTTAAATCCATTCTTTATATATTAGTGTTATTATTAACTATAAATCAATTAAAATGAAAAAGGCATTAACATTAATTTTTTTAATAATTTTTATTTCTGTTTCTGGTCAAGATGATAAAAAAACGTTTCAAGACCTAAAACAACTTGAAGGGAAATGGATAGGAACTTTAAAACTTTCAAACGGAGAATCTAAGCCATTAAATTTAGAATACAGTATTCGCTCAAATGGAAGTGCATTGGTTGAGGAAAGTAATGAAGGTGGTACTGAAATGATGACTATAATAAATCTTCAAAATGATAAAATTCTATCAACTCATTATTGTGGTGCAAAAAATAGACCAGTTGCAGAATTAAAGTCGAATAAAAATGGAATAATAAAGTTTATTACTAATCATAAAAGAAGTGGATTAAATATGAATAAAGAATCTTTTGTAGGTTCGTGGGAATTTAATATTATGCCAAGTAATAAAGATAAATTCACTTATAAATACACTTCAATTGGACCTTATTCATTTGAAGCAAAGGCTGAAATGGATAGAGTGAAATAATAGAACTTAAACAGTTTATTTATGTATAAAATTAATCTGTTTCTTATAACTGTTTTTTTTGGATTACTTTCTTGTACTAGTCCCAGGTCTTTCGACTTAAAAAAGAAAAATATTCTTTGGGTATACCTCGAAGACACTGCACCACTTATGGGGGCATATGGCGAGACATTAATTGAAACTCCAAATATTGATAAACTTGCTAAAAATGGAATTTTATACACTAATGCTTTTATGCCGTCTCCAGTTTGTTCTCCGACTAGGTCAACCATCATTACAGGGGTTATGGCGACAACATTGGGACTTCATAATCATCACAGCTCTAGGACACCAGAATCTGAAATTAAATTACCCAAAGAGTTTAAGACGATTCCAGAAATTTTTAAAAAATCAGGTTACTTCACATTCAATAATGGAAAAGATGATTATAATTTTAGCTATAATAGATATAACCTTTACACTCAGGAATATAAAGTACATCCTTTGTATGGTAAATTAGGTTTGCCGATCGATTTTTCTGAATTGACTAAAAGGCAACCCTTCTTTGGTCAAATACAATTGTCTGGTGGTAAAGAGATCTTTAAAAAAAAATTTCTTAATAATATCTCATCCCCTGTAGAACGATCCAATATTCAATTACCTCCCTATTTACCAAATGATCCAGTTTTAATTGAGGAGTATGCAAAGCATTATGATGCAATACAGATTACAGATCAAAGGGTAGGTGAAATCATCAAGGGACTTAAAGAGAACAAGGTTTTAAATAACACAATAGTATTCTTTTTCTCTGATCATGGAATGCGAATCACAAGAAATAAACAGTTTTTATACGAAGGGGGCTTAAAAGTACCTTTAATTGTTGCAGATTTTACGAACCAATATAAGCCGATTTTAAAAGGGACTTCTAATGGTGAATTAGTTAGTGGCCTGGATATAGGAACTACTTCTTTAGCTATAGCTGAAATTGAAATTCCTGAATTTATGGAAGGTAGAAATTTATTCTCAGATCATCC
>Ga0160423_10003113_pt1 | contig 13834 bp, 11 predicted proteins | sample CRUFie14St8metaG_FD_108191 | JGI IMG/M metagenome (GOLD analysis project Ga0160423, IMG submission 108191) | Marine microbial communities from the Costa Rica Dome - CRUD Field 142mm St8 metaG | ecosystem: Environmental > Aquatic > Marine > Oceanic > Photic zone | place: Costa Rica: the Eastern...
CGCACCGACCGCGGTCGCTTGGGTCCCCCGTCCCTCGACGCTCTGCCCAAGTGGTTTCCCGCTCATTCCACCAACGGAAAAAAAAAAGAGAGAAAAATTTCCTCGTGAAAGAAGAAATCTTTGAATTGAGATGGCAATGTTCATGGCAATGGCAGCAGGTGTAGGGAGGGGGCTTGGGTTGGGTTGGGTGCACGAAAGGAGAGGGAGAGGGAGAGAGAGAGAGAGACAAAAAAAAAGTTGTGGGTTCAGGGGTTGTTTTGCGTGCACAGCAAAGGTGTGCAGGCATCGGGTTCGTTTGCACCAAGAATGCACCAAGAATGCGACAAGGCTGTCATCAAGACAAGGTTGGAAGCTGTGCTATTCGCATGCGCGCTGGTCGGTTATAACGAGTCAAATAGAAAAAAATCGCCCTCTAATTTATACCCTGAATTCATAACGCACCGCGATGTGCGGGTCGTACTTTTCTGCATTGCACCTCCTAAATTGGAGGGATCGCGACAACATAACGCTTTCGTCCTCACTCTTTCGATCGCCGTCGACGGCGAAGATGGAGGCCAAGCGACCTGAAGAGCCGCCGCGCGCCGCGGAGCAGACCGAGCCTAGGGTTCCGAACCCCGATGGTTCCGCGTCCCCCAACCCACCAGCCCCGCCCGCGCCACAGCAGCACGGTGCGACTCCTGCGCATTCTGCTGCGGTAACCTCGCCGGAAGAGTCAAACTCGCCTGACCCTCCCGCCGTTGCCCCTCCGGCGGCGTCCGCGATGGCGCACCACGTGGAGGCGAGCCGGGACGACTGGTCCCGTTCGATCCTTCGGTTCGTCTTCGTGTACGGCCCCGAGCAGGAGCTGGAAGGAAAGTTGAAGAAGGCGCTCCAAAACCATCAAGAGCTGGAGAAGGAGTTCTTCGCGGGCGAGAAGAGCGGCCAGGAACAAGGGAGCGAGTCTCACGGGGATGAGGTGCGGGCCTTTTTGAAGCACCGCAGGGCGCTGATCGAGGGCCTCCTCTCCGCCAAGTCCGAGAGCGCGTCCTGGTCCTTTCCCACGGAGGTGGAGGCCGCCGTGGCAATGCGAGGAGCGGACGCCACCGCCACCGACTTGGGCGAGCGTCTCGAGTCCTTCCTCTCCGCCGCCCGCGACCTCGGCCCCACCAGGGTTGGCTCCTTCCGTTGGCACGAAACCGGAGCCGGTGAGTTCTCCTCGCCCCACGTGGGCTTTGACGCCTGCTCCGCAGTGCTGTGCTGCGCTCTGCTGTCGGCGTGCCTGGCCTCCAGGGCGGCAAGAGCCAAGGTGGCGGGGGTCGCGGGGCCAAAGCCGATGTTGAAGCTCTCCTTCGACCTCCTGAGGCGCGCGAGCGGCCTGGCGTCGTACGGAGCCGACCTGGGCGAGATATCAAAGCTGGAGAGAATTTTCCTGCCGGGGCGGTCTAAGGATTGCTCGGCGCCCAAGCTCAGGCTGCTTTCGACTTGTTTCCTCCGGGACGCCAAGCAGATCTCCGTCGCCGTCGCCATCGACAAGGGCTCCTCACATCGGGTCGTGTCCGCCCTGGCCACGGACTCCATGCTGTTGCCGGCCACCGAGGAGGGGGAGGGAGAGAAGAACAGGGAAGGAAAGTGGGGTGCCTACGCGTCGTGGAAGGCTCAGGTCTCCAGGAGCCTGGGCCTCTGCTTCCAGGCGCTGCACGAGCTGAGCCGAGAGGAGGGAGGCGTCGCCAAGCTTTGCAGCGCTCGGGCTCTGGACGAGTATCTGGAGAATGGCAGCCGGGACAGGGACAGGTTCGACGGCGCCGTGCCGGGGACTGTGAGGGAGGACCATCGGGGCTACGACGAGGGCTGCCTCAAGTTTTTCACGGACACGGCCAGGAAGTGCGAGAGGGAGAATGCCATGGTCCACTTCAAATCTGTGCCTCCCGAGCTCCCGCCACCCATCCGCAGAGACCTTCCCGAGATCGCCGCACACGCCCCACAGTCCCTGCCCCCCGCCAAGGACTGTGTGGTGGAAATCCCGCCGGATGCCAGCGAGGAGTCAGAGGAGAAGAGGAGATCCTGTTGCGGCACCTGTGCAGTTGTGATAGCAATGCCCCTGCTGATCCTACTGAGCGTCCTCGGGGCTGTGGTTTGGGTCCTCCTGTTGCCGCTCAAGCTAATTCCCTGCTGCTGCCCCGTCGCCTGCGCCCTGCAGGCGCTGTGGGACGCCGTGGACCTCATGCTTAGGGCACCACTGCATGCGTGCGTGTGGGCGGGGGGAGGGTGAGGTGGTCGAATACGCCTGCTGTCAAGTCTTCTGTTTCTTTGTAGAGTTACACGAATTCAATATATATAGCTTATAACAATAATAGTACGCGGTGCTTCATTGTCCCGGCACCTCCCTGCAGTCTCAAGCGAGGGAGGCAAGGAAAGACGCGTCGTTGATGAAGTTGATCAGCTCGCGGCTAAACTCGGCGCAGTCCCGGGGATTCTTTGACAGGAAGCTCCGCAGGAGCCCCTGGTCGGCGGTCCTCTGCTGCGCCGCCATGCCCAGGACCTCCCTCGGAATGCGGTACAGCACCGACAGCAGGACCTCCTGCAAGTCCGGCCTGACCTCCACCATCGTCAAAAGGGAGCACGCGAGGGTGAAGAGGCCCTTGCCCTGGTCCGCTCCGAGGGCCGGGCTGCAGAAGAACTGAGGAGTCGAGAAGAAGATGGGAGGTAGGGTCAGGAAAGGAATTCCAGCCAAGATAGACGAGGGCGAGATCTCCCTCACCTTGGTCTGCTCGTCGAGCTTGACGATCTCGTCCAGGAGGAAGCGCTGCACGGCGCTTGGGTCGAGCGCATGGAAGCATTGGACCATCAGCGCTAGGACTCCTTGGACGTGCTGGGGCGCGCAGGCCCTCCATTGGTGCCTCAGAACCCGGCACAGGAGCTGCAGCAGGTCGGCATGGGTGATCCCACCGCCAGGCGCCAGACCTGGCCACACCGACAGGCACCATTCCACCGTCTGGACGGAGAGCTGCTTGAACTTCTGCCCCGGCCTCCTGGCCAGCAGGGTGAGGAGCTCCAGCAGGCTCGACCCGGTGTCCACCGAGAGGGCCTTCACCGCTGCCGGGTCGGAGTACATGGCGATGAAGTCCTTGACGGTCCCAGAGATGAACTCCTCGGGCATCTCCTTGGAGATGACATCAAAGCAGGCCACGAGGAGGTTGATGGCGTTCTGGGCCGCCTTCCCCGTGTGCTCAGACGGCCGCTGGGCGATCTGCCTGACGAGAGAGACGCAGGCAGGGAGCACAGGGGACACGCACTTGCACAGGAGGACCCTCGCCGCGTGGGACTTGCCGCCAAAGGACCTCACCAGGGCGCACAGGGAGTGAGCTGCGCTCTGGGTCTGGCCGAGGGTGGTGGGGTCCAGTCCAGAAGACGAAGCGCGGGCGAGGAGCTCGGCCGGCATTGCGACGAGCCTGGAGAACTCAGGCTCGATTTGGGCCAGGTGGTCCTGGTCCTTCTGCTTCGGGTCCGTGCGCTTCATCAGCGAGTCCGCAAGGAAGACCCAGATGGAGGATGCCGCCCTCTGAGGCGCGGTGGCCAAGATGCACTGAGGGGAACGAGGGATGAGAGGAAGATGGGTGTGTTTGTGTCAGTGTTGAAACGTGTATGCAATTCTTCCGCCGGCTTTTCTCACCTGAAGGAGCCCAAGGAGCCTCTGGAAGGACTGGAGCCCCTGGAGCTGCGCGAGCGAGGGCTGCACCACCATGGAGAAGGAGGACAGGGCCCCGGCCGCGGAGATCAGCACGCTGGAAGGCACCGCCTTTGTCGCCGCGCTCAGCTCGAAGCATCGCACAGAGGCGTCCAGGTACGACCGCACGACCTCCTCCGCGCCCGCCTTGCCCTCCGGCGTCGCCGCCAGCTGCCTCACCCACATGGTGAACATGGAGAGGCAGTTGTAAGCAAGCTTCCCGTTCAGGTCTGCGTATTCCGCGACACCGGGGGCGATCTGTCCTTGGCCTCTGAGCCTCCCGTCCTCCTCGCACACCGACAGCACGTGGCCGCAGACCGCCGTGACGAAGAGGAACGCCCGGCCCGAGGTCTCCTCGTGCCCCTGGGCCAGCTTTGGGGCGCACCGGGTGACGATGCGGAGGCAGGTGGACAGGTCGTGCGAGACAGTCTTGATGCCGTCCTGGCCGCACTTGAAGATGCCGTCGGAGGACGACAAGGCCGACCCGTAGGCCTCGCCGACCTCCTCGAAGGTCCTGGCGCAAAGAGGTAGCAGAACGCTGGGGTAGATGTCAAGGAGAAGCCCAAAGATCTCCTCGCACCGCGAGTGAAAGTGGTCCAGCTCGCTGAAGTCCGACACGTCCCTTCCCTGCGAGTGCTCCTGGAGCTGGAGCTCGCTCAGGGACTCCAGGGCGCTCCCGGGGGTGTCGTCGATCTGAGCGAGGAGCCGCCCTCCCTCTGGAGTGTACAGGAACAGCCGCCTCAAGATAGCCTGAGCGACCGCTAGGTTGCACGACTTGTACATCTCCCCGAGCTGGTTCTGGCCCCTGCCATACGACACGTCCCTCTCGCTCTCCACGTGCTCCAGGATGACCTCCCACACGTCCAGCGACTGGAGCAGCACGGAGGCCGAGTTGGACTCGAATGCGAGCTGGAAGACCTCCTGGAGCAGCTGCACCAGCGCCGGCCCCAGCACCTGCGAGGTCTCCAGCCTCGTGATGTGCTTGCCAGTCAGAATGCAAGAGATGTTGACGAGGGCCCTGGCGAGGTCCTCGTCGCCCTTCTGCTTGCACAGCTGGAAGCTCGAGATGAGCTCGCGCAGCACGACGATGAAGCAGGCCTCGTCTCCAGCGGCGATGGACGACTGTGAGGTGACCTCCGCGACGCACTCCAATGCGAGACCCTGCTGGTCGGGGTGGCGCTTCGCGTGGTCGAAGAGCGACTGGATCGTCCCGGCGTCCACCTGGAGCCGGACTGCGTTCTCCTCGGAGATCTTCACGCACTCCGATATGGCCTCCATGACGGCCTTGGACGCCGCCCGCGACTCGTTGGGGTCGGCGTGCGCCGAAGCCTCGCCTAACCGCCTAAGCGAGGCCGTGGCCACCCCGAAGAGAAACGGGACGATCTCCCTCAGGCCGGCCTGGAGCTTCTCGCGGTTGCTCATCGACACGGACCCGAACTTTCGGAAGGACCGTCCGGTGCCTCTCCCGACCGCGATCTCGGCCGCCCTGTTCAAGACGACCACCGCCAGCTGGATGACGACCGCTGAAAGCTGCGAGAACCCCTGATTGACCTCCGGAGCGAATTCTGGGAAGTTTTCGGGCCACTCGTGTATGACCTGGTTCCCGAGCGCGCGCTGGACTTTCGCCGCGATGAAGGGTTGGTGTTTGAGAAGTTCGCAGGTCCGACAACAACGGAGCAAGGTGACGCATGAGTAGTTCCTCATTTTGGCGTCCACCTGGAGCCAGAGCTTGGAGCTTCCCGCCACATTTTCTAGCACAGCTCCCGCGCTCCACAACAACCAAGGGTCTGAGTTTCCTGCCCCGGCTTCCACCCACGCGGTCGCCTGGTGCACGGCGTCGGGCCTCCGACTGAACTCCTTCACGGCCCGGTCGGCCAGAGCCATGGCTTCGGCTTGGCCAGCGCCGTGGGAGCCCGACAGCGCGCGCCGCGTCAGCTCCCGTAGCTCGTCACGCATCGAACCGTCTGCCATGATCGATCGCGCGATCGACCTTCCCCACTGACTAGGACTCTCCGTTCTTGGCGCCTTGCCCATTTTCGATCAGAATTCTGATTGCTGATCGAAAAGCCGGAAGATCTTCGTTCAGAGATGGCAATGGCAGCAGGTGTAGGGAGGGGGGTACGAGGGCTTGGGTTGGGTTTACGAGAGCCCGCTCGGGGGGCGGAGGTCGTGCCAAGGGCCACGTCACGGAGGGCCCTCGTCACCTCCATCGCGGTCGGCGAGGCCGCCCTCGACCTCCTACTGGCGTGCGGGTGCGAGCTCGCCGGAAGACCAAACTATGAACTTCTTCAAGGAGAGCCCTTCTCCGTAATTGCGAGGAGCTTTTTGCCGGAACCCGTTGCCGAGACGGCTGGCGTCGCGAAAGCGGCGCTCGATCGAGGGGAGGCCGCACTCGATCGAGGAGAGTACGACGGGGCCGTCAAGGAGTTCACTTTTGTGCTCGAGGTGGCCCCCACCGAGTACAAGCTGTGCCAGCGGGGTACGTTTCTATTTTTCTCTCTCGTCTTCGTTTTCTGACCCGCGGCGTCTGTCTCTCTCTCTGTCCATCCATCGATCACAGCGCTGCTGAAGCGCACGGAGGCGTACCGAGCTGTGGGCGACAGGGAGGGAGCGGGCAGGGACTTTCGGAAGCAGTGGCTCTGGGGAAGGGGGCTGCGGTGGCCGGGTGCGTGTTTCGGCGAGGCCGCCCTCTGATCTTCGAAACAAAGCTGACCTCTCTTCCTCCCTCTCCCTACCTCTTAATCCCGTTCTCTGCGTCTGACGACACAGGACACTACATCCTTTCGTACGTTTTCCTGCGCCCGGCCTTCCTTCCCCTTGACCCCGAAGTTGAGGAGAACGAGGAGCAGAAACGGCGGGGGGGAGGGGTGCTGCCCCTAGAGTGGGTCTTGGTCCTCGGCCTCGCCGGACTCTACAACTACGTGCTGTACCAGAGCCTCCACTGAGCGAGCGCGCGAGGCGCGTGTAAGATAAAAAGTTGTTAAAGTTAAAGTGTTCCTGCTAGGAGCGTTTCTCACAGCTCCCCCTTTGGCTGTCCGTAGAGGTCGAGGGCCTCCTTGAGAGCAGACAGGAGCCTGTTCACCTGCTGAGGCCCGGCGTTGTAGCCCATGATTCCGATCCTGAAGACCTTGCCCGCCGTAGGTCCAAGCCCTCCCGAGATCTCAATCTTGTGCTGTGGGGCGCAAACGGAGCGCAGCAGGGAGCCGTGGGTCAGCGATCGTTGAGATGAGAGATGGGATACAGGAGGAGCCCGGCGCTTGCTGCTTTTCTCTCACCTTGTGCATCATGTGGGAGGCGACATCCTTCCAGTTCACTCCTTCGGGTACCTTCACCGTGGTCACCGTGGGCAGCCTGTCCTCGGGGTTCTCCACGAAGAGCTCAAGGCCCATCCTCTCCAGTCCGGACCAGAGCCTCTCCGCGGCCTCGCGGTGCCTCGTCCAGGCCTCCGCCAGCCCTTCACCGCGGCGAGGGAAGAGTTGAGATAGAATTTGTCAGCAAGCGCTCTTGGCAACAGAGAAAGAGAGAGATGCTAGGAAGACCCACCCTCGTCCTGCAGGATGCTGAGGGCCTCCCTCAGGGTGTACATGTTCGTCACCATTCCGGTGTGGTGGTACCACCTCGGGTTGTCCTCGAACCCCCAGTACTCGCCCAGGAGGTTGAGGTCGAAGTAGTACGTGAAGGGCTTGGTCTTCCTCTGCTTGAGCTTGGCCATGGCCGCCGAGCTGACCATCAGGGGCGAGGCCCCCGGAGGAGCGCCCAAACACTTTTGGGAGCCGCTGTACGTGATGTCCACGCCGTGCTTGTCCACGTTGAAGGGGACGCAACCCAGGGTGCAAACCGTGTCCAGGAAGAAGAGCGCTCCGTGCCTCTTGCACGCGTCGCCCATGCCCTCGATCGGCTGGAGGGTCCCCGTGGAGGACTCGCCGTGCGTAAGAAAAACGAGCCCGATCTCAGGGTTCGCGGCGAGCTCCCTCTCGACCTCGTCCGGATGGAAGACCTGACCGCCGGGCTTCTCGAGCCTGACCACGACACCCGCGTAGCGCTCCACGAGGTCCGCCATCCTCTCGCCCCAGATCCCGTTCACGCCGACCAGCACGACGTCGCCTGGCTCTACAAAGTTCGCGACCGCCGCCTCCATCGCCGCGTGTCCCGTCCCGCTCACCGCGAGCACGTACTTGCTGGTGGTCTGGAAGGCGTACCTGAGCTGCTCCTGGACCTCGATCATGATCTTCACGAACTCGCCGTGCAGGTGCCCCAAAAGAGGGAGCTTGGCCGCCTGCAGCACGCGAGGGTGGGCGGTCGAAGGCCCGGGGCCCATGAGCGTCTTCGACGGGACGTGGAGCGGCTCCGTGTGGACCGAGGAGGGCTTGGGGATGTGGACGAGGGAGGCGGGGTCCGTGCCGAGGGCCGGCGAGGCGAGGCCCACGACCCCCAGCGCGAGAGCGATCAACAATACCACCTGGAAGCGTCGCGCCATGATCTTAACTTTTTCTTGTGCTTTTCCTTATCCAGATGAAAAGCGATCGCCTTTTTTCTCGAAATCCTCAACAATTTAAGGAGGAAGATGATTGAGGAAGCGATCGCCTGGAGAAGGAGGTGTGTATCATGTCGTACGAGACGCCGCCCTCGGACGCCGCCGCACCGTGAGGGAGCCGTAAGGGAGAGGTGGATTCTTTGGAGGAGCGGACAGACAGACTGACTTTGGGGCGCGCGGGAGGCAAATTTGTATCTTTACATAGACGCGGGATGTAAATTCGCAGCTTCCCGGCAGTATCTATTCTTTCTCTTCATGGACTTTTGAGCAAGTTTCCTCTTGGCGGTGGTCACTCGTCACTCGTCTCGTCTCATCTCGTCTCGCCAAGATGCCTCACTCGTCTCGTCGTCCAGCCACTCCAGCACCTTCCTCGTACGCTCCCCTCCACCCTCAGCAAACTCACGGCACTGTCTCTTATTGTAGGGGCATCCCTCCTGGATCAGCCAGACCAAGGTCTTCAGGTAACCATTCTTGGCTGCAACACAGGACACGCCTTCATCCCAAGGACAGCCCTGGCTCCTCATCCAGCGCAGGACCTCCAGGTGACCTTTACTGGCTGCAGCCCAATAACAAACATCCCTGTTCCACGGGCAGGGCGGGTCCTGAGCCCGCATCCACTGGAGCACCTCAAGGTGGCCGCCATGAGCAGCGCAATTACTCGTTTGGGTCCCCCACGGACACCCCTTCGCCTGGAGCCACTTCATCACCTCCAGATGGCCATGAAAAGCAGCCCAACAACAAGTATGCTCGTCCCACAGCTTCCTGAGCTTTTCCTGTGGCCCCTGGCTCCAGTACTTCTCAAACACTTGGAGGTAGCCCTGGCGAGCCGCGACGTAGAGAACTCGCTTGATGAGTGTAGGATCGGTGTGGTGCACATTGAACTTCTTGCTCCAGTACGCGCACCAATCCTCCGTGAAGGAGTCCGCAGTGGAACCACTCCTCCATGTAAGTTTCGTCACGAGCTTCCTGCCCGCCAGCACCTGGGCCTCTCGTAGTTGCTTGGACACCAAAGCAAAGGAGCACACGTCGTTCTTATCGATCTTCCACACGATGATCGCCCACACCTCCGTCGGAAGCTTGACCTCTTTCTCTTTGTCTTCTTCTTGCGGAGTTTGGCACCTGGCCTCGAGCTTCGCGATCCTCAGCTTCAGCTCCTCGACCTCCTGGCGAAGTGCCTTGACCTCTCCCTGATCGGTGTCGGTGCCCTCTGCCCTCCTTCTCTTCTTCTCTTCGACCATGTCGCGCGGTCCTCTCGCTCTTTGTCGCCTCGTCTCGGTTGCTCTCTCAGTCCCCTCAACCACCTCATCGTTGCTTCCCCTCCTCGAAACCGATTCGTAACGCAGATTGAGCCAAATCCGTTTTTTCTTGTGAAAGTGGATATGTCCCACCTAGAGGCCTCCAGCTGGAGGGGCGAGTGAGTGCAGAGCTAGGACTACATCGCCATGGCGCAGGGAACTAGTTCCCTTTCAGCTCGTGAGAGGGCCGGGGCAGCGCGCAAGATTGAGAACAGGTAACAAAAAGAGTATGTCAAAAACATTTATCGCAAGAGCCCGCAAATGTGGCCACGCCCGCGCCCTCTTTACCGTGATGATGCCGCCGTCACCGTCAGGACTCTTCGCAAGGTGTGTGAGGATAGGGGGACAGCTTCAGCGAAGGAGCGCGTGAGACCCGCGGCGGGGTTCCGTCCTAAAGGGCCAGTCCGCCTCATTCATCTCGATTGCACACTCGTTCACGATCGCGTCTACCGGCCGAAGAGGAAGGTGCCCTGGGGGTAGCCGGCGCTGGGTGGCAGATACGCGTTGCCCTCCAGCATCTCATTCACCGCCCCAAGCATCTCCCTCGACTGCTCGGCCTCGTACGCCTCCCTCTTCAGCCGCTCGTCACACCTGCCCTTGCACCTCAAGAACTCGTCCCACGGATAGGTCACCACGGGGTCCCAAGGACTTCGCCTCATCGCGGCAACCTGCTTCCTTCTCTCTTTGCTCCCGGGCTCCGTCTTGGCAAGGTCTTCCTGCGAGACTCGGGGCTGAATGAGGCCGACCTTGACGCCGGCGGGTATCCCGTTCGGCAGAATGTACCCTCCGACCTCGATCCCGGCGAGGGCGCTCGCCACTCCGACAAGGGCCGCCGCGAACGCGACGAGGAAGAAGACCGCGAACGACGAACGAGGCGATCGGACCACGCGATTGGTCATGGTGGCTGCCGCCGCGCCTCTTCCGTGCGTCCGCGCGCGTCGGTTACCGCGCTGCTCTGCCCGTCGATGTCGATGACCTTCTCCCATCGTGGCAGCCGTTAAATTCGTTCCCTCAGCCCACAATTCTGGGACGAAGAAAAACAACAACTATTCCCGCCACCAGGCCAGCCAGCTGGACGGCAGCCCCAGCGCCAGGCGTGTTGGTCATGGAGCCGACGTCGCGCCGGAGGGAGGGGCTCAAGTCCCTTTCCCGGTGGCAGAGGGAGCGGCGGCAGCGCGCTCTGGAGTGCGTGAGGGAGCGGCGCCAACAGTCGAGGGAGGCGCAGCTCGAGGCCCGGAGGCTTGCGAGTCCAGGGGCCACGGAGGACGCCCCCTCGGCGGCCGCGGTCGTCCAACGCGATGACGAGGACCTCCCCGACGCGGAAGTCGCCGACCACATCCTCTCCAAGATCTCCAGCAGATCCCTTCCAAGGCAGGGGAGCAAGCGGTACCGGGACTCCAAGCGCCACCACGCGTCCAGGCTGCTCCAGCTGGAGTGGCTCATCGATGTGCCGGAAGACCTTCACACTTCGTGGTTTGTGGTCGCCCGGCCGGAGGGTCCGAGGTGCCTCGTGGTCGCGTCGAACGGGTCGACGGTGACGCGCAAGAAGAACGGCGCCTTTCACAAGAAGTTCGAGAGCGGGCTGCCGAACGGGTCGGCGGAGACGCAAACCTCGACGCGGTCTGGCGGTGCGGAGACCGTCCTCGGCGCGGTCTTCCACGAGCCTACCAAGACCTTTTACGTCACGGACTGCGTGCAGTGGGACGGGTACTCCCTCGCGGACTGCGACTTCGAGTTCAGAATGTTCTGGCTCTCGCAGAGGCTCCCCAGCGCGGCGGAGGGAGGGAGCAACGTAGACGTCGGCCAGGACTTTGCTGTGGTGGCTGCCATCGCCCAGCCCGCAGATAGGGACGCCATCGCTAGGGCCTACGCCGCTTCTGGTTCGGCTGGGTACGCCACAGACGGCCTGGTCTTCACCCACCGGGACTGCCCTTACTCGGCGCGGGATGGGAGACCCACCCCGCTGTGCTTGCAGTGGAAGGACTCGAGGTGCTCTCGCTACCCGATTGACACGGACGACAGCGGGGTCGTGCTGGAGAGGCAGGCGGTGGTGCTGGAGGTCCAGCGGGACGGCAGGAGCGTTGGGACGGGGGACGACCCGCCCGTTGTCCTCGGGTCCATCCCAAAAGATTTCGCAGAGAGGCAGAATGGGCTGCTGAGGCCTGGGATGCTGCTCAGGTTTGAGCTCGGCGCGGCCGGGTTCACCTTTGGGCCGGAGGGCCGGCCGGTGGGTGCCAGCCTGGAGCTCAAGGGCGTCTCGGGGGCCAGGGTGAGGGGCGACCTGCTCTCCAGGATTCTGTTCCAGCACCTCTCCAGGACAAGGCAGGTCAACTACGACGACCTGGTGAGGGAGGCGAGGATGGAGGTGGAATAAGTTTTGTGTAAGTATACATTATTCTATTAAATTTTCGTCAGGACACGTTCTCCTCGCTCTCGACGTACAGCGCCACCCTCCTCCCATGCTCTCTCACAACGACGGCCTGGTGTCTCCGTCCCACATCAGTCCCCAGAAGCTGGATAATCTCACTGCCCCGACGAACTTCCTCCCCGCCAAAACTGACGATGACGTCGCCAGGCCTGAACCCGGCGGCCTCCGCAGGGCTCCCAGGAGTCACCTGCGGCACGTACACGCCTTCGTGAAGATCCTTGGGGAAGGAACGGTCCCTGTCGCGCATCATGCGTGCCGTCTCCCTTTTTGTTGGACAGGGTGGGAGGGAAGGGGAGAAAGCCACGTCGTCAGCATTTGAAAGCGTGGGGTGGTAGAGCTGGCTCGTCCCCCACTCACTCCGTGAGGTCGAGCATCTTGATCCCGATGTATGGCCGGACTACGCGGCCGTGCCTCCGGATCTGTGACACCACGAACTTTGCCGTCTCCACCGGGATGGCAAAGGCGATGGAGTCCGCGGCGGCCGCCTTGATGGTGTTGATTCCGATCACCTCGCCCCTGAGGTTGACGAGCGGGCCGCCTGGGAGACAGAAATCGTGGGAGACAGAAATCGTTAGAAGAGGGCTCGTTCGTGGCATACGCGTGGCGCATCATCCTCACCGCTGTTTCCAACGTTTATCGCGGCATCGGTCTGAATGTAATCTGTCCGCGACCCAGGGATGCCCAGCTCCGTCCGCTTCCTCTCCACGCACGACACGATGCCCGCTGTGACGGTGTTCTGCAGAAGAAGAGGCGAGCCCAGCGCCACGACCCACTCGCCCTGGCGGACCTTGGTGGAGTCCCCAAACTTGGCCTGGGGAAGCCTCTCGTCGCACCCCTCCAGCTTCACGATGGCGAGGTCTGACAATCGATCTGAGTTCAGCACGGTTCCTTTGAAGGACCTCCCGTCCTGCAGGGTGACCTTGAGCCGAGCGTCTCCGTGTCCTCCTCCTCGTCCGCCGCGCTCCTCCCTTCTCACGACATGAGCGTTCGTCAGTATCAGGCCCTCTTCTCCATCGATTACGAAGCCGCTCCCGCCCCCCATAGCAGCCCGGCCGACCGCGGAGCTCGTCGTGATGTTGACGACGGCTGGAGAGACGATGGCTGCCGGCCGGGCGATGAAGTGCTCGTCGAAGGGGGCCTGCGTCTCGGAGTGAATGTGAGCGCTAGTGCCCAGGAGCATCCCTGTGCTCAGCAGAAGGGCGTCTCTCCAAGACAGCCCCTCGCGGCCGAACGATCGGCCTTGTTCAGCGGGAGGCGGGGTACCGCCGGAGGCGTACCACCGGCGACCTCCCTCTCGCACCAAGCGTCTCACCAGCTGGCGAAGCATGATTGCCTTCGTGATTGCCCTCCTGCCAGTCTGCAGTCGCTTTCCAAAGATCCAGGAGGGGAACGAGGGGAATGAATGTCACACCAACGAAACAGACAAAACAAAGAGAAGTAACGCCGCGCGCGCGGACCCCCGAGCAGCGAACGAGAGAGGCAAGCCCCGACCAGCTGGGGAACGACGGGGACGGCACCGAGTCGACGGGATGGCTGCTGGCGCGGCGGGTGAACCTTCGACGAAGCGCGCCAAGGTGGAAAAGGAAGAGAAAGAGGACCCTCTCGTGCGAAGGAAAGAGGAGGTCGTGCGTTTGTTGGAGAGGGCGAGCGCGAAGGGAAAGAGCGACCCGCGCGCAATGGAGGAGTTGTTGACCTTGTGCGCGAGGCTGGAGGCCAAGAACGAGAAGGACTTCGGCGGAAGGCGCCTGCCTCCCGAGATGTGGCAGAAGATCGTCGACGAGAACCTGGACCAGAACGACCTGTTCGCCCTCGCCATGACCTGCAGGTTCTTCCGAGAGAAGCAGAAGGGCCTCGGGAAGAAGTTGAAGACCGTC